>Ga0105164_10001889_pt1 | contig 13169 bp, 11 predicted proteins | sample VDWuncwatermetaG_FD_89674 | JGI IMG/M metagenome (GOLD analysis project Ga0105164, IMG submission 89674) | Wastewater microbial communities from Netherlands to study Microbial Dark Matter (Phase II) - VDW unchlorinated drinking water | ecosystem: Environmental > Aquatic > Freshwater > Drinking...
TCGACTATCGTGATCAGTCTGAAATGATGCAAAAACTAAAAGTTGATTTTTTAATCGAAGAAAAATTTACTAAAGACTTTTCACTAATGAGTCGTGAAGAATTTTTAGATCTTTACATCATGAGACACTTTAAGCCAGTGAGTCTTATTGTGGGGTATGATTTTAGTTTTGGTAAAAATAGAACTGGAGATCACAATTTTCTTAAAGAATATTGTCAGAAAAAAAATATTCATTTAACAATTCAACAGGCTCTTGAAAAAAACAATCAAGTCATCTCGTCATCCGTGATCCGTAAATTTTTAGAACACGGTGATTTGCAAAAGACAGAAGAATTTTTGGGTCGTAGATATTATTTGCGTGGTCCAGTTCGCGTGGGCTATCAGCGTGGTAAATCCATTGGTGTTCCAACCGCCAATATAAGTCCGGAAATTGAATTTGCACCTCGAAAAGGTGTCTATTTTACAAAGGTTTACTTGAAGGAAAAAATTTTTTCAGCAATTACAAATATTGGCATTAACCCCACTTTTCAAGATACTAAAAACGGTGAAATAACTTTAAAAGTTGAAACACATATATTTGATTTTCAACAAGATATTTATGGTGATCAGATCAAGATTGAACTGTTTCATTTTCACAGAGATGAAATCAAGTTTTTAAATATTGAATTATTAAAAATTCAAATTTCAAAAGATATTATTGCGGCCAAGGATTATTTTAAAACGATCAGCTAAAAAATAATTATAGGAATTAGAAATGAAATATTATAGTTCAAATTCATGGCTACCACTGAACGATGATAAAATTTTTTATGTTATAACAGAGGCTAAAACTGTCGAAGATGCGATGGTTTTAAAGGCTGACTTTATAGATTTAACCTATGCAGAGTATTTAATATCCAGTCAAAAATTTACGATAAACTCCATAGAGACATCAATCTTAGGGGCGGCGGATTGTTTATTAAAAATAGATAATAAATATTATTTTGATCAAATGAGTCAGAAAGCATTTTTAAAATATTTGTCAAAATTAAAAATCAGTCTGCAGAGTTCGAAGACAGCGGTGCTGATCGGTGACGAGTTAACAATTTCTCAGTTTTTACCGCCATTGACAAAATTAGGTTATTCAGATTTTATTTGTGTTGTCGAGAATACTGAATCAGTCAGTGAGTTTGTTCAAAAAATTCAAAAAACTTTTCTAGGTTTAAAAATTCAGTTACTGAATTTTAAACAGATTCCATTGATTGATTCCATTTCAAGTTTTTTAGTGGTGGATATTAATCATTCTGAGCAAGTGGAACTGGTCGAAAGTCTGACTTATTTTAATTTCTTAACAACGGGATCAGTTTTTTTTGACTTAAGGTCCGCTCAGAGTAAGGAATTAATCGAAGAAGCCCTGAGGGCTGAAATGTTTGTGATGGATTCTGTTGTTTATCATAGTCTTCGTCAAAGTTTAGCCTATGAAGTTTTAATTAAAAAAATCAACTAATTAACTCTAATTTATTTTTTAAAATAGACGTAAATCTCTACGATTGTCCAGTTACAAAAAACGTCACTTTTATTAGACTAATTGCATGCCTCCAAATAAGCTCGGTGAAATTTTAACAAAGCAAGGTCTGATCCGACCCGATCAATTGCAACAGGCATTGGCGCATGCTCAAAAAAATAAAACTAAATTAGGTTCAGCAATTATTGCATTGGGTTTTTTAAAAGATCCACAGATATTAAGAGCTCTTGAAAAACAATTTGCAGTTCCAGGTATTGATGTGGCCCAGTTTGAAATTGATCAAAGCGTAATAACTCTTTTACAAAAAGATTTTTGTGAAAAAAATATGGTTATGCCAATTTCAAAAGCGGGAACAACCTTGGTCGTCGCCTTTACAGATCCAAGTAATTTACAAGTACGTGATAATTTACGTTTTATAACAAAATGTAAAATTCAACCGGTTGTTGCCACAGAGATTAGTATAGCTACGGCGATTGATAAATTTTATGGAGCTATTCGTCAATCACAAATTGATATTAACAATGAATCCTCTGTTGATGAAGTTGTTGAAGCCGTTTCGGCAACTATTGATGTGGGTGACTCGAATACGATTGATGCTCCGATTGTTAAATTTGTGAATGGTGTTTTAATGGAGGCTATTAAGCGTCACGCCTCAGATATTCACTTTGAACCGTATGAGAAAAAATTTAGAGTGCGAATTCGTATTGATGGAAATTTAATTGAGACAGCCTCGCCACCGATCACATCGGGCCCGGCAATCAGTGCTCGTATTAAAATTATGTCAAAAATGGATATTGCAGAACGACGTAGGCCTCAGGATGGTCGTTTAAAAATTCAATTAAAAAATGAAGGTCGTGAAATGGATTTTCGTGTGAATACAGTACCCACTCTATGGGGCGAAAAAGTTGTTATGCGGCTATTAGATAAAAATAATTTACAATTAGACATGACAAAACTTGGATTTGAAACTGATGATTTAGCTTTATTTAAAGAAATTATTCAAATGCCACAGGGCATGGTTTTAATTACTGGCCCCACAGGATCTGGAAAAACAGTAACCATTTATTCCGCCTTATTTGAACTTAATAAAACGGATGTTAACATCAGTACAGCTGAAGATCCTATCGAATTTAATCTCGAGGGTATTAACCAAGTTCAAATGAATAATGATATTGAACTTAATTTTTCAACAGCGCTGCGGGCTTTTTTGCGACAAGATCCCGATATTATTATGGTTGGAGAAATTCGTGATTTAGAAACGGCCGAAATTTCATTTAAAGCGGCATCAACAGGTCATTTAGTTGTCAGCACATTGCATACGAATGATGCCCCAACAACAATCACTCGATTAACAGAGATGGGAATTGCACCCTACTTAATTACTTCAACTTTAAACTTAGTTGTTGCACAGAGGTTATTGGGGCGTAACTGTGAAGTTTGCAAAGAGCCTGTTACCGTGCCCGAGCAGACTTTGATTAACTTAGGCGTTGAGAAATCACAGATTTCTTCATATCAGTTATTTAAAGGTAAGGGTTGTATGACCTGTAATAATACGGGAATCAAAGGTCGTATTGCGATATTTGAATTGATGCCAATTACTGAAAAAATTAAAGAAATGATTTTAAAAAATGCATCTGCGGTTGAGTTAAGAAATGCTTGTCGGCAACTGGGCTTTAAAACACTTAGACGAAGTGCGCTTTTAAAGTTGGCGCGTGGTCAAACCACCATTGAAGAAGTTTTAAATTCTTCAGTTCGAGATAACTTAGAATAGTAAGGAATTAAAAAATGATTTCAAATATGTTATTGCAAATTAAAAATCGCTTCAGTCAAGAAGTTCAATTTCGCTTGGGTCATAAAACAATTATTAAAATAAATAATGAATGGAGTGACTTCGATCAAAAAATTCTTATGGTGACAGAGTGGGAAGATTTAAAAGATTATTGTTTGCAAAATAATGAAAAAGTTGTTCTAGAGACAAAAGGTTTTGTGCAGGGTTTATTTTCAGATCCAAATCAGACATGGACATTCTCTTTTACGGAATGGAAAGACTGCATGAAGGCACATTTTTCATTTATACCCAAAGAAATACAAACCTCGAATATTCAATTTGCACCTTATTATGAGTGTTTAAAAAAGAAATCAGGATTACATTTTATTGCTGGACAGAAAAAAAATGGAAAGTCCACGTTGCTATCTGAAATAATTTCTGAAAGTCAAAAATATTCACCAGCGCTTGTGGGTGTTCATGCGCGGCCATCACAACTCACAGTTCAAAATTTAGATTCGGTTGTTCACCTCGGAACAGAAAGTTTATCTTGGGATGGCAGTCACCCTATATATGATGGGATTGATACTTTGATTATGGATATGAATGAAATTGTAAATTTAAATAAATGGATTCGCTTTGCTGAAGAGGGCAGGGCTGTTTATATTAGCTTATCTTCAAATTCGATTGAAAATGTTTTATCACAAATCAGGTCGTTAACCTATGATCAAATCAGCTTTTGGGGCCGGTTTTGTGACCAGTTAAGCTCTGTGATTTATCAAAAAATAGTTTCAGGATTAAGTACTGCTCAAGGCAGTTCTTTAAACAGTGCTGTTCATGAAATTTGGATTTTAAATAAAGAAGATCAAAAAAAAATGAGTCAGAAGTTGGTTGTGGATTTAGATCAAAGCTTGGGTATGGCGAAGGGGCCGTATCAAAGCCTGAATCAATCCATTTTACAGTCGTTGGTGCGTCGTCGTATCGATGTGAAGAAGGCTTTTGAGCTTTCAAATGATATCGAAGATCTTGATCGCAGCTTAAAAAAGATGGGTTTGTAAACGATGGCTAAATATCAATACGAGGCCAGATCCTTCACTGGGAAAACATCAACCGGAGTTATTGAGGCTAATGATGAGGCCGAAGTTCGAGTTAAATTACGAGCGAAGCAATTAATTCCATTAAAAATGAAAGTTGTTGTATCGGCTGAAAAAAAATCGAATGAAGTTTCATTTTTTGCACCCAAAGTACAAACTAAAGAATTACAAATTTTCACCAGACAATTTGCAACCTTAATCAATGCAGGAATTCCAATTTTAGACTCATTAAAAATTTTATCAGATGGGTCTGGAGATAAATTAATTAAAGAGGCCGTTATTCAAATTCGAGCCTCGATTGAAACAGGGCGCCGGTTGTCAGACTCGATGATCTCTCATCCTCGAATTTTTGATGGATTGTACTGTAATATGGTTCGTGCCGGCGAAGAGGCGGGTATTCTAGATACAATTTTAAATCGGCTATCAGTCTATGCAGAAAAGAATGAAAAAATTAAAAATCAAGTCAAGGGCGCTTTGGTTATGCCTATTGTTATTATTTGTGCGGCGATTGTTATTATAACTGCAATTATCGTATTTATTATTCCAAAGTTTGCAGAATTTTATAAAAATTCTGGAAAGCCACTTCCGGGGTTAACTCAGATGGTCGTTAATTTTTCAGACTCATTGGTTACAAACTGGATATTTTATTTAGTTGGCATCTTTGGTGGAATTTATCTGATGACAACATATCTATCCAGCAAAGAAGGTAAAATTGTTTACGATAAATTTATAATCAATGCGCCTATTTTCGGAGATGTTGTTCAAAAATCTTCGGTGGCCAGATTAAGTCGGACTTTATCTACATTATTGTCTTCGGGTATTAATATGATTGAGGCTATTGAAATCGCCGCAAAAACGGCAGGGAACTCAGTGATTGAAAAAGCGTTACATAGTTGTAAAGATGCCGTCATGATCGGAAAGCCATTTCATGTGCCCTTGTCCAGACAAAAAGAGATTCCACAGATGGTGGCTCAGATGGTGGCGATTGGAGAACAATCGGGATCTTTGGATACCATGCTGGGTAAGGTTGCTGACTTTTATGAGGATGAAGTTGAGAATGCAGTTCGTACGATGACGTCGTTGATTGAGCCTTTGATGATGATGGGTTTAGGTGTAGTGATTGCCTTCATTTTAATTGCAATGTATTTACCGGTTTTCCAATTAGGAGATACGATTGGATAAAAAAAAATCATTTTTATTATCTGCGCCAGCTTTGCGGTCTATAGTTTTGATATCGGCAGGCTTTGTTTTTCAAATAATGATCTTGTTGCAAAGGCCATTTTTACAATATAATTTTATATTTGTTTTTTACAGTTGTCTTGTTGGATTCAGTGTTCTGGGGATAGCGCCGTACATATTTAAAATACAAAATAAAGTTATAATCCCGCTTCTTGAGATCGCAACTATTTTGTATCTGTATAAAACACAGCCATTGTTTTCCAGTTTTTATTTAGTTATTATTTTGGTATTACTATTTTTATCAGGCTTGCAGCTGGATTTTAAAAATCATATTTACTTAGTCCTTATGACTTCAGTTTTGATTTCTGTTTTTAATGTCTTGTTTTTTAAATGGACAGGTATGCAAAATATTTTAAATTTAGGATTATTTAATTTATCTTTTTTGGCAGTATTGTTTTTCTCAACTCAACTTAAATCTGAATTGACAGGTCTTAATAAAGCGCTTCAGCAAACAACCTTAAAACTAAAATCAAAAGCTGAGTTGTCACAGGCTTTAATTGAAAAGATGCCTGTAGGGCTTATGGCCCTGAGCTCATCGGGTGATGTGGTATTTATGAATACGGTACTTCAGGAGCAAATGCATTTAAGTCATAAATCTGTTTTAGATTTATTAAGTTTAAAATCGGGTTCGTATTCAGATGACATTAGTTATTATAATTCAGAAATATCAGATAAGCGTATTTACCAAATTGAAAGTGCTACATATTTTGATGCCGATGATCAGAAAAATATCAATTTACATTTAATCAAAGATGCAACTGAGATCAGGTCTTTGCAAGATCAAATTAAGCATAAAGAAAAAATGGCGGCAGTGGGCCAGTTGGCGGCAGGAATTGCTCACGAGATTAGAAATCCATTGGCGGGAATCAGTGGCAGCATTGAGTTATTGTCTCAGGAGGCTAAAGATCCCGACGATCAAAAATTGATGAAAATTATTTTAAAAGAAATTGATCGACTTAATAATTTAATCACAGATTTTTTAGATTATTCTAAGCCAGAAAAAAAACCGGATCAAAAAATTGATTTAGCTTTAATTTTAAATGAAGTGATTCAGAATATAAAATTGGGATCAATGACGCCTAAGAATATCGTGTATGAAATTGATATTCAGAGCAGTTATGTATTAGGTTTTTCAGATAAATTAAAACAAGCTTTTTTAAACATAGTTGTCAATGCAGTTCAGGCGATGAAAGAGTGCTCTGATCCTACTCTGAAAGTTAAAACAGAAATAAATGATAAGCAGGTCATTGTTCAAATTAGCGATACGGGTTCTGGAATGAATTCTGAAACTCAAAAAAGATTATTTGAACCATTTTATACAACAAAATCAAAAGGTACGGGGTTGGGTTTAGCCATGACTCATAAAATTTTTGAATCACATCAGGCCTTTGTTGAAATTAAAAGTGAATTAAATCAGGGCACTCAGTTTAAAATTATTTTTAATAAAATATAATGAATACAAAAAAGAAAAGGACAAAAAATGAAATCACGTATACTGGTTGTTGACGACGAAGAATCGATCCGAGAATTTTTAGAAATCATGTTAAAAAAAGAAGGCTATGAGGTAACGACGGCTGAGGACGGCGCCAAAGCCAAAGATGTCTTAACAAAAAAATCTTTTGATATGATTATTTCAGATTTGCAGATGCCAAATATGACAGGTATTGAGCTATTAAAACATGTTAAAGAAAGTTATCCAGAGACTGTATTTATGTTGATTACCGCCTTTGGAACAACAGAAACTGCTGTTGATGCCATGAAGTTGGGGGCTTATGATTATGTGACAAAGCCTTTTAAAATTGATGAAGTTCGAATGAATATTGCAAACGCACTACGTTCACAAAATCTTGAAGTTGAAGTTAGAACTTTAAAAAAAGAACTTGTGAAAGAATATTCATTTCAAAACATGGTCGGAAATTCTTCGGCGATGCATTCCATTTTTGATCTTATTAAAAGGGTTTCTCAAACACCCACGAATATTTTAGTTACAGGAGAATCCGGCACAGGTAAAGAGGTGATCGCCAAAGCCATTCATTATAATGGGCCATTAAAAGACAGACCTTTTGTAACAATCAATTGCGGGGCTATTCCTGAAAATTTAATGGAATCCGAAATGTTTGGTCACAAAAAAGGTTCCTTCACTGGAGCCATTGCAGACAAGCAAGGTCTGTTTGAAGTTGCCAACAGCGGAACTTTATTTTTAGATGAGGTTGGCGAGCTGCCGCCATCTATTCAAGTTAAGCTTTTACGTGCTATTCAGGAGCGTATTATCCGACGTGTTGGTGCAACAGATGATATGAAGGTTGAAGTTCGTATTATTGCGGCCACAAATAGAAACCTAGATGATATGGTTGCTAAAGGTACATTTCGACAAGATTTATTTTATCGCTTAAATGTGATCAATATCAAATCTCCGGCGTTACGAGATCGTTCTGAAGATATTCCATTATTAGCGAATCATTTTTTAAAAAAATATAATGAAAAATTAGGAAAAAATATAAATACAGTTTCAACAGAGGCGATGGATATTTTAAAAAAGTATAATTATCCAGGGAATGTCCGAGAGCTCGAGAACATGATCGAGAGAACGGTGGCCTTAGAGGCTGGTTCAACGGTGTTGCCAGAATCATTGCCCCCGATGGTAAATACAACATCGGGGCGTAAGATGGCCTCAAGCCATGAAATTGAAATTGGTGATGATGGATTGGACCTTGATAAGGTGATTGGTCAAATTGAAAAAGAAGTTTTAATTAAAGCGATTCATGCGGCCGGTGGAACAAAAAAAAAGGCGGCCAAGCTTTTAAAGATTTCATTTCGATCGATGCGCTACAGAATTGAAAAATATAACTTGGGTGTCGTTGGTGATGACGAGCTGGATGAAGACTAAGCGAATAGCCATTATCGGAAACGTCGCCAGCGGGAAAACAACGCTGGCTCGAAAATTATCTAAAGAAAAAAACATTGAAGTCACGCATGTGGACTCGATTCAGTTTGTGCACGATTTAAAAATTCGCCCATATAAAGAAACCATTGAAATTTTAACAGCCGTTCAAGATCAAAAAACATGGATTATTGATGGGTATGGCCCATTAGACATCTTAGAAAAACGATTTGAATTGGCCGATCAAATTATTTTTTTAGATCCTCTAATTTTTAAAAATTATCTTCGTTTATTTTTACGACAAATTAAAAATATTTTTTCACCACGTCAGGAATTGCCACCAGATTGCAATGAAATAACGTGGTCCCATACTGTAAAATTATTTAAAACAATTCATCAAATGCATACGAAAATGCGCCCCGAATTGGTGCGCATTTTAAATCGCGAAAACAATAAAAAAAAATTACTTCATATTAAAGACTAAATATTAAAGACTAATGTTTAGAAAATTAATCTTTTTTCAAATCAACATCTGCTTTAGGTTTTCGTTCCATAACGCCGCGGTTTTTAATGATCAATCCGTTTAAAAAATTTCTTAACAATTGATCGCCACACTCTTGGTAGTTGGGGTGATCTTCATTTCTGAAGACGGCGGACAATTCTGATTTCGAGATGTCATAATTCACCAGTTTTAAACACTCAATAATATCGGTATCCCGAAAGGATAAAGCGACTCGCAGTTTTTTTAAAATATCATTATTTGTCATAAAAAATAGTTTAATCAGACTGCATTTAATGATCAAGGTGGATTTTGAACGTCTAAACTCTTTACATAATTTAAGGGGCCGAGTATTTTTTTTAAATAAAGTGGTCTTTTTAAAATACAGTATTGTGATCTGCGGCCATCTGAATTAAGTTCAAATTAACAGTTTAACAAAAAAGGGGTTTTATGAAAATCGTTTTCTTGCCGTTATTTGTTGTTCCCATGTTTTTTGTATCCCAAGCCCTTTGGGCTCAGTCCGCAGGGACAATACCTTATTACGGGTATGAATTTAATCAAAATAAATCCCAATTAAAAAATGATGAGTTAAAATTAAAAATCAGAGAGATTCTTAAGTCTGGCCATGTGGCCACATCTGTTCAATCCGAAGATCAAATTGTGCCCTCGTGCGATACGTTACCAAATTGTAAAACGCAGTCTTCATTGGGGTATGATGGAGCACGGCTTTACTTATTCGGTACATTTTATTTAATCCCCATGGGAGCCACCTATGGCGTGCAAGAGATGTATTGTGATCGTATTTATACATCCGCTGATTTTAAAAATGGTATAGGGGCTCCGGGGCCTGGGATTATTCCATTGGGCACTGTAATTAATACAGAGCACACATGGCCACAGTCTCGATTTACAGGTAAATATTCAAAAGACTTACAAAAAGGAGACCTTCATCATTTGTTTCCAACAGATTCAAGAATGAATGCCTTGCGTGGAAGTTCAATTTTTGGTGAAGTTGTAAAGCCCTCGAACAAAACAAATTGTACAGCTTCAAAATATGGTCAAGGTGAAGGTACAATGCGTGATGTTTTCGAGCCGCCACAGCATCATAAAGGACGTGTAGCCAGAGCTTTATTTTATTTCTCTATTCGATATGAGCTTCCAATTTCACAAGAGGAAGAGGTTATGTTAAAGAAATGGAATCGACAAAATCCGCCAGATGATCAGGAGATTTTAAGAAATTCAGTCATTCAAGACAAACAGGGTAATCGAAATCCATTTATAGATTACCATGAGTTAGCCGATCAAATTCAAGATTTTTAACGAATAATGATTTTACCGATTCAACCGCGACGATGATAATTAGATGATAATTTTAGTGCTGAGGATTATCTTCGTCGCCATTAACGCCCAAGAAAAAATTAGCCTCATTTTGAATAATATCCTGATAGGATGTTCGATAGCCCGTATCCATGTATTTAATCAGTGCGGTTGTTAGCCGTATATCATCCACGTTGGCAAATGTGCTTTCGTTACCGTAAGTAATAATATCTAAGCCCTTTGTTCCTGTTAAATCTAATGACGAAGATTTTTTATGAAAAAATAAAGCGGTGTAGTACGCATAGGGAACGCAGCTGCCCAGAAATAAAATTTGATAATCATTACTGATCGGTAACTTGTAACCACGTAAATTTGCAATTTGTGGAATATCTAAATTTTTTCCAATTCCAGAATGACCATTGTAAATGATAGATGAATCATTCCATAAGGCATCTTTTAGAAATAAATGAAAAGCTTTAGAGTCATGATCAAAGCCTGTATTCCCTAAAAACAATCGAAGAGTTAATAGGCCATGGGGGGTATTTTTTGATAATGTTTCAATATACGGAAGTGGTTGGCCAGGTGTGGGGTTGTACCATTTTCGGATATCAGTCTCTGACCAAATTTGACTTTGAAAACCAAATTTCATTAAAGCTTCACGCTCTTGTTTAAAGCCAATAGCTCCCCAGTCAGAGGTATTTGTATTTGGATTCCAATTGGTGTCGTCATAATCTGATAGGCCAAAAAACAATGTCATACGAAGCTGCCCATTACGAATTAAGCGGTCATATTCGGGATATGTAAGATTCGTATTGGCTAAATAACTGAGAGGCGCTGTGACGACAGAATAGTCGGTTCCTTCGATTAAAGGGCAACCTGATTTTTTTGGATCCCAGTGGTACCAAAAATTACCGTCGTCAATCTTATCTGAATCTGCTTCTGTACAAAGGCTATTTGATTTTTGAAATATTTGAGGGGCATAGGTAGGAATTAAAAAAGTATAATTTGTTTGAGAAGGTGAAAAAACACCTTTACCGCTGAACTGAACATAAACTCTATTGAATGTATCACTGGCTTTTTCAAATTTATTAATATGCACAGAAAATGTTGGGTAAACAGCAGATGCATTATTTGTTGTTCGGCGCATTTGTCCCAGCATATATTTGCTGTAAATTTTAAATTCGGATTGAATCATTTGATCTGTAGGCGTGCCTTTTGACAGTGGAATAAAAATTTGAGTTTCAAAAGTAAATTTAGCTTCTTGATTTTTGGCTCCAAAGTACTCTGTGGAATCAGTCGGCAAATGAGTCTGCCTTTGAGCTGTTAAGTTAGCATTTGTGAATTTGGCATATGTAAAAACAGAAATAAATAAAAAAACAGACGAGAAAAATAATTTAAGCATCAGCGGTATCCTTTGGTTAAAGCCAGTGGGTGTCGTTAGAATTTTATTTTTATAGGTTGTACCGATGAGTTATTGCAACAAAAAATAAGCACCATGTAATACTGCTAGGGCAACCTATTGCGTTATATAAAAAATAATATTTGATTCAACGGATTTTATTTGATTGTCTCTTTGCAAGCAAAGTTTCAGTCAACCAAAATATAAGTCGGCAATATGGGCCGGCGTTTCTACAGGGCACCGTAAACGCCTTTCTATGGAGGATCTCATGAACGCAGTACGTACCTTTTCAAAGGCCGCTTTTTTACTTATAGCTCTTACGACATCAATGTCGTTTTCAGGGCAAGTCGGAAATAATAAATTTCCAGATGGTCCAAATCCACAGATGACTCCAGGTGCTCTTTGTCAGAACTCAACAACATATAGATATCCTGAACATATCAAATATTGTGCTCGTGATGTATCAAGCAGCACAAAAAATCAAATTATTGCAAGATATGATAAAGAGCTTGGTTTTAACGTGGCTCAAATGAACCGTGGGGATTTTAAAATTGATCATTTTATTCCATTAAGTATCGGTGGAGCCAATGAAGTTACAAACTTATGGCCACAGCATAAATCAATCTATGCTTTCTCTGACCCTTTGGAATCAGACTTATCAAATTTAATCTCTGCTGCAAAAATTACACAAGCCGAAGCCATTCGAGTTATGAAAGAATGCAAATTAAATTTAAGTCGCTGCGCTGAGCTGGGTGACTATTTAAAATCTTTGTTTAATAAATAATCTATCTTGACACTGTCGGTAAAACTAAGGGCTCTTAAAACTTAAAGTGATTTTATATTTTTTTTTGTTAGACTTAAAAACTCTCTAAAAAAGGAATTTTTATGTCAAAAAAAGATATGTTCGGCGATGTCATCAGTAAACACAATGATAACGATTTCGCATCGATGTTTGAAAATAATTCTGACAGCGTGGGCGGGAAATTATTTGTAGGTCAAAAATTTACCGCTGAAATTTTATCGATGGGCAAGGCTGAATCCTTTGTTTCAACACCATCAACCCAAGATGCAATGATTTTAAATCTTGATTTATTAGACGCTGATAAAAATTTAAAATACAAAGTTGGCGACAAAATTGACGTTGTTGTTGTAAATACCAAAGGCTCAGAAGTTCGCGTGTCGCGTGTGGGGGCTAAAAAATCCAGTCAAGACATGGATTCTTTAGAAGATGCCTATGATATGGAAATGCCTGTTGAGGGTCGGGTGACGGAAGTTTGTAACGGCGGGTTTCGTGTGCAGATTCAAAATAAAACGGCGTTTTGCCCCGTCAGCCAAATGGATTACAAAGTCGGAACAGATCATTCGATTTATATCGACAAGAAATTTGAATTTATCATCACGCAGTTCGATGCGCGTGCCAGAAATATTGTGGTGTCTCGTCGTAAACTTTTAGATTCTCAAAAAGTTGAAAA
>Ga0105164_10001890_pt1 | contig 13166 bp, 15 predicted proteins | sample VDWuncwatermetaG_FD_89674 | JGI IMG/M metagenome (GOLD analysis project Ga0105164, IMG submission 89674) | Wastewater microbial communities from Netherlands to study Microbial Dark Matter (Phase II) - VDW unchlorinated drinking water | ecosystem: Environmental > Aquatic > Freshwater > Drinking...
GCCGCCGGCGGCCGTGGCTTGGTCCGCTGGTCCGGGGACCGCGCGCGCCTCACGCCGCGCGGCCGCATCCTCGCGAACGAGGTGTTCGTCCGGCTCATCGCCTAAGCGCTCGCGAAAGGGGATCACGTATCTTGCGTGCGTCGGGCAGAGGCGTTATGCCTTGCGCGCTCAGAAGATCGGTCATCAGATGTGGGAGGCGACATGCACGACGAGACCAGCGGGACCAACTGGGGTCAAGGACAGCAGGAGCCGGGGTCGATGTGGCCTGCGCCGCAGCCGCCGGCACCGACGCCGCCGATGCCCGCGACGGGCGGGGGCGGCCGCAAGGCCGCGGGCCGCAAGACGACGGGCCGCAAGAGCACCGGCCGCAAGGCGACCGCGCGGAAGGCGACCGGCCGCAAGCCGACGGCGCGCAAGGCGACGGCGCGGAAGCCGACGGCGCGCAAGGCGACGGCGCGCAAGGCCGCGGGCCGCAAGCCCACTGGCCGGAAGGCGACCGGCCGCAAGTCCACGGCTCGCAAGATCGCGGGCCGCAGGTCATCCCGCCGCAAGAAGTAGTCGGCGCTGGCCCAAGGACGAAAGAGGGGCCGCCGGTTCCGCGGGCGGCCCCTCGCCATTCGCAGCGGTCGCGCTAGTTGCGCTTGCCGCGCCCCATCCCGGGCTTGCGCCCGTGGTTCGCCTTCTTGGAGCGCCATCCGAGCTTCCCAACGGTCTTTCGCTTCTTCTGACCCTTGCCCATCCAGTACCTCCTGTCGCAGCCATTGTCCTATGAAGTTGATACTTTCCGGGCCATGACCGACGCGGCCATGACGGCCCGTCTGCGCCGTCTCCCCCTGTTCACGCGGCTCTCGGACGAGGAGCTCGGGGACCTCTCGGCGCGCATCCGGCTGCGGCCGTACAAGCGCTCCGAGGTCATCTTCCGCAAGGACGACCCCGGGACGCACCTGTACCTGGTCCTCGAGGGCGCCGTGAAGATCTCGCTGCCCGGCGAGTTCGGTCAAGAGGCCCTCGTCGCGATCATGCGCCCCGGCGAGTTCTTCGGGGAGCTCGCGCTCTTCGACCGCACGCCTCGGTCCGCTAGCGCGGTCGCGCTCGAGGATACCCGCGCTGCCCTGCTCGCGGGTGACGACTTCCTCGCGTTCCTCGAGCGCCACCCGGCGGCGGTGCGCCTCGTGCTGGAGGCGCTCGCGCGCACCATCCGACGCCTCTCGGACCGGGTCGAGCACCTCACTTTCCTCGACGTGCCCAGCCGGGTCGCGAAGTACCTGCTCGACCTGGCGCACGCGGGCGCGGTCCCCGCGGAAGAGGACGCGCTGCCCGTGCTCCCCGGTCGGACGGTCGCCACCGCCGCCCCTCTCGAGCTGGTGCTCACGCAGGACGAGCTCGCGTCCTTCGTCGGCGCGTCGCGCGTCTCGGTGAACCGTGTCCTCGGGGATCTCGAGAAGCGGGGCATCGTCGAGATCCGCCGCCGGCACATCTCGATCAAGGACCCCGAGCGGCTGGCGAAGGAGATCCGCCCCTAGTGACCCGCACGAAGCCGCTCGTACTGATCGTCGAGGACGACACCGACCTCGGGCTTTCGATGGTCGAATACCTCGAACAGGAGGGTCTCGAGGCGAAGCTCGCCCGCGACGGCGATCAGGCGATGCTCATGGTCGACTCGCTGTCGCCCGCGGTCGTCGTGCTGGACCTGATGATGCCGAGGCGCGACGGATTCAGCGTCCTGCGGGAGCTGCGGTCCGACGGCCGCATCGCCTCGCTGCCCGTGATCGTCGTCACAGCGATCTTCGGCCTCTCCGAGCGCCTCTACGCGACCGAGCTCGGGGCGGCCGACTACATCACCAAGCCCTTCAAGCTCGACGAGCTCCTCGCGCGCATCGTCAGCCTGTTGCCGGCGAACACCCGGCCGTCCGGCGCGGTGCGGCAGCCGGGCGCCACGCCTCCCAAAGCGCCTTGACGGCCATAGAGACCGCCTGGTAGCCTCGTTAGCACTCACGAGGTGAGAGTGCTAATGACCGCCCAGAGACCCCGGCCCCTCCCCGAGCTCCCCTCGCGACGGCGGGACATCCTGCACGCCGTCATCCGGGAGCACTTCGCGTCCGCGCGCCCGGTGGCCTCGGCCACCCTGGTGCGGCGGTACCGGCTGGCCGTCTCTGCGGCGACCGTGCGCAATGAGCTCGCGAGCCTCGAGGAGCTCGGCCTCCTGACCCATCCGCACACCTCCGCGGGCCGGGTGCCGACCGACCTCGGCTACCGGTACTTCATCGAGAGCGTGATGCCGCAGCCCGAGCTGCCGGCGGAAGAGCGGGTCACCCTGAGCCACCAGTTCCGCCAGGTCCCGCCCGAGGCTGCCGAGTGGCTGCGCCTCGCCGCGTCGACCCTCGCTCGCCTCACGGCGGAGGCCGCGATCGCGACGTACGACCGCGCGCTCGACCCGCACGAGGTCGTCTGGACGCGAGAGATCCACTACGACGGCATCGACCAGATCGTGGCGCAGCCCGAGCTCGAGATCCGCGAGCGCGTGCGCGACATCGTCTCGTTCCTCGGAGACCGCGCGCTGCTCGCGCGGGTGCTGCCGGGGTCGCTGGGCGAGGGCGACGTCGCCGTGACCATCGGCAGCGAGCACGGCGTCGCTCCGCTGCGGCCGTTCAGCCTCGTCATCGGCCGGTACGGCGGGCCGGCGACGCCGGCCGGCTACGTCGGCGTCGTCGGGCCGACGCGCATGGATTACCAGCGGACCATCGGCGCCGTGCGCTACGTCGGCGCTCTGATGAGCGAGCTCGTGCGCGCGCTGGGCCACTGATATGGACGATCGCGCGCGCCGAGCCGAGGAGCTGCTGCAGGGGCGGTCACGCGACGCCGGCACGGGTGACGCGAGCGAGGGCACGGGTGACGCGCGCGAGAAGGACCCCCCCGCGCTGCAGACGGATCAACTCCGACAAAAGCTGGCCGAGCTGACGCGCGACCTGCAGCGGGTCGCGGCCGACTTCGCGAACTACCGCCGACGCAACGAGGCCGAGCGCGCGGACTTCGCGCGCTTCGCGAAGACCGAGCTCATCACGAAGCTGCTCGAGGTGCTCGACAACTTCGATCGCGCGCTCGACACCGTGCCGGTCGACCTGCGCGGCCAGCCGTGGGTCGAAGGCATCTGGCTGGTCGAGCGCAAGCTCCGCGACATTCTCGCCTCGGAAGGCCTCGAGGAGGTCGGATCCGTCGGCAAGCCCTTCGACCCGTACGTCCACGAGGCCATCGGCCACGTCGACTCGGACGCGCCGGAAGGCACCGTCGTCGACGAGGTGCGCAAGGCCTACAAGCTCCACGACCGCGTCATCCGCCCAGCGCTCGTGACTGTTTCGAGCGGGCCGACCGTACCCCCCGGAGCGCAGACCGAGACGCCGCAGCGGCGAGGTCGAGCACCAGGGCCGGAGGGAGGGCTTGGCCCGACCGACGGTCGGAGAGAAGAGGAGTAAGTCATGCCGAAGGTCATCGGTATCGATCTCGGGACCACCAACTCGGCCGTCGCCTACATGGAGGCCGGCGAGCCCACGATCATCCCGAACGCCGAAGGCGGCCGGGTCACCCCGTCCGTCGTCGGCTTCACCAAGACGGGTGAGCGTCTGGCGGGCCAGATCGCCAAGCGGCAGGCCATCACGAATCCCGACAACACCATCTATTCGATCAAGCGCCTCATGGGCCGGCGCTTCACCGACCCTGAGGTCCAGCGCACCATGACGATGGTCCCCTACAAGATCAGGGAGGCCTCGCACGGGGTCGAGGTGGAGCTCGCCGACGGCAAGAAGCTCTCGCCGCCGGAGATCTCGGCGATGATCCTCCAGAAGCTGCGGACGGACGCCGAGGCATTCCTCGGCGAGAAGGTCACGCAGGCGGTCATCACGGTCCCGGCCTACTTCGACGACAGCCAGCGCCAAGCGACGAAGGACGCCGGGCAGGTCGCGGGCCTCGAGGTCCTGCGGATCATCAACGAGCCGACCGCTGCCTCGCTCGCCTACGGGCTCGACAAGAAGAAGGACGAGGTCGTCGCGGTGTACGACCTCGGCGGCGGCACGTTCGACATCTCGGTGCTGCAGCTCGGCGAGGGCGTCTTCGAGGTGAAGGCCACGAACGGCGACACCCACCTCGGCGGGGATGACTTCGACCAGCGGATCATCGAGTGGCTGGTCCAGGAGTTCAAGCGCGACCAGGGCATCGACCTGCGCGGCGACCGCATGGCGCTCCAGCGCCTCAAGGAGGCCGCGGAGAAGGCGAAGATCGAGCTCAGCTCGACCCAGCAGTCGGAGATCAACCTGCCGTTCATCACCGCGGACCAGAGCGGGCCGAAGCACATGGTCATCACCCTCACGCGCTCGAAGCTCGAGCAGCTCACGGGCGACCTCGTCGAGCAGACGGTCGGCCCGGTGAAGCAGGCCCTGTCCGACGCCGGTGTCAGCGCGGAGAAGATCGACGAGGTGATCCTCGTCGGCGGCATGACGCGCATGCCCCTTGTCGTCGAGACGGTCCGCAAGCTGTTCGGCAAGGACCCGCACAAGGGCATCAACCCGGACGAGGTCGTCGCGCTCGGCGCGGCGGTCCAGGCGGGCGTGCTCAAGGGCGAGGTGAAGGACATCCTCCTCCTCGACGTGACGCCGCTGTCGCTCGGGATCGAGACGCTCGGCGGGATCGCGACGAAGCTCATCGAGCGCAACACGACCATCCCCACGTCCAAGTCGCAGGTCTTCACGACCGCCGCAGACGGGCAGACCCAGGTGGAGATCCACGTCGTCCAGGGCGAGCGCGATATGGCCGCGGACAACAAGAGCCTGGCGCGCTTCATCCTGGACGGGATCCCGCCCGCTCCTCGCGGCGTGCCTCAGATCGAGGTGTCGTTCGACATCGACGCGAACGGCATCGTGAACGTGAAGGCGCACGACAAGGCGACGGGCCGGTCGCAGCACGTGACGATCACCGCCACCAGCGGGCTCGCGAAGGACGAGGTCGACCGCCTCGTCAAGGAGGCGCAGGCGCACGCGGACGAGGACCACAAGCGGCGGGAGCGGATCGAGCTGCACAACGAGGCGGACAACTTCGCCTACCAGATCGAGAAGACGCTGAAGGACAACGCGGACAAGGTCCCCGCCGAGGTGAAGACCGACGTCGAGGGCAAGATCACCGCTCTGCGCGAGGCCCTCAAGACGGAGGACACCGAGCGCATCCGCGCCGCGCTGAGCGACTTGCGCAGTGCGGCGATCAAGATCGGCGAGGTCATGTACCAGGCGCAGCAGGCGCAGGGCGCTCAGCAGGGAGAGCCCGCAGGCGCGACCGCGGGCACACCCGACGGCGAGAAGGGCGACAAGAAGGATCAGGACACGATCGAGGGTGAGTTCACGGAGAAGCCGAGCTGAGCCGCGTCGATCACTACTCCGTCCTCGGGGTCGAGCGAGGCGCGTCGGCGGACGAGATCCGCAGCGCGTACCGCAAGCTCGCGCGGAAGTACCACCCTGATGTGAGCTCGGCCGCGGACGCGGCTGAGCGCTTCAAGGAGGTCACCCAGGCGTACGAGATCCTGTCCGATCCGGAGAAGCGGCAGCGCTACGACATGTTCGGCGAGAGCGAGGTCGGCGAGATGTCCGGGTTCGGGATCGACGATCTCTTCAACACCTTCTTCGGAGGCACGAGGCGCCGCGAGCGGGGTCCCGTCCGGGGCGCCGACCTGCGCCTCCAGGTGGAGCTCGACCTCGAAGAGGCGGTGAGCGGCGCCATGAAGACGGTGCGCGTCCCGCGTCAGGAGACGTGCGAGCGCTGCCACGGGAGCGGAGCCGAGCCCGGCTCGAAGTCCTCCACCTGCGCCACGTGCAACGGGCGCGGCGAGGTGCGCCAGGTCCAGCAGTCCGTGTTCGGCCGCTTCGTCACGGTCACGACGTGCCCGCGGTGCGGCGGAGCGGGTCGCTCCGTTGACCAGCTGTGCACGACCTGCCGCGGCGAGGGCCGCGTCCACGCCGAGCGCGAGGTCACGGTCCACGTCCCCGCCGGCATCGACGACGGCCAGCAGATCCGGGTCGGCGGCGAAGGCGAGTCGGGGATGCGCGGTGGCCCGCCGGGCGACCTGTACGTCCTCGTCCGCCTGCGCGAGCACGAGCGGTTCAGGCGCGACGGCGACGATCTCATCCACGTCCTGCGCATCACACCCGCGCAGGCGGCGCTCGGCGACGAGGTCCAGGTGCCCACCGTGGACGGCGAGACGGCGACCGTGAAGATCCCCGCGGGGGCGCAGCACGGCCAGTCGCTCCGCGTGCGCGGCAAGGGCGTGCCGCGCCTCCACGCCAACGGACGCGGCGACCAGTTCGTCTACCTGGAGGTCGCGATCCCGCGGTCGCTCGGCAAGGAGGAGCGCGCGCTCTACCAGAAGCTCAAGACGATCGGCCGCGCTCCCGAGCGTGACGAGGAGGACGGGCTCCTCGGCAAGGTGAGGGATGCCTTCGGCGGGTAGCACTCGCTGGGTGGAGATATCCGTGCCCTCGCATCCGGAGGCCGTCGAAGCGGTGAGCGAGATCCTCGACCGCGTCGGCTACAACGGCATCGCGGTCGACGTCCCTTTTGACGGCGAGGATCGGCCCCATCTCGTGAAGGCCTACGTCGTGTACGACCACACCGCTTGGATCAAGGTGCGCCGGGTGAAGGAGGCGATCGGCCGCCTCCGCGCCTTCGGGCTCGGGCCCGTCGGAGAGGTCGCGGTGCGCCGGATCCTGGACGAGGACTGGCTCGAGACGTGGAAGGCGCAGTTCACGCCCATCCGCATCGGCCCGTTCTTCGTCCGCCCGTCGTGGTCCGACGCGCGCGGCGAGGGCGTCGAGCTCGTGCTCGACCCGGGCATGGCGTTCGGCACCGGGCTCCATCCGACGACGCGGCAGTGCCTCGAGGCCGTGGGGGAGATCGACGTCGCGGGCCGCACGGTCCTCGACGTGGGGACGGGATCCGGGATCCTCGCGCTGGCCGCGGCGAAGCGCGGCGCGACGAGGGTCGTCGGCGTCGACACCGACCCGCTCGCGGTCCGCGCCGCGGTCGAGAACGCGCGGCGCAACGGCGTACGGGTCGAGGTCCGTGAGGGCTCGGCGGCCGAGGTCGAGGGGACCTTCGACGTCGTCCTCGCGAACCTCGTCGCCGATGTCCTCGTCGCCATCGCGAGCGAGCTACGCGCGCGTCTCGCCGACGGCGGGACGCTCGTCTGCGCGGGGATCATCAAGGAGAAGGAGAGATCCGTCGCCGACGCCTTCGCGAAGGTCGGCCTCCGCGTGCTCCGGCGCGATCAGATCGCTTCGCGCCCAGGCCCCTCTTCCCCTGAGGACTGGGTGCGGCTGGACCTAGCGGCTGCGCCGAAAGGCGGCGGCGAAGCCGACCGCCGAGAAGTAATGAGGTGAGCGCGCTCCATCGCTTCTTCGTCGGCGCCGACGCGGTCCACGGCGCCCGCGCGAGGCTGGGCGGCGATCAGGCGAAGCAGATCGCCGATGTGCTGCGGCTCGCCGCGGGTGGTCGGGTCGTGCTCGTCCGGGACGGTGAGGAGCTCGAGGTCCGTCTCGACAGCGTGGGCCGCTCGCACGTGGACGCCACGGTCGTGGAGCGCCGCCCATGCCTCGCCGAGCCGCGCGTCCGACTGACGCTGGGGCTGCCGCTCCTCCGAGGCGATCGCAGCGAGGAGGTGATCGAAGCGGTCACGCAGCTGGGCGTCGCGCGGATCGTCCCCTTCACCAGCGAGCGGAGCGTCGCGCGGGACCTCTCGCCCGCGAAGCGCGCGCGCTGGGAGCGGATCGCGCGCGAGTCGGCGGAGACCGCGCGCCGGGGGCGGATCCCCGAGATCGCTTCTCTGGTCGGTTGGACCGATCTGTTCGCTGTGATCGAGCCTCCTGTGATCGTTGCTTGGGAGGAGGAGCACGAGAGACGACTCAGAGATGGGGTCTCGGCAGGGCTCGATCGCCTGTCGCTCGTGATCGGCCCCGAGGGTGGGCTCACGTCGGATGAGATCGTCCTCGCTCGGGGCAGAGGCGCAACGATCGTCTCTCTCGGACCGCGAAATCTGCGCAGTGAGACAGCAGCCGTGGCCGCGGTCGCCGAGGTGGTGGCGTCCCTGGAGCCTTGACGGCCACTGCCTGCGAAGAGGCCCACCTCCCCCTCCGCGAGAGGGTGGAGAGCGGAGGCCGCCGGCGTTGCTCAGACCGGGACGGCGCCGCTCTCTTGGAGCTCGCTGCGGTCATAGAGGGCCCTGTTGAGGAGGATCCGGAACAACGAGGCCCTCGTTCTAAGGTCGTCCCCTAGTCCCGCGGTCAAGCGCCTGACCAGCACGAGAGCGAAGATGACGAGACCACCGACCACCGTCGGCGTGACGCCGTCGATCTCATAGATCACCGCGCTCCACACGAGGAACGTGAGGATCGAGGCGAGCGGGACGACCCGTCTCGGCGGCGGCCGGACGCGATAGCGCATGACGACAGCCAGCACCAGCGGTATCGCGGCGATCGACGCCGCGATGATGTCGAGGACGAGCACGACCCCCCACCCGGTCGCGTTCGCGCGGCCGCCGTCGAGATCGTGGAACACCGGCCAGATCTGGCCGGCGACGGCGGCGATCCCGCACAGCACGCGGATCTCGACCGGCAGTCCGAGCGCGGCCGCCATGAGGATCACGAGCGCGCCCTTGAGCGCGTCGAGGCCGCCGCCGAGCACGCCATGGCGCACGCCCAGGACCGACGCGAGGTTGCCGCCGCCCAGCTTGCGCGATCCGACCGAACGCAGGTCGATCCCATGCCACCATGCGATGAGCCACGGGAAGGAGATCGACCCGATCAGATATGCCGCGACGACGGCCGGCAGATCCACGCGGCCATACTCTGCCCGACATGGCCGGCTGCCTCTTTTGCGAGATCGCCGCGCACGAGATCCCCTCGCAGATCGTCCTCGAGGACGACGACGTCGTCGCGTTCAAGGACGTGAACCCAGTGGCGCCGCTGCACGTGCTGGTCATCCCGAAGCGTCATGTCGCATCGGCCGCCGAGGCCGACGCCGAGACGCTGGGGAAGGTCGGGCGGGCCGCGGCGCGGGTGGCTCGCGAGGCCGGCTACGCGGACCGCTACCGGCTCGTGGCGAACGTCGGCGCCGAGGCGGGCCAGACCGTCCGACACTTCCATCTCCACGTGCTGGCGGGCCGGCCTTTCGGCTGGCCGCCCGGCTGAGCGCCGATACAGATACGCGCAACTGTCACAGGCCGGCGACGCGCCCGGCCGGTACTATTGGCGGCGCGGCGGCCATGAGACCGCCGTCGTTCTGTCTCTCGCGAGGATCCGGCTTCGCCGGTCCGAGCGAACTCGCCGCGAGCCCGTCAGGGCCGACGGCGATAGACCGGGACGGGGCGTCGAGAGGCGGGTGACAGGCAGACCAGTGACCGAAGTGATCATCGGCGACGGCGAGTCCTTCGAGGCCGCGCTTCGCCGCTTCAACAAGAAGATCCAGCAGGCCGGCATCCTCGCGGAAGCCCGCCGCCGCGAGTACTACGAGCGGCCCGCCGCAAAGCGCAAGCGGAAGGAAGCGAAGCGCCGTAAGCGCTAGGGAGCGCCGCGAGGTCCTTCCATAGCCCTGAAGCAGCGCCTTGAGAGCGACATGCGCGCGTCCGCGAAGGCGCAGGACGTCATCAAGCGCGACACGCTCCGCTTCGCGCTCGCCGCCATCCACAACGAGGAGGTCGCGAAGCGGCGCGACCTGACCGACGAGGAGGTCACGGTGGTCCTCGGGAAGCAGGCCAAGATGCGGCGAGAGTCGATCGAGGCTTTCTCGAAGGGCGGCCGCGACGAGCTCGCCGCGAAGGAGAGAGCGGAGCTCGCGATCGTCGAGAGCTACCTGCCGCAGCAGCTCGGGCGCGACGAGATCGCGTCGCTCGCGAAGGCGGCGATCGCCGAGACCGGCGCCGCGTCGCCGGCCGATCAGGGCAAGGTCATGCAGAAGCTGATGCCCCAAGTGAAAGGGCGTGCCGACGGCAAGCTCGTCGCCGAGGTCGTGAGCGCGCTGCTCGCGGCCGCGCCCATAGGCAGCGGCGCGGCCGCTGCCGAGAAGAAAGAGCCGTCGTAGTGGCGCACGCCGACGAGATCACGATCCTCATTCCCGACCCGGAAGAGATGATGTTCGTCACGGGGGCGAACGAGCAGAACATCGACCGTATCGAGCGCGAGTTCGGCGTGAAGGTGATCTCCCGCGGCGCTGAGCTGCGCATCAGCGGCGAGCCGGGATCGGTCGCCCGTGTCAGCGAGCTCGTGACCGCGATGCGCGTTCTGTCCACCCGCGAGGATGACCTGCGCAAGCCGATGCTCGAGCGGCTCATCGGCGAAGCGAAGGAGGCTCCCGTCGTCGCGCCGGAGGAGATCCGAGAGCACATCGCGACCACGACGAGCGGGAAGCGCATCCGGCCGCAATCGGACAACCAGCGCAAGTACATCGAGGCGATCAAGACCAGCGATCTGGTGTTCGCGATAGGGGTCGCCGGCACCGGGAAGTCTTATCTTGCCGTCGCGATGGGCGTCCAGGCGCTGCGAGAGCGGCGCGTCAGCCGCCTGATCCTCACACGGCCCGCTGTCGAAGCGGGGGAGCGCCTCGGCTTCCTGCCCGGCGACATACGAGAGAAGGTCGATCCGTACCTCCGCCCGCTGTACGACGCGCTCTACGACCTCATGCCGCCCGAGCGCTCGGCGCGGGCGATGGAGCGCGGCGAGATCGAGATCGCCCCGCTGGCCTTCATGCGTGGCCGCACCTTGAACGAGGCGTTCATCATCCTCGACGAGGCACAGAACACGACGGCCGCCCAGATGAAGATGTTCCTCACCCGTCTCGGCTACGGATCGCAGGCGGTGGTGACCGGGGACGTCACGCAGATCGACCTCGGCCCCGGCCAGCCGTCCGGCCTGCTCGCGGCCCGTGACGTCCTCCAGGGCGTGGAGGGGATCGGCTTCATCGACTTCGACGAGCGTGACGTCATCCGGCACGAGCTCGTGGCGCGGATCGTGCGCGCGTATGAACGGCGCACGAAGCGGGCGGAGTGATCGCCTTCCGGCGTCCGACCTCGGTCCGGATCCTCGCTGACCGCGTTCGCACGCTCGTCCGCACGGAGCCGCGAGCGCGAGTCTCCGCGTTCGTGGTGATCGTCGGCATCGCCAGCGCCCTGGCGATGCTCGTGTCACCTCCCGCGACGATCCCCTACCAGGCGGGCGTGGTGGCGGACCGGTCCATCAAGGCGCAACGCTCGGTCTCGTTCGTGTCCGGCTCGCTCACCGAGGCGGAGCGCGAGCGCGTGGCCGCCGCGATCGCGAAGCAGTACAAGCGCGATCCCGCGGTCGCGGTCGCCGAGACGGGGAAGCTGTCGGCCACGCTGAACGCCATCACCCGCGTCCGCAGCGACCAGGCGCTGAGCCGCGACCAGAAGGTCGTTGCCGTGACCCGCATCGCCGAGTCCGAGATCGCGGGACCGATCGCGAGCGACGCGGTCGACATGGCGGCTCCCGAGTGGGACGCGGTCGCCAAGGAGGCGGATCGCACCCTCCAGAACGTGTACGCCCAGGGGCTCCGCGAGGAGCAGGTCACGCAGGCGACCGCCGAGGTCACGAAGGCGCTCCCGCCCGCCTGGACCGAGCGCCAGCGGCGTGTCGCGAGCGCGCTCGTCTCACAGCACGTCAAGGCGAACGATCTGTACGACCCCGCCGCTACCGTGGCTGCGCAGGCGGCCGTGCGGTCGGGCGTCGCTCCGGTCCAGGTGCAGGTGACCGCGGGCGAGGTCGTCGTGCGCGAGGGCAGCGTCGTGACGCCGCAGGACGTCGAGAAGCTGCGCGCGCTCGGCCTCGTCGATCAGCCGCCGGACCGCTCCCTCGTCGTCGGGCTGGTCGGCTGGGCCTTCCTCGTGGCCGGCGTTCTCGGCCTGTTCATCGAACGCCACGCGGAAGAGGCGTGGGCGGACGATCGCCGGCTCGTCCTCGTGGGGCTCTCGCTCGTCGCTCTCGCCGCGGTGGGACGGGTCCTCGTGCCGTCGCATTCGCTCGCCGTGTTCTTCGCGCCTTACGCGGCGGTCGCGATGACGCTCACCGTCCTCGTCGGTGGCCGCACCGCGCTCGCGACGCAGATCGCGGGGGCGCTGCACGTCGGGATCATGTCCGGACAGGTCGAGCTCGTCGCCTACGTGCTCGTGCCGGCGCTACTCGGGATGGCCGCGATCCGGCGCGCCGGCACGGCGCGGGAGTTCGTCGCCGGCGCGTTCAACGTCGCGCTAGGGGACCTCGGCGTCATCGGCGCGTTCCTCCTCGTCGCGCGGCCGACGGATGTCATCGGGCTCCTGCAGCTCGCGGCGGGCGCGGTATCGAGCGGGATCCTCTCCGGGCTCGTCGCGTTCGGCGCGACGGTCATGCTCGGCCACCTCTTCCGCATCACGACGGTCTTCGAGCTGCGCGAGCTCGGGGACCCCAACCATCCGCTCCTGCGGCAGCTCCTCCTGCGGACCCCGGGCACGTATCACCACTCGCTACTCGTCGCGAACCTCGCGGAGCGCGCGGCGGAGGTCATCGGGGCCGATCCACTGACCGCCCGCGTCGGGGCGTACTACCACGACATCGGGAAGATGCGGAACCCGCTCGCGTTCATCGAGAACCAGACCGGGCGCAATCCGCACGACGAGCTCGACCCGCTGGTGTCGGCACAGATCGTCTCGGCCCACATCCGCGACGGCCTCGTCCTGGCCGAGCGTTACCACCTCCCGGAGCGGATCCGGGAGATGATCCCCGGCCACCACGGCACGTTGCTCGTGAAGTACTTCTGGCAGCTGGCGCGCGACCGCGGACAGGCGGTGGACGAGAGCGCGTTCCGCCACCCGGGCCCGAAGCCGCGCACGCGCGAGGCGGGGATCGTGATGCTCGCGGACGGCGTCGAGGCGTCGGTGCGCTCGCTCGAGGAGAAGAACGCCGAGACGATCTCGGCGATGGTCGACAGGATCGTGGAGGAGCGCGTCAACGACGGGCAGCTCGATGACTGCGACCTCACCCTGCGCGACATCCATCGGATCCGTGACGCGTTCTGCGAGCTCCTGCTGGGCGTGTACCACGAGCGCATCCCGTACCCCGAGGACCGGATAGCGCGCATCGACAGCCTGAGGC
>Ga0105164_10001892_pt1 | contig 13162 bp, 9 predicted proteins | sample VDWuncwatermetaG_FD_89674 | JGI IMG/M metagenome (GOLD analysis project Ga0105164, IMG submission 89674) | Wastewater microbial communities from Netherlands to study Microbial Dark Matter (Phase II) - VDW unchlorinated drinking water | ecosystem: Environmental > Aquatic > Freshwater > Drinking...
CCTCACTCTTTTCGAAAAAACACCACTCGATCAATTACTTAAAAATGTGGAGCAACAAATGAATCTTTCAAAAGATACTAACCAATTGAATTTATTTAATTAAATGTCCGGACACTACTGATTTTGGATCATAAAAATTACTTTCTTTTCAAAATTGCAGTTTGCTAAAGACGATACTCAGGTAATGCGGCACAGTCAGTCGGTAAGTAAGCTAAAAGTCGGGGCGCGCAGCACGCAGAAACAAAGATGTAAAAAAATTCACGCAAATTTCGAGCCTTTAACAACACAGCCATTCACCCGCATAGCCACGGCGCTGCATTCCTTAAAACTCCAGCGGATCAACGTCTAATGACCAGCGTATTTTTTTCGCGGGCAAAACCGCCAACAACGCTTGCCAGTCGCGCAAGAATTGTTGCAACACGCGGCGCGAGTCACTCTGGACTAATAATTGTAGGCGAGTATGGTTGGCGCGACGCGACAATGCAGCGGGCACAACGCCGTATACCTCCACGCCCTGCGCCAGCGGCAGCGCGGCTTCTCGCGCTTGCTGCATAAATGTGTTGAGGGTCGATTGCTGCCGACCTTCGGCGCGCAACATCACTTGATACACAAACGGCGGGAAACCCGCCATTTCCCGTTCCGTCAGCAGTGTTTGCGCCCAAGCATCATAGTTATGGTCATGCAAGGCGCGATACAAAGGATGATCGGGAAACGCGGTTTGCACCAAAACTTGGCCAGGTTTTTCGGCACGTCCCGCACGCCCGGCGACCTGCACCAGTTGCGCAAATAATTTTTCCGAGGCGCGAAAATCGCCACTGTATAGCGCACCGTCTGGGTTTAACACGCCAACCAACGTTAAATTGGGAAAGTCATGCCCTTTGGCCAACATCTGTGTGCCAACCAAAATATCCACTTCGGCATTTTGTATTTGCCGCCGCGCTGCTGCCCACGCGCCTTTATTGCGCGTGCTGTCTTTATCCACGCGCAAAATACGAGCTTGCGGAAAATGTTCTTGTAGCGCGCTGGTCACGCGCTGCGTACCGCTGCCTATCGGCTGTAAATCAACATTACCGCAGGATGGGCAAGCACGCGGCACGGCTTCTTGGTGGCCGCAATGGTGGCAGCGCAAACGCCGATCTTGCAAATGCAGCACTAATTTCCCCGCGCAATGACGGCAGCCAGACAGCCAATTGCACGCGGCACACATTAACACCGGCGCATAACCGCGTCGGTTGATAAAAATTAAACTCTGCTCGCCGCGCTGCAACCGCTCGCCCAGTGCGGCAAACAAAGGCTCGCTGATGCCGTGCTGCATGTACACATTATTGATATTGATGCAGCGCACTTCCGGCAAACGCGCTTGCGCTGCGGCGCGTTGCGGCAATCGCAATAATTGATAGCGGCCATTTTGCGCGTTGAAATAACTTTCCAGCGCGGGTGTGGCCGAGCCCAAAACGATGGGTACGCCACGCTGGTTAGCACGAAAAATGGCCACATCGCGCGCCGAATAACGCAACCCATCTTGTTGCTTGAAGGAGGAGTCATGTTCCTCATCCACAATAATCAAAGCCAGTTGCGGCAGCGGCGCAAACACGGCGAGGCGTGTGCCTAGGACAATACGTGCCTGACCCGATTGCGCCTCCAACCAATTATGCGAACGCTCGGTATCATTCAAGCCACTATGCAGGCTGGTCAACGCCACGTTCGGTAAGCGGCTGCGAAAATAATTTTCTAACTGCGGGGTCAGATTGATCTCCGGCACCAAAAGTAACACTTGCCCGCCGCGCTGCAAAAAATGCTGCATCAGATGCACATAAATTTCCGTTTTACCGCTGCCCGTCACCCCATGCAGTAGAAAGCTGGCGTAGCCCGCCGCTTGCGTAACGGCATCTACCGCCTGTTGTTGTGCAGCAGTTAAAATGTGGCCGCCCACCAGTTGTGCCGCGTGATTTTGCTGGGGCGCAGCTTCGGTTAGATCGGCACACACTTCAACCCAACCCGCCTCCACCAACGCTTTTAGCGCAGTCATAGCAGTGCTGGATAATGTGCGAATTTGCGCAAGGCTGATCGCCCCTGTTTGCAACGCTGCGAAAATACGTCGCTGCACCACCTTACGCTTGGGGAAATTTTCTATTTCCAATGCGCAGCCACTGGCAGTTAAGGCATACCGCAACGCTTGCTTGGAATTTTTTTGTGTGCGCGTAAAGGGTTTGCTGGATCGCAACCGCGCAGGCAATGCCGATAACACTGTAGAACCGAGGGGAGCGTGATAATACTCGCTGCAAAATTTCAGCAGCGCGAGTACATCTTTAGTGAGCGGTGGCACTTCATCTAGAATTTGCGAAATAGGCTTAAGGCGATCCGCAGCAAGCGCAGAATCTGCGGCACATTCCATAACGATTCCCACCCGTTGGTTGCGACCAAAGGGGACAAGTACGCGCTGCCCGACTACGACATTGCAATGCGGCGGCACAGCATAATCAAATAAAGTAGCCAGTGGCACATCCAATGCGACACGGATGATGGGCATTTAAGATGTCCTTTTTTGGGTAACTTTACGTCCGAATTCGCTAAAAAATACTGTCGTAATTTCTGCAAAATTCATCCGAGTAGACTGACTCAATTGAGGTTTTTTTGTTATGCACATTTCCTGTGGATAACTTTGTGGAAAACTGTAAAACAACAGGGCTAACCCCCCAGTTAATATGGAATATTTTAATGGTGCTTATTAAATGGGCGTGATTTTAATGGCATTAAAACAATAGCTTAAAAAACTAAAAATTATAAGCGTTCAGCGCACCTGACCCTTGTTTTACTACCGTTAGTACTGTGCATAAGCATCCGAATGTCAAGCGGTTTTAGTGATATTTTTTACTCAACTCATGCACGGCCTGGACCAAGGCCGCCGCATGTTCGGGGTTAGTAAATTGCGAGATGCCGTGACCCAAATTAAATACGTGTCCCGTACCGTAACCGTAGCTGGACAAAATACGCTCGGTCTCCGCATGAATCACTTCTGGCGAAGCAAATAAAATGGTGGGGTCAAGGTTACCTTGCAGCGCGACTTTATGCCCCACGCGTTGCCGCGCTACGCCAATGTCCATCGTCCAATCTAAGCCCACCGCGTCACAGCCAATATTGGCGATACTCTCTAGCCAAAGACCGCCGCCTTTGGTAAATACAATCACCGGAATTTTTACGCCATCATGCTCACGTTTCAAGCCCTGCACAATGCGCTGCATATAAGGCAAAGAAAATTCGTGATAGGCCGCGTGGGAAAGTGCGCCGCCCCAAGAATCAAAAATCATCACGGTTTGTGCGCCCGCTTCAATTTGTGCATTCAAATATTGGGTGACTGACTGCGCGGTTACTTCCAAAATATGGTGCATCAACTTGGGCTCTTTATAGAGCAACGTTTTCACGCGCGCATAATCGCTGCTACCTGCTCCCTCAACCATATAACACGCCAAGGTCCACGGGCTACCAGAAAAACCGATGAGCGGGACACTGCCATTTAATGCTTTACGAATTTGCGTGACGGCATCCGTCACATAACGCAAATCTTTGTCGATATCCGGCACGCGCAGGGCTTTGATTGCTGCTTCATCGCGCAAGGGACGCTCAAATTTCGGGCCTTCGCCCTCCGCAAAATATAAGCCGAGCCCCATCGCATCGGGCACGGTGAGTATGTCAGAAAACAAAATGGCCGCATCCAACGGGAAACGCTCCAATGGCTGCAACGTGACTTCTGTTGCCATGTCTGGATTTTTGCATAAATCCAAAAAACTGCCCGCACGTTTACGCGTCGCGCAATATTCCGGCAAATAACGTCCCGCCTGACGCATCATCCAAACAGGGGTGTAATCGGTGGGCTGGCGCAGCAAGGCGCGGAGGAAGGTATCGTTCTTTACTTTAAAATTCATGTTGGAATCGGCTGGATTAAAGTGTTACTCAATTAGAAAGGGTTGGGTTAAAAATTAACGCGCTGTGTTCAGAATTGCAGCGAGAACACTGATTTCAATTCCAGATAAATACAGAAACTTATAAATCACCCATAATAAACTTGTCGCATTACATCCACCTTGCACAGCAAATCTTCAACAAAAATAACCATTTGGGTGCATGGGGCAATTATTAAATTTTTTATGCGGGTGTTTGCAAGATGCGCCAAGCTTGCTCTTTAAAGCATTTATTTAACGCGGCAGCGTCGAGCTTCCCATCAAATATTCATCCACTTCACGCGCCGCCTGACGACCTTCGCGTATCGCCCACACGACCAACGATTGCCCACGGCGCATATCACCCGCCGCAAATACGCGCTCGGAAGTAGTCTTGTAGCAATGCTCGCCATCTGTTGTCGCACGCGCGTTGCCGCGCGCATCTTTTTCTACACCAAATGCCTCCAATACTTTTTGGATAGGGCTCACAAAGCCCATCGCGAGCAACACAAGGTCAGCTTTCATTTCAAATTCGCTGCCTGCGATTTCTTGCATCCGACCCTCTTTCCACTCCACACGCACGGCTTTAAGCTTAGTTACTTTGCCATTTTCGCCGATCAACTCTTTAGTTGCCACCGCCCAATCGCGGCTACAGCCTTCTTCGTGCGAACTGGAGGTGCGTAGCTTCATCGGCCAGTACGGCCAGATCAAAGGGGTGTTCTCTTTCTCTGGCGCGCGCGGCATCACTTCAAATTGGGTAACTGATGCTGCACCGTGACGATTAGATGTGCCGACACAATCCGAGCCCGTATCGCCACCACCAATGACGACCACATGCTTGCCCGTGGCTTTAATTTGTTTGGCGACTTTATCGCCCGCCACCACTTTATTTTGTTGTGGCAAAAAATCCATCGCAAAATGTACGCCCTGCAAATTACGACCCAACACAGGCAGATCACGCGGTTGTTCTGCCCCGCCAGTCAGCACCACGGCATCAAATTCATCTTTGATTTTTTGTGCGGACACATCCACACCGACGTATTGATTGACGCGAAACTCCACGCCCTCGGCGCGCATTTGATCCATGCGTCTATCAATGTGCGACTTTTCCATTTTGAAATCGGGTATACCGTAACGCAATAAGCCACCGATGCGATCATTTTTTTCAAATACCACCACCGTATGACCGACTCGCGCCAACTGCTGTGCACAGGCTAACCCAGCAGGGCCAGATCCAATCACTGCAATTTTGCGCCCAGTTTTTACCGCAGCAATTTGCGGCACCACCCAACCCTCTTCCCAGCCTTTGTCGATAATGGCGTGCTCGATAGACTTAATGCCCACCGCTTCTTCATTGATCGTTAAAGTACACGCAGCTTCGCACGGCGCGGGGCAAATGCGTCCGGTAAATTCTGGAAAGTTATTGGTGGAGTGCAACACATCCAAGGCTTTTTTCCAATGCCCGCGATAAACCAAATCGTTCCAATCTGGAATAATATTATTCACCGGACAACCCGTGGTGCAAAACGGAATGCCGCAATCCATGCAACGCGCGCCTTGTACCGACGATTCTTTATCAGTTAAACGTGGAATGAATTCCTTGTAATTTTTTAAGCGTTCCGCAACGGGCAAGCTGTGCTCGCTCACGCGGTGGAACTCCATAAACCCTGTGATCTTGCCCATTTACACCGCCTCCAATTGTTTTTGCTTGGCTTGTTGTGCCGCAATTTCTTGCAATGCACGACGATATTCCGTCGGCATGACCTTAATAAATTTTGGCAAATAACGCGCCCAGTTATCTAAAATTTCTCGTGCCCGCAAACTGCCGGTATAGCGCAAATGTTTTTCGATCATGTCGCGCAAGGCCAACTCGTCCGCTTGGCCTAAGTGATTAAAATGTACGCGACCATGCGTTTCCACCTCGCCCGTTTCGCTCGCGGCAGACTCTTCCGGCACAGCTTCTAACTGCACCATCGCCATGTTACAACGCTGCTCGAAGCCGCCTTGCTCATCCAATACATACGCCACGCCGCCCGACATCCCTGCAGCAAAATTGCGCCCCGTTTGACCGAGTACCGCGACAATACCGCCCGTCATATATTCGCAACCGTGGTCTCCAACGCCCTCGACTACCGCTGTTGCACCAGAATTTCGCACCGCGAATCGCTCACCCGCCACGCCCCGGAAATAACATTCGCCGCTGGTTGCGCCGTACATCACGGTGTTGCCAACGATGATATTTTCTTCTGCCACGATTTTACATTCATCCGGCGGCATAACCGCAATACGCCCACCACACAAACCTTTTCCGACGTAGTCGTTACCTTCTCCAGACAGCTTCAAGGTAATGCCGTGCGCTAAAAACGCGCCAAAACTTTGCCCCGCCGTGCCCGTTAAATTGATGGTGATGGTATCGTTCGGCAAGCCCGCATGACCATGTAGCTTGACTAACTCATGCGACAACATCGCACCGACCACGCGGTTGGTGTTGTGCACTGCGGTGTTGATCACCACAGGTTTTTTATGCAGCAGCGCGTCTTTGGCTTGCTTGATTAAATGGTGATCCAGCGCGCCTTCCAAACCATGATCTTGCGTCTCTGCCTGACGGCGGGCAACACTGGCAGGCACATTGGGCTGATGGAATATTTTAGAAAAATCCAAGCCCTGTGCTTTCCAATGCTCGATCCCATCCCGCGCATCTAACAAATCGCTGCGACCAATCAAATCATCAAATTTTCGGATGCCCATGTGTGCCATGAGCTCACGAATTTCTTCCGCGACAAAAAAGAAATAATTCACCACATGCTCAGGCTGCCCGGTAAATTTTTTACGCAACTTGGGGTCTTGTGTGGCAATCCCCACGGGACACGTATTGAGGTGACACTTACGCATCATGATGCAGCCTTCCACCACCAACGGCGCAGTGGCAAAACCAAATTCATCCGCACCCAACAACGCGCCGATCAATACATCGCGTCCGGTTTTAAGTTGCCCGTCGACCTGCAATGCAATGCGTCCACGCAAGCGATTCAGCACCAACGTTTGTTGCGCTTCGGCCAAGCCCAACTCCCACGGCGTACCCGCGTGCATCACCGATGACAGCGGCGATGCGCCCGTGCCACCGTCATGCCCCGACACAGTAATGTGATCGGCCTTGGCCTTGGCCACACCCGCTGCGACCGTACCCACGCCCACCTCGGAAACCAGCTTCACCGAAATAGAGGCTTTAGGATTGGCATTTTTCAAATCATGAATAAGCTGCGCCAAATCTTCAATCGAATAAATATCGTGATGCGGCGGTGGCGAAATCAAGCCCACGCCCGGCACGGACAAACGCAATTGCGCGATGTACTCCGACACTTTATGCCCAGGCAATTGGCCGCCCTCGCCGGGCTTTGCACCCTGCGCCATTTTGATTTGAATCTGATCCGCGCTGCTCAAATATTCGGCGGTCACGCCAAAACGACCTGCCGCCACTTGCTTAATTTTTGAACGTAGCGAATCGCCCTCTTTAAAAATTAAATCGCTTTCAATGCGTCCCTTGCCGATAATTTCCGACAGCTTGTCGCCCGCTTTTAATTTGCGATAACGGGCTGGGTCTTCGCCACCCTCGCCCGTATTGGATTTTCCGCCGATGCGGTTCATCGCAATCGCCAACGTGGTGTGCGCCTCAGTGGAAATACTCCCCAGCGACATCGCCCCCGTCACAAAACGCTTAACAATTTCGCGGGCGGGTTCGACCTGCTCTAACGGTACGGGCGCACCGGCAGATTTAATTTGAAACAAACCACGCAACGTTTTTGTGGACTTGGTTTGGTCGTTAATCAGTGACGCGTATTCTTTGTAGGTGCTGGGATTGTTGGTACGCGTAGCATGTTGCAGCTTGGCGATCGCATCCGGCGTCCACATGTGCGCTTCGCCATGCACGCGATAGGCGTAAATACCCCCCGCTTCCAACGCGTCGGCCAACACGGGGTCGTTGCCAAACGCAGCTTGATGCATACGTAAGGCTTCTTCTGCGACTTGCGGCAGGCCTATTCCCTCAATTTGCGTGGCCGTACCCGTGAAATATTGCGCCACAAAATCGGCATTCAGCCCGATGGCTTCAAAAATTTGCGCGCCACAATAGGATTGGTAAGTGGAAATGCCCATCTTGGACATAATCTTGAGCAGGCCTTTGTCAATGGCCTTAACAAAGCGTTTGTTGGCATCTTTGCTGGACAAACTAGCGGGCAAATACTCTCCTATTTCGGCGATCGTTTCATAAACCAACCATGGACAAATTGCCTCAGCACCATATCCAGCGAGCAAGGCAAAATGGTGTGATTCACGCGCCGAACCGGTGTCCACCACCAAGCCAGTGCTCGTCCGCAACCCTGCCCGCACCAAGTGATGGTGCACGCCCGCACACGCCAGCAAGGCTGGAATGGCAACGCGCTTTCCGGACACATTGCGGTCTGACAAAATCAAAATATTGTAGCCCTCCGCCACCGCTTTATCCGCCGCTTTGCACAGCGCGGCAATAGCGGCTTCGCAGCCTGCCGCACCCTTCGTAACAGGGTAAGTCATGTCCAGCACCAACGATTTATATTGCCCTGCGGTATGCGTGCTGATGTCATGCAGCTTAGCCATATCTTCGTTGGACAATATCGGTTGATGCACCTCCAAACGCGGTGAAGGACGGGTCTCGTCAATGCAAAATAAATTGGGCTTGGGGCCTATAAATGAGGTCAGCGACATGACGATTTCTTCGCGGATAGGATCAATCGGCGGGTTGGTTACCTGCGCAAAAAGCTGTTTGAAGTAGCTATACAGCACGCGATTTTGATTGGACAAAACAGGCAGTGCCGCATCATTCCCCATCGAGCCGGTGGCCTCTTCTCCTGCGGATGCCATGGGTGCGAGAATAAATTTAATATCTTCTTGCGAGTAAGCAAATGCTTGTTGCGTATCGAGCAAATTAGCTTTTAGGGCGCTAGCTTGGCGCTTGGTTTGAGTGGCTTTGGCTTCTGGAAAGTTACCCAAGTAATAACGTGAATCTTCTATCCACTGCCGATAAGGTTTAGCGGTGGCGAGTTGCTGCTTTAATTCTGCATCATCAACGATACGCCCCGCTTGCAGGTCGATCAAAAACATTTTGCCCGGCTGCAAACGCCATTTTTTAACGATTTTATGTTGCGGAATATCCAGCACGCCCATCTCGGAAGCCATCAACACCACATCATCATCGGTCACCAGATACCGCGCTGGACGCAAGCCGTTGCGATCCAGCGTCGCACCTATCATGCGACCATCGGTGAAGGCCACCGCAGCGGGGCCGTCCCACGGCTCCATGACGGATGCATGGTACTCATAAAATGCGCGCCGCTCTTCGTCCATCAAAGGGTTGCCCGCCCACGCTTCGGGGATGAGCAACATCATGGCGTAAGGCAAGGAATATCCGCCGGCCACCAGCAACTCTAGCGCGTTATCAAAACAAGCAGAGTCGGATTGGCCTTCCATAATCAGCGGCCATAATTTTTCTAAATCTTCGCCTAATAATTTAGACGACATGGCTGCGTGGCGCGCCGTCATCCAATTTACATTGCCGCGTAAGGTATTAATTTCACCGTTGTGCGCGATCATGCGGAAGGGATGCGCCAAATCCCAAGAGGGAAAAGTGTTGGTGGAAAAACGTTGATGCACCAGCGCCAACGCGCTGACCATGCTTGTGTTTTGCAGATCGAGATAATAAGCACCAACCTGATCAGCCAATAACATCCCTTTGTAAACCAACGTGCGCGCTGATAGTGAGGGAATATAAAAGCCGTGTGAATTGGATAAGTTGCGCGCCGCGTGTTCCGCTGTTTTGCGGATGACAAATAATTTACGCTCAAAGCTGTCTTCGTCCGCACAATTTTTTCCGCGCCCAATAAACACTTGGCGCACCAACGGCTCTACCGCTTTAACGCTCTCACTCAAAATGCTGCTATCGACCGGCACATCGCGCCAACCCAATACTGTTTGGCCTTCTGCAATAATTTTTTCGGTGATGATTTTTTCACATGCCGCACGCGCTGCCGCCGCACGCGGCAAGAAGATCATACCCACACCATATTCACCGACCGCAGGCAATTTTACCGCTTGCTTGGCACACGCATCGCGCAAAAATTGATCGGGAATTTGAATCAAAATACCTGCGCCGTCACCCGCTAAAGGGTCAGCTCCCACCGCGCCGCGATGGCTTAAGTTGGTTAATATCTGTAACCCTTGACGCACCATATCGTGACTTTTGCGGCCTTTAATGTGCGCCACAAAACCAACCCCACAAGCATCATGCTCGTTGCGTGGATCGTATAAACCTTGCTGTGCGGGTGCGACGTGCGATGCAGATAATTCCTGCGCGGTAGGTATTAGGGGGGCGTTCATAAGGTACTGTTCCTCATCAAAATCACTAAACTAAAAATCACGGCCAAAAGGGCGGAAATATTACCTTGTCCCACGTCAGACAGCAAGCCGAATAGCCTATTTGTGTGCCAATGCAACGCGGCGGCGGCCAAGTGTAATGCCTCAAGCAATATGCTTAGCAATACAGGGACAAAAATTGTGCCCGCGCAAAAAAAAAGCGCGGATGACCGCGCTTTTTTATCCTACACCTCGCAAAACTTAAGCCGCTTTGCGATTAGGTAGCTTCTCTTTAATCCGCGCAGATTTGCCTGAGCGATCACGCAAGTAATAAAGTTTAGCGCGGCGCACATCACCGCGACGCTTAACTTCGATACTGGCGATCGACGGTGAATAAGTTTGGAAAGTGCGTTCCACGCCTTCGCCTGCCGACATCTTACGCACGATGAACGATGCGTTCAGGCTTTTGCCTTTGCGCTTGGCGATGACCACGCCTTCAAAAGCTTGCACGCGCTTGCGTTCGCCTTCGACGACATTAACGTTGACCACCACGGTGTCGCCAGGGGCGAAATCGGGAATGGTTTTCCCTAAACGGGCGATTTCTTCTTGTTCCAATATGGCGAGCAGATTCATTTTGTTTCCTCTTGTTGTGCGGCGGCTTGTTCCTGCTGGTACTGTGCCAGTAGTCGAGCTTCCTGTTGTGTTAACTGACGTGCTGTCAGCAAATCTGGGCGGCGTTGCCAGGTGCGACCGAGCGCCTGCTTCAACCGCCACTTCTCTATTTCGGCGTGGTGTCCCGACAATAAAACGTCTGGAACCCCCTCGCCTTGAAATACTTCTGGGCGCGTGTAGTGGGGACAATCCAGCAAGCCATTTACAAATGAATCTTGCTGCGCCGACTCAGCATCGCCCAACACATCAGGCAACTGCCGCACCATACTATCTATCACCACCATCGCTGCCAACTCGCCACCGGATAAAACATAATCGCCGATAGAAAGTTCTTCATCTACGTGCTGCTTAATTAACCGTTCATCTACGCCTTCATAACGACTGGCGAGAAAAATAAATCCGGTATCGCGCGCTAATAATTCTTGCACAACTTGATGTGTGAGCAACCTGCCCTGTGGCGAAAGGTGAATCACACAACTATTTGTTACCCCTTCATTTGCCTGACTTTGCTTGGCAGCAGCAATCGCCTGCGCTAAAGGTTCGGCTAACATCAACATGCCGGGGCCGCCGCCGTAAGGCCTGTCGTCTACCGTGCGATGTTTGTCTTGCGTAAACTCACGCGGATTCCACGTCTTTAATTCAAACTTGCCGAGCGAAGCTGCGCGCCGCGTGATGCCGTGTTGCGTGATGGCATCGAACATTTCTGGAAACAGGGTGATGACATCAAAACGCATATCGAGATCGCCTAAACCCAGATAATCCATTAGAGCCAAACCCCTCCCAGCCTCCCCTTGTCAGGGGAGGGGTGGACTTTAGTTCTCCCCCTGACAAGGGGGAGTTAGAGGGGGTTTCAAGCGTAATTTCTCCTAATGGATTATCCGAGTAAAACATCAATGCTTACTTGCCCAATCTACCGCCCAATCCACACAAATCTTTTTATCCGCCAAGCTCACCTGCTTAATCGCGCTGGCTATAAATGGTATTAACAATTCTTTTTTATTCGCCATGCGTACACATAACACATGGTTTGCGCCAGTATCCATCAAGCTTTCGACGACACCCAAGCATTCACCTGCGATATTTTCAACATCTAGTCCGATTAAATCAGACCAATAATATTCACCCTCTGGCTGCGGCGGCAACAGGTTACGCGGGATAGCTATCAGCAAACCGCGATAGCGTTCGGCGGCAGTGCGATCTTCACATCCGGGAAATTTTGCAATGAGCCCTTTGCTTTGTACAGCAAATGTCTCTACGCTGATTTTTTGCCACTTACCGTCATCATTTCCCAGCCACCATGTTTTATAGTCGGCCAAGTTTTCTGCAAACTCGGTGTAAGTTTTAATTTTCACCCAGCCGAGAATACCCTGCGCGCCGATGATACGCCCCATAATTACCATTTCCGGGATAACCATTTCCGGGGTAACTACTTGGGGGGTAACCATTGCCGAGCGTGCCTCAGCAAACGGCTGGGAACTAGGCCGCAGCACTCGTTGCAGATTTTGCGCCCGCGCGTTTTACCAGCTTAGCCACGGCATCGCTCAACTGCGCACCCTTGTCCTGCCAGAACGCCACGCGATCCAACTGAATACGCATACCCTCTGGACCATCTGGTGCAACCGGGTTGTAAAAACCGACGCGCTCAATAAAGCGACCATCACGACGGTTGCGCGAATCCGCTACCACCACATTAAAAAACGGGCGATTTTTAGAGCCGCCACGTGCAAATCGAATAATAACCATAAGTCCATCCACCACTTGAATACCCAAAAGGGCGCGAATTCTACGACATTTAGCCCCCGCCTGGCAAGTTTGCCTGTAGCAGCACACACAATGCGGCACTGCATCCGCCCCAAATAAAAATACCTGACTTTAGGAGTGCCTGCACGGTGGCGGTTTCGGTAAGCGCTATGGTCTCGCCGAAGCGGCTGGCGGTGCAGGTCACCGCCCGCCTTACAGGGTCAGGTGCGCCAAGTTGATCTGATGGTTGACCGCGGTTTCCGAGAGGGGGTGGTTGTCGGCGTACAGGTAGCTTTTGAGGTTAGTGGTGTTGGCGCTAGGTTAAAACTGACCACCTGTGCTGGTTTAAAATTGACCAGGTGCTATAGCGGTGTAGATTACTACGCCGCTGTGGATAAGTCGACCAGACTGTAGTTGGTTTTGATCTC
>Ga0105164_10001893_pt1 | contig 13161 bp, 10 predicted proteins | sample VDWuncwatermetaG_FD_89674 | JGI IMG/M metagenome (GOLD analysis project Ga0105164, IMG submission 89674) | Wastewater microbial communities from Netherlands to study Microbial Dark Matter (Phase II) - VDW unchlorinated drinking water | ecosystem: Environmental > Aquatic > Freshwater > Drinking...
GCGCCTGCGGCCCTTAGATGGAGCGGGGCGATCGCGCGGCTCTCCGAGCTGTCCGTCGCGGTCGGCATGAGCGTCGTGATCTTCGCCGCGGCGTTCGGGCCGGGCGGGGCCGCCCGACCGCCGGCGACGGGCGGATCGGCCGCCCGTGTGGACGAGGCAGACATCTACCCCCTTGCGCACGTGACGGCGCCGCTCGACGACGAGCAGTACATCCGCTGGCTCCGCCTCGACCGCTACGTGCCGCTGCAGGACTGGCTCGATCCAAGCGTCGTGCGCGCTCCGCTGCCGCGACGGCTCGACCTGCCCGCGTCGCGAGACCCGTCCACGACCGGCCCCTACTGATCCGCCGAGCGATCCTCGTCCTCGCGATCGTCCTGCCCGCGTGCGCGCCCGCGCCGCCGTCGCCCCTCTCGCAGCGACCGCTCGTCATCGGCATCGTCGGCGAGCCGGCCTCGCTCGTTGGCGACGACCCGCTCGGCCGGCCCATCGCGGCGGCGATCGTGGAGCCGCTCGTGCGGCGGACCGCGACGGAGGACCTCGAGCCGCGGCTCGCGGAGGCGATACCGACGTTCGCGAACGGCGATCTCGTGGTCCTGCCGGACGCCGGCGCGCCCACCGGCCGGCTCGTCGCGGTCTTCCGCCTTCGGGAGGGCTTGCGATGGCACGACGGCGCCCCGGTCGACGCCGCCGACGTGCGTTTCGCGTACGAGCAGGACCGCGCGGCGCCCGCGGGCAGCGAGGCGCGCGCGCTCGCGGACCGCATCGACCGCGTCGACGTCATCGACGAGCGCTCGGTCCGGGTCTCGTACCGTGCCGGCGAGCGGTGGGATCTCTACGCGCTCGCGCCGCGCGCCCTTCCGCGGCATCTCCTCGAGGGCGCGACCGCGGCGGCTCGCGCGCGGTATGCGAGCCGCCCCGTTCACGCGGGCCCATATCGCGTCGTCGACCGGGTCTCCGGGACGATCGTGCTCGAGGCCTTCCCGGAGCACGTCGGCGGTCCGCCACGACTGGCGCGCGTCGTGGTCCGGACATACCGCGATCGCTCCGCGCTCCTCGGCGCGCTGATCGCCGGCGACGTCGACGTGGCTCCGTCGCCCGGCTTCGACGCGGACCTCGCATCGACGCTCGACCGCTCGCTCGGGGACCGCGTCGCGTACACGCAGGCCATGGCCGTGGCGATGTTGCGGTTCGGCCCGCGCCTCGCCGACCCGGCGGTGCGCGAAGCGGCCTCCCTCACCATCGACCGCGAGCGGATCGCGCGCTCCGTGTTCGGCGGCCGCGTGCGCGTGCCGTCGAGCTACCTCGTCGCGCCGCTGTGGGCCGCGACCGAGGGCCTCGCGACGCCGCCTCTCGATCGCTCCTCCGCGCGCGCGCTCCTCGAGCGCGCGGGAGCGCGGCGCGGCAGCTTCGGGATCGCCGAGCTCCGCGGTGACCGTCTGGTCGTCACGCTGATCGTGCCCGCCGGATCGACCGCGCTGATCGAGGCGGCGCGAGGCGTCGCCGTCGACCTCGCGCTGCTCGGGATCGCGGTCGACGTGAGCGAGCGGACGGCCGACGAGGTGGAGCAGCGCGTCCAGCGCGGCGACTTCGATCTCGCCCTGGTCATCGAGCGCGCCGACGATCCGCTGCTGGCCACGGAGAGGTACCGCGGGGCGGTCTCACCCTGGTTCGACGTGCTCGCCGACGCCGCCAGGTCCGCGACCGATCGAGCGGAGAAGCGCGCGCTGTACGCGGAGCTGCAGCGCCTGTGGTCCGAGAGCGTGCCTGCCTTGCCGATCCATCAGGTCCTCACGGTCGACGTCCTCCCCGCAGGGGCCGAAGGGATCCATCCCGCCTCGCACGCCGCGCCGGTGACCTGGGACCTCGGGGAGTGGCGGACGGCGCCCGGCCGCTGAACCCGCCCGCGCGGTATCGGGTAGTGGTGGGAAAGGGGACGTGCTCGGCTCGGCTTGCCGTGATGCGAGCGGCCGCCCCTAGAATGCTCGGGTCCGCCCGGTGGTCGCTTCGGCCTCGGGCGTCAGCCGGGGAGGGAGGGCACGATCGGGCGTCCACTACCGACTCGAACCCATCTCCTTAGCGCCCGCGACCCCATATCCCCTTCAAAGGAGGAGAGCGCATGACCCCACGCGACAAAGCCCCGTGGTCGCTGCTCACCGTCTTCGTCGCGCTCGCGCTCGTCATCGGTGCCTGTCAAGCGCAGCCCAGCGGCGGACCGACGGCGACGCAGGCGGCGGACCAGCCCGACCCGAATGGTGAGCTCGTCACGAACCTGGGCTCCGAGCCCGACACGATCGACCCGCACAAGGCGTCGTTCGTCGGTGAGATCTCCGTGATCATGTCCGTCTTCGAGGGCCTCATGACCCTCGACCCGAAGACCCTGAAGCCGGTCCCGGGTGTGGCGGCGAAGGACCCCGAGGTCTCCTCGGACGCCAAGACATGGAAGTTCACCCTCCGCGACGGCGTGAAGTACTCCGACGGGAACCCCGTCACGGCGAAGGACTTCGAGCGCGGCTTCCTGCGGACCTGCGACCCGAAGACGGCGGGCGAGTACTCGTTCGTCCTCTACGTGATCGTCGGCTGCGAGAAGTGGAACAACATGGACGTCAAGAAGGCCACCCCGGCCGAGCTTGACGCCGCGAAGAAGGCCGTCGGCATCAAGGTGCCGGACGACAAGACCATCCAGTTCGACCTCACCGAGCCGGCCGCGTACTTCGGCTCGATCGCCTACATGTGGGTCGGCATGCCGGTCCAGGCGTCGTCCCTCGAGAAGGGCGGCGACAAGTGGACGGAGCCGGCGACCTACATCGGCAACGGTCCCTTCAAGCTGACCGAGTGGAAGCACAACGAGAAGATGGTCTTCGAGCGCAATGACGGGTACTGGCGTGGCGCGGCCAAGCTGAAGAAGTGGACGCGCGTCATGATCAACGAAGGCGCCGTCGCCTTCGCCGCGTACCGCAACAACGAGCTCGACGTCTTCGGCGCCGGCGCCGAGGACCTCCGGACCGTCGAGGCCGACAACGAGCTGAAGGGTCAGCTCAAGGACGTTCCGGGTTCCTGCACGTTCTACATCGGCTTCAACACGCGCAAGGCGCCCTTCGACGACGTCAACTCGCGTCTCGCGATGGCCAAGGCATTCGACCGCGACGCGTTCATCAAGGACGTCCAGAAGATCGGTGCCCCGGCCAACGGCGGATTCATCCCGCCCGGATTCCCTGGCTACGACAAGGACGACCCGGCGCAGAAGTTCGACGCCGCAGGGGCCAAGGCGGCCCTCGCGAAGTCGAAGTACTCGGGCAAGCCCGAGATGCAGAACATCAAGTTCACCTACTCGTCCAACGCCCGGACGAAGACGCGCGTCGAGTGGCTGCAGCAGCAGTGGAAGGCGAATGTGGGTGTGGACGTCGTTCCGGACCCGGTCGATTCCACCGCGTACACGCAGCTCGTGAAGAAGCCGGAGACGCTCCCGCTCATGTTCATCCTTGGGTGGTGCGCAGACTTCCCGGACCAGCAGAACTGGCTCACGACCGTGTTCCACAGCACGTCGCTCAGCCGCACGGGCTGGAAGAACGACACGTTCGACAAGACCGTGAAGGCCGCGGACCAGGAGACGAACAAGGAGAAGCGCGACGCGCAGTACCTCGAAGCGTCGAAGCTCCTCTCCAGCGAGGCTCCGTCCGCGTGGCTCTACTACAACGCGGGCAAGACGCTCATGAAGCCCTGGGTCAAGGGCGTGACCACGACGGCGATCGACGCCGCGCTCGGTCAGTTCCGGATGTACGAGATCTACGTCACGAAGAAGGGCTAGTCCTCTTCCGAGGTGATGCGAACGGGGCCGGCCTCTAGGCCGGCCCCGTTCGATACACTGCGATACAGAACGATGATGGGAGCCCGACCGGCCTTTCGATGCTGAGATACGTCATCAGGCGAATGCTCCTGCTGATCCCGACCCTCTTCTTCGTCGCTTTGATCGTCTTCGCGCTCGCGCACGCGGCGCCCGGGTCGCCGTTCGACAAGAACGAGAACCGTCCGCTCCCGCAGGCGACGATCGACCGGCTGAACCGTCTTTATGGGATCGACAAGCCCATCCACGAGCAGTTCGTCCTGTATCTCGGCAATGCGATCAGGTTCGACTTCGGCTCGAGCCTGGTGAAGGACCGGACGGTCGCGGAGATCATCGGCCAGGAATTCCCGATCAGCGCGCAGCTCGGAGTGCAGGCGCTGCTCCTCGCGCTCGCCGTGTCCCTCCCGCTGGGGGTCATCAGCGCGCTGAAACAGAACACCGGGGTGGATTACGCGAGCCTGCTCTTCGCGACCATCGGCACCACCATCCCGTCATTCGTCCTCGGCATCGTGGCCATCTACGTCTTCGCGCTGAACCTGCGGCTCGTCCCGATCGTGGGCTGGGGGACGCCGAAGCACATGATCCTCCCCACGATCATCCTGGCGCTCCCCGCGATGGCGTACCTCACCCGCATCACGCGCGCGAGCATGCTCGAGGTGATCCGCCAGGACTACGTCCGCACCGCCCGGAGCAAGGGGCTCTCCGAGCAAGTGGTCATCGTGACGCACGCCCTCAAGAACGCCATGATCCCGGTCGCGACCATCGTCGGGCCGGCGACGGCCGGGCTCATCACCGGCGCGTTCTTCATCGAGACGATCTTCAGCGTGCCCGGCATGGGGCGTGACTTCGTCCGCAGCATCAACAGCCGCGACTACCCGCTGATCATGGGCGTGTACCTGCTGTACGCGTTCCTCATCGCGGTCGCCAACCTGACGGTGGACATCGTGTACGGATTCCTCGATCCGCGGATCAGGATGGCCAAGTGATGGCGACGGTCACGCGGCCGCTCACGACACAGGAGCGCGCGATCGAGCTCAACGTCATCGCGCGCAAGCAACGCTCGCTGTGGCAGGACGCCGGGCACCGGCTCGTCCGGAACAAGGCGGCGATGGTCGGCCTCCTCATCGTGATCCTCGCGGGGATCATGGCCATATTCGCGCCCGTGATCGCGCCGTACAGCCCGACCGACCCGTTCACGGCGGCCGGGAAGCAGGCGCCGACGCTGGCCGATCCGCTCTGGGGCGACCCGAAGTACGTGGATGCGCGCTACGTGTTCGGGACCGACGCCATAGGCCGCGACATCCTCAGCCGCCTCGTCTGGGCAGCCCGCGTGAGCATGCTCGTGGGCTTCGTCCCCGTGGCGATCATCTTCCTGGTCGGGTGCAGCATCGGCATGGCCGCCGGCTTCTATGGCGGCTGGACCGATCAGATCCTCATGCGCATCACCGACGTGATCTGGGCGTTCCCCGACCTGCTCTTCCTGATCATCATCATGGCGACGATCCGGAACACCGAGTTCGGGACCATCATGGGCGGCCTCGTCCTGATGTTCGTCGCCATCGCGATCGTCAACTGGGTCGGCATGGCGCGGCTCGTCCGCGGCCAGGTGCTCTCGCTCAAGGAGAAGGAGTTCATCGAGGCCGCCCGATCCATCGGCGTCCCGAACAGGCGGATCATGATCCGCCACCTCCTCCCGAACGCGCTCGCCCCGGTCATCGTCAGCCTGGCGTTCGCCATCCCGAGCGCGATGCTGGCGGAGGCCGGCCTCTCCTTCCTCGGCATCGGCATCCGCCCCCCGACGGCGACCTGGGGGGTCATGATCAACGAGGGCTTCCAGGTGTTCTCGACCTCGCCGTGGCCGGTCCTGCTCCCGGCGTTCTGCATCGCCACGGTCATGCTGTCGTTCACGTTCCTCGGCGATGGGCTCCGCGACGCGCTCGACCCCCGGATGAAGCTTTAGTACGCTGCGCCGCTGTCGTCGTACCCCGGGCGCGCAGACCGAGGCGCCGCAGCGACGAGGTCGAGCACCCGGGCCCGAGCGAGGGGTTTCCCTGAGCGAGGGTCGGACCGAGATGGGAGGGATCCGTTGCCGCTCCTCGAAGTGAATGACCTGCACACGTACTTCTACACGCGCGACGGCGTCGTCCGCGCGGTGGACGGGGTAACGTTCGAGCTGGCCGCCGGCGAGACGCTCGGCCTGGTGGGCGAGTCCGGCTGCGGCAAGACGGTGACGGCGCTCTCGCTCATGCGCCTCATCCCGCAGCCGCCGGGCAAGATCACCGAGGGCCAGATCATCTTCGACGGCCAGGACGTCCTGAAGATGGATGACGACGAGGTCCGCGGGATCCGCGGGAACAACGTCGCGATGATCTTCCAGGACCCCATGACGTCCCTGAACCCGGTCCTCACGATCAGCCGGCAGGTCTCCGAGGCGCTGGAGCTGCACCTCAAGATGGACCGCTCCGAGGCCCGCAAGCGCACCGTCGAGCTCCTCGATCTCGTCGGCATCCCGAGCGCGAAGAAGCGGCTCGACGACTACCCGCACCAGTTCTCGGGCGGCATGCGTCAGCGCGTGATGATCGCGATGGCGCTCTCGTGCAACCCGAAGCTCATCCTCGCGGACGAGCCCACGACCGCCCTCGACGTCACGATCCAGGCGCAGATCCTCGACCTCCTGAAGAACCTCGCGCGCGAGTTCCGCACCGCGTTCATCCTCATCACGCACGACCTCGGCGTGGTCGCCGGCATGACGCAGCGCATTCACGTCATGTACGCCGGGCGCATCGTCGAGAAGGCCGACACGGGCGAGCTCTTCGCGAATCCGAAGCATCCGTACACGTGGGGCCTCCTGCGATCCATCCCGCGCCTCGACGAGCAGCGTAAGCAGCGCCTCGTGCCCATCGAGGGGCTGCCCCCGGACCTCATCGCGCCGCCCCCGGGCTGCAAGTTCGAGCCGCGCTGCGCCTACCGCCGCGACGTCTGCCGCGAGAAGGAGCCGCCGCTCGAGCGCGTCCCGAACGCGAAGCCCGACCATGAGGCGCGGTGCTGGGGGACGCAGGAGGGCGGATGGCTCGTGGACGTGGACTGGCACAGCGAGATCGGCGACGTCCGCGTCCTCGAGGAGATCAAGCAGGAGGTCGCGTCCGTCCCTGCCGAGGCCGCGCACGCCGCGGCCGCCGACGCGAACCCGGGCGCACGCAAGGAGGGGAGCTAGATGGCGGTCGCATTCGAGAAGGTCCGCTCGACGGCGACGGCCGAGAGCGGCAAGAACATCCTCACGGTCAACGGGCTGACGATGCACTTCCCGCTCACCCAGGGGATCATCTTCCAGCGCCAGGTCGGCGCCGTGCGCGCGGTCGACGGGATCGACTTCTTCGTCCAGAAGGGCGAGACGCTCGGCCTCGTCGGAGAGTCCGGGTGCGGCAAGTCGACGACCGGCCGCGCGATCCTTCAGCTGTACAAGCCGACGGCCGGATCGGTGAAGTTCGAGGGGACCGAGCTGACGACCCTCGGCGGCGAGCAGATGCGCCGCATGCGCCGGAAGATGCAGATGATCTTCCAGGATCCGTACGCGTCGCTCAACCCGCGCATGACCGTCGGCAACATCATCGGCGAGCCCCTCGAGGTGCACCACCTGGCGAGCGGGCGCGCGAAGACGGAACGAGTGCAGGAGCTCCTCAAGGTGGTCGGCCTCAACCCGTACTTCACGAACCGCTACCCGCACGAGTTCTCGGGCGGCCAGCGCCAGCGCATCGGCGTCGCGCGCGCCCTCGCGGTGGAGCCGGAGTTCATCGTCGCGGACGAGCCGATCTCCGCGCTCGACGTCTCCATCCAGGCGCAGATCATCAACCTGCTCGAGGAGCTGCAGGAGAAGTTCCAGCTGACGTATCTCTTCATCGCCCACGACCTCTCGGTCGTGCGCCACATCTCGGACCGCGTCGCGGTCATGTACCTCGGCAAGATCGTGGAGGTCGCCGACCGTCAGGAGCTCTACGAGAAGCCGCTCCACCCGTACACCCAGGCGCTGCTCTCGGCCGTGCCGATCCCGGACCCGGCGATCGAGTCCAAGCGCAAGCGGATCATCCTGACCGGCGACGTGCCCAGCCCGGTGAACCCGCCGTCCGGATGCCGCTTCCACACCCGCTGCTGGAAGGCGCAGGAGATCTGCTCGGAAGTGGACCCCGAGTTCATCGAGCACTCCCCGCGGCACTGGGCCGCCTGCCACTTCCCGGGTTGACGCCCGGTAGCAGCAGCGGATCAGGTCAAGATCGGAGCGACTGAACCTTAGGGTCTCTAGAGGCGTAAGTAGTCTCGGACGGACTTCCGAAACACTTGGAGGGGGAATGACAAGGCACATCTGGCGCGCTGTCACAGTGGCCGGCTTGCTCTCGCTGATCGCCGCGGCGTGCGCCCCGAGCGGGCCGGCCGCGACGGAGCAGCAGACGGCGGCGCCGGCGGCGGCCGCGACCCAGGGACCGGTATCCGGCGGCCGCATCATCGTCGGGACCTTCGTTGATATGCAGCGCGCGAATCCGGCGACCTCGAACGACTCCGGCTCGTCAGCCGTGAGCAGCAAGATCTACGACTCGCTCATCACGGTGGATCCCAAGACGGGCGAGGCCAAGCCGTGGCTTGGGACGTGGACCGTCAGCAGTGATGGTCTCACTTTCAGCTGGACCATCGATCCGAAGGCGAATTGGTCCGACGGCAAGCCGATCACGGCCAATGACTTCCTCGCGCGCGTGAAGATGCAGGCACGCAGCAAGGTCACCCCGAACAAGAGCGTCTTCAACGACATCGAGGGATATCAGGACTACTCCACGGGCAAGGCGACCTCGATCTCCGGCATCAAGGTCGACAGTGCCGACCCAAAGAAGTTCACCGCCAAGTTCACGCGCGTGTTCTGCCCGGCGCTGACCAGCGTGTTCGGCTCGGCGCCGATGCCGGACCACGTCTTCGGGAAGTACACGGTCGACAACGACCCGACGAAGAATGTCGACGACGCTCCGGAGAACAACGCTCCCACCGCCACCAGTGGTCCGTTCAAGTTCAAGGAATGGCGCAAGGGCGACCAGGTGATCCTCGTGAAGAACGAGAACTACTTCAAGGGCGCGCCCTACATCGACGAGCTCGTCTACAAGGTCGTCGCTGACACGAGCGTCCTTGCAGCGCAGCTGAAGACCGGTGAGCTCACTGTGGGATCCATCAACGCGCCCGACCTCGCAGGGTTCCAGACCGAAGACCGCCTCAAGATCTACAAGTTCAACCAGGTGTCCTACACCTACATCGGCTGGCGCGCGAACAACCCGAACGTCGCGTTCCTCCAGGACAAGCGCGTTCGGCAGGCGCTCGCCTATGGGATCGACATGTCCGCGGTGGTGCGTTCGGTCCTCCTCGGCGAGGGCACCAAGAACCTCCAGCACCACCCAAGTTTCCTGTGGGCGGCCGCTCCCGAGAAGGACCTGAACCCATACAACTACGACAAGAGCAAGGCGGAGGACCTGCTGAAGTCCGCGGGCTTCGCCAAGGGCGCGGACGGCGTCTATGCGAAGGATGGAAAGCCGCTTGCGATCACCATCGTCACGAACCAGGGCAACAAGCTCCGGGAGACATTCCTCCAGGTCGCCGTCGAGCAGTACAAGCAGATCGGCGTCAAGATCACGCCGAAGGTCGAGGCCTTCGAGGCCCTCGTGCCGAAGCTAACGGGTGGATCGCCGGAGATCGAGGCTGTGATCATCGGCTGGACCAACATCGTCGAGCCCGACTCGTTCACGGTCTGGCACTCGAGCAACGCCGCGAGTCCGACCAAGGCCGGGAACAATTTTGTGGGCTACTCGAACCCCGAGGTCGACAAGCTCCTCGAGCAAGGCCGAAACGGGCCGGACTGCTCGCAGGCGACGCGGCAGAAGATCTACCAGCAGTTCAACAAGATCCTCAACGAGGATCAGCCGTACATGTTCGGCTACGCGCCGAAGAATCTGCTCGTGATCGACGGTCGTGTCCAGGGTGTCGATCCGGGTCCCTTCAACGCGGAGGGTCTCTGGAACATCGATAAGTGGTGGATCAAGAAGTAGCAGTCACCCTGTAGCCTCGAGGGCGGCGGATGGGGATCTACCCCGCCGCCGCCCTTCGCGTTCGTGGGAGGTCTTGAGAGCGGTGCGGACGTACATCCTTCGCCGGGTGCTCTACGCGATACCGACGCTGTTCGGGATCTCCATCCTCGTCTTCGCGGTCACGCGCATGGCCCCGGGCGATCCCGTGCGGCTGTACACGTTCGGCGCCCTCAACATCACCGAAGAGGACATCCAGGGGATCCGCCTGCATTACGGCCTCGTCAACCCGGACGGGACCGAACGCAACATCGCGCTGCAGTACGTCGATTGGATCACCCTCGCGGTACAGGGCGACTTCGGGAAGTCGCTGCAGTACCGCCAGCCGGCGCTGAACCTGCTCGTCGAGCGCTTGCCCGCGACGCTCCAGCTCGCGACAGCCGCGCTGATCCTCCAGCTGCTCATCGGCATCCCGCTCGGGGTCGTCGCTGCGCTCAAGCGCGGGACCTGGATCGACAACGTCATCCGCGTCTTCGCCGTTATCGGCCATGCCGTCCCGACCTTCTGGATCGGCCTGCTCTTCATCATCGTGTTCTCGGTCAGCTTCCGCGTGCTCCCCAGCCAGGGGCTGCTTACGGTGGGACACGACGTGTGGGACATCCCCGACCGCCTCAAGCACATCCTCATGCCGGCGTTCGTGCTCTCCCTGGCGGGGATCGCGAACTACAGCCGCTACCTGCGCACGGAGACGCTCGACGTCATCAACCAGGACTACATCCGCACGGCGCACGCGAAGGGCCTGCGCGAGCGCAGCGTCATGTACGGCCACGCGCTTCGGAACGCCCTGATCCCGATGGTCACCGCACTCGGGCCGCTCCTCGCGGTCCTCGTCGGCGGGTCGCTCGTCATCGAGCAGGTCTTCACATGGCCGGGCGTCGGCCAGTTCACGTACGCGGCCGCGCGGAGCAAGGACTACCCCGTGATCATGGCGGGGGTCATGATCGCGGCCACGCTGCTCGTGCTGAGCTACCTGATCCGCGACATCGCATACGCGCTGGTCGATCCGAGGATCAAGGTCAAATAGTGGCGGCGACCGTCGCGGGCGTCGTCCGGCGCATCGAGGTCCCGCAGCGGCGCGTCGCCGCGGGCCTCTGGGAGAACGCCTGGTACCGGCTGCGCCGCGACCGGCTGACCATCGTCGCGACGATCGTCCTGGTCACGCTGATCCTGCTATCGGCGGCGGCGCCGCTGCTCGCGGAGCACGTGTTCCAGACGTCGTTCGAGAGCCAGGACCTGCTCAAGAACTACCAGACCCCCCGGCTCGAGCCGCTGAAGTACGTCCTTGGATCGGACGAGATCGGCCGGAGCCAGGTCGTGCGCCTCTTCTACGGTGGTCAGGTCTCGCTCTTTATCGGTTTCATCGCGGCGTTCATGAACATCACTATCGGCGTCGGGCTCGGACTGCTCGCGGGCTACTTCCGCGGGGCGCTCGATGACGTCATCACCTGGGCGGTCACGACGCTGAACTCCATCCCGACGATCTTCCTGCTGATCATCTTCAGCGCGCTGTTCTCACCGAGCGCCTTGCTGCTCACGACCGTGATCGGCGTCCTGTTCTGGACCGGGGTCACCAACTTCGTGCGCGGCCAGACGTTCGCGCTGCGCGAGCGGGAGTTCATCACGGCGGCGCGGACCATCGGCGCGAGCTCGTCCCGGATCATGATGCGCCACATCCTCCCCAACGTCCTGCCGCTGATCTTCGTCCTCATGGCCATCGACATCGGCACGATCATCCTCGCGGAGTCGGCGCTCAGCTACCTCGGCCTCGGGGTCATGCCGCCCATGCCGAGCTGGGGGAACATGCTCACGAACGCGGCGTCGTACTTCGCGCGCGCCCCGTGGCTCGTCGTGTCGCCCGGCGCCGTCATCTTTCTGACGGTGCTGTGCCTGTACCTCATCGGGGACGGGCTCCGCGACGCCCTCGATCCGCGCTTGAAGCAGACCTGATAGTTATCGGGCGGACGGCTCTGCTAGGGTCCGGCTGAGCGGCCGACGATGAGGAAGAAGGCGGCGATCCGCGCGCGCCGAGCGACCTTTTCCCGCTCGTCTCTCCTCGCTACAATACCTACTCGGATGATCGGAAATCCCCTCCAGGCCACCGCCTTCCACGTCTCCACCCGCGGCGAGTACGGCATGCGCCTCATGGTCGACCTCGCCCGTCACTGGGGTCACGGGACGGTGAGCCTGCACGCCATCGCGGAGGGCGAGTCGCTCCCCGAGGCGTACCTCGAGCAGCTCGTCGCCACGCTTCGCCGCGCCGGCCTCGTGACCGGCAAGCGCGGAGCAGGCGGCGGCTACACCCTCGCGAAGGAGCCCGCGGGGATCACCGCGGGTGATGTCGTTCGCGCGCTCGAGGGGCCGATCGAGCCGCAGATCTGTACGGCCGAGGGCGAGGCCGTCCTGAACTGCGTGCACGAGCCGGGCTGCGGCACGCGGGAGGTCTGGGTGAAGCTCCAGGCGACCATCGCGCAAGCCCTCGACGGGCTCACGCTGGCCGAGCTGGCCACCTGGCCGAGCGGCCGCGCCACGCAGCCGGCCGTCGCCCGCTAGTGGCCACGTTGGAGGTCTCCGGGCTCCACGTCACCGTCGAGGGCAAGGAGATCCTCAAAGGGATCGACCTCACGGTGCAGAGCGGCGAGGTCCACGCCGTGATGGGGCCGAACGGATCGGGCAAGAGCACCCTCGCGCTCACGCTCATGGGCCACCCGCGCTACAAGGTGACGAGCGGGAGCGCGACCTACGACGGGACCGACCTGCTCTCGCTCCCCGTCGACCAGCGGGCGCGCAACGGGATGTTCCTCGCGTTCCAGTACCCCGTCGCCATACCCGGCGTGTCGGTCGCGAGCTTCCTCCGCACCGCGATTAACGCGCGGCGTGTTCTCGCCGACAACGCGAAGAACGACATGCCCATCCCGCAGTTCCGGAAGCTGCTGACGGAGAAGACCAAGATGCTCGAGGTCGATAACACGTTCATCACACGCGGGCTCAACGAGGGGTTCTCCGGCGGCGAGAAGAAGCGCCTCGAGATGCTGCAGATGCACATGTTCCAGCCGCGCTTCGCCCTGCTGGACGAGACCGACTCCGGTCTCGACATCGACGCGCTCCAGACGGTGGCGCAGGGCATCGAGGCGCTGCGCGGTCCCGACATCGGGATCCTGCTCATCACGCACTACGAGCGGATCCTCCGCTACGTCCACCCCGACTTCGTCC
>Ga0105164_10001894_pt1 | contig 13153 bp, 12 predicted proteins | sample VDWuncwatermetaG_FD_89674 | JGI IMG/M metagenome (GOLD analysis project Ga0105164, IMG submission 89674) | Wastewater microbial communities from Netherlands to study Microbial Dark Matter (Phase II) - VDW unchlorinated drinking water | ecosystem: Environmental > Aquatic > Freshwater > Drinking...
ACAGTCCCCTGCGGGGACAGTCCCTATTAGGCCGTAATCTTTCAGAGCCTTTTTTAATTTTTCCTCATTCTCAGTTGACATCGCGCACATCGGAAGCCGCAGTCCCGGTTCGCACAACCCCAACAACCCCATAGCTGTTTTTATTGGTATGGGGTTTGTCTCCAGAAACACAGCTTTTATCAAAGGCAATAGTTTATAGTGTAACTGCCTCGCCTTCTCAATATCTCCTTTTTCAAACTCACTAACTAAATCAGCCACATCCTTCGGAACAATATTAGCCACAACCGAGATTATGCCAATTCCTCCTATGCTTAATACCGGCAAAGTCAGGCTGTCATCTCCGGATAAAAGTTGAAAATGAGGAGGGCATAATTGTTTGATGCGAGACATCTGGTCTAGGCTGCCGGATGCCTCTTTTACACCGACTATATTAGCGCAATCAAGCGCTAATTTTGCTATTGTTTCAGGTTCAATATTGACTCCTGTGCGCGAAGCGATATTGTAAAGAATAATCGGGATTTTGACTGAATCTGCAATTGCCTTAAAATGCTCATATAACCCTCTCTGGGTCGGGCGGTTATAGTAGGGAGAAACCTGTAAAGACGCATCTGCCCCTGATTTTTCAGCATGCTTAGTCAGCATTATCGCTTCTTCGGTTGAGTTTGAGCCTGTTCCTGCTATAACAGGGACTCTTTTTTTTGCCTGTTCAATTGTAATCTCAATTACCCGGTCATGCTCTTCAAAAGATAAAGTCGCAGATTCCCCTGTTGTCCCGCAAGGCACAATGCCGGAACTCCCATTTTTAATCTGAAATTCAATTAAATCCCTTAGCCTCTTTTCATCTACTACTGACTTTTTTCCGCCGGAAAAAGGCGTTACTATGGCTACTATAGAGCCTTTAAACATAATAAACTCCTTTGCAGACAATGCTCACTCTTCCCTCTAACCAAACATTTCTAAAGCCATTATTCTTTCTTTCAAAATAAACTTTTAAAACCTCGCCGCTTTTTGTGCAGACATTTACTTTTTGAGTAGCGTATAGCGTATAGCGTATAGCGTATAGTAAAACTGCAGCCACTGCGCCTGTGCCGCAAGCTAAAGTCTCATCCTCAACTCCCCTTTCATAAGTCCTGACCTTTATAGAGTTGTTATTTAGCACTTCCACAAAATCCACATTTGCGCCCTCGGGTAAGAAGGCCTTATGATAACGTATTTGCCTTCCTAAATCAACTACATCAATTTTATCTATGCCTTCTACGAATATTACTGCATGGGGAACTCCGGTATTAATAAAGTTGAGCTTTAAAGGCCGACTATTAATCTTTATCGGAATATCCAATTTTATACCTTTCGGGTGGGTTAGTTTAATCTTTACGTTGTTGTTACTAACCACGGACGCAATAATCCCTGCTTTTGTTTCGATTGAAACTTTTTTCTTTCCTGTCAATAGCGCGACACAGCGAGCCCCATTGCCGCACATTTTTGCCTCAGAGCCGTCTGCGTTAAAAATACGCATCTTTATATCTGCGCGTTTTGATTTTTCAAGGATCAGTAATCCATCAGCGCCTATGCCGAATTTTCTGTCGCAAACTTTTCTGGCTAATGTTGCGAGGGATTGTTTCTTTGCCTTTAATCTTGCGACCACAAAATCATTCCCTGAAGCAGCCATCTTGGTAAACTTGAGGTTCATATTATAACCCAGATAGAAATGGCGGTATAGCTTCATTACGAATTAAATCTTCATAGCTATCTCTTTTTCTGATTACAAATTCCTGATCCTTAAGCACCATAACCTCTTGAGCTTTAAGACGAGAGTTGTAATTAGAAGACATACTAAATCCGTACGCGCCTGCGCCCATTATAGCCAGATAATCGCCTTCTTTTACTTTCAGCAGCTTTCTTTCTTTGGCAAAAAAATCTCCGCTTTCACAGATAGGCCCAACCACATCCACATTTTCCTGCTGCCTTGTACTAATTCTTAAAGGAACAATTTTGTGGTATGCATCATAAAGTGCCGGCCTGATTAAATCATTCATACCCGCATCAACAATCACAAATCTCTTTTTAGGGGCGGTTTTAATGTAAAGGACTTTAGTCACCAGAATCCCGGAATTGCCTGCGATAAACCTTCCAGGCTCCATTATAATCTTCATCTTTGTCTTTTTTAATATAGGGAGCACTTTAGCGGCGAACCTTTCCGCTGTCTGCGCAGACTCATTATCATAAACAATCCCTAATCCTCCCCCTATATTAAGGTATTCCGGGGTTATTCCTTTTGCCCTTAGCTTGTCTATAAAATCCGCCATCTTGGTTATCGCAGCCACATACGGCTCGCTTGCGGTTATCTGCGAACCGATATGGATGTGCAGCCCGGATATTTTGACATTCTCCAATGCGTTACGCACTTGGAAAATCTGCAGGGCGCTTTTAAAATCAATCCCGAATTTATTTGTGAGCTTACCGGTAGTAATATACTTATGGGTTTTAGGCTCCACATCTGGATTTATACGTATGGCAACATTAACTACGCAGTTTCGCCTTGCGGCTATCCTGTTGATATTCTCCAGTTCAGAAAGGCTCTCCACATTAAAAAGGAGTATCCTCATCTTTATAGCCCCTTCTATCTCTTTATCCGTTTTACCTACGGACGCATACACAATTTTTTTCGCCGGGCATCCCGCTGTAATTGCGCGGAATAGTTCCCCTCCGGAAACGATATCCAACCCTGCGCCGTGATCCACCAGCGCCTTTAGAATGGCAATATTAGAATTAGCTTTTACTGAGTAGCAGATAAGCGGATTAATCAGGCGAAAGGCATTCTTTAGTTTTATAAAATGGCTGATTAACGTTTGGTAGCTATAGACATAAAGCGGAGTGCCGAATCTTTTAGCTAATTCTTCTATCCTTTTTTTCTCGCAGTAAAGATTCTTTCCTATATATTTAAATTCATGCATTTAATCTTTTCTTCCAGCTGTTTAATTGCCTATCCACAAGTTTCGGATTAGTCCCGCCGTAAGACGCCTTCAGGTTAACGGATTCCTGGGCATTCATAATTTTTTTAACATCGCTGCTTAATTTAGGGGAATATTTCTTCAACTCCTGATTTGTAAGGCCTGAAATATTTTTGCCTTTATCCAGGCAATCTCTTATTATCCTTCCCACAATATCATGCGCATCCCTGTAAGAAACACCTTTCCTAATCAGGTATTCCACGATATCCACAGAAAATAAAGATTCGTCTCTAACCTTTGCGAAGATCGCTTCTTTTTCTATTATAATATTCTCAAATACCGCTTCCAATATTTGTAGGATATCTTTTACGGTATCTATAGCACTGAATAACGGAGGCTTATCTAACTGCATATCCCTGTTATATGAGGAAGGAAGCCCCTTCATTAATATCAGGACGCTTGAGAAATCCCCCTGAATTTTTCCGACACACCCCCTTATTAACTCCAGCACATCGGGGTTCTTTTTATGCGGCATAATGCTTGAGCCGGTGCAAAAGGAAAAATCTATATCGATAAAATTAAATTCTTTTGTTGACCAAAGGATTAAATCCTCCGCAATCCTGGATAGATGCACGGAGAGTATTGATAAATCCGCTAGTATTTCAAGGATATAATCCCTGTCGCTAACGCTGTCAATACTGTTTGCGGTTAAGCCTCTAAACCTTAATTCTTTTCTTACAAAATCCCTGTCAATGGGCAGGCTGGTCCCCGAAAGCGCGCAGCTGCCTAATGGCATAAGATCGGCCCTTTCTCTGGCATCAAGCAGCCTGGTTTTATCCCTCTCTAAACTTTCGATATAGGCAAGCAGGTGGTGCGCCAAAAGCACGCATTGCGCAACCTGAAGGTGAGTGTATCCGGGAATGATCACCTTAGAGTTATTATTGGCAAATTTTAAAATTGATTTTTGAAGCAAGGCCAATAAATCAACCAGCTCTTTTATTTCATCTTTAATATACATTTTTACGTCAAGCGCTATCTGGTCATTCCTCGAACGGGCAGTGTGCAACTTGTTTGCAACCTTGCCGATTTTTTTCAAAAGCAAATCCTGGATATTTGAGTGGATATCTTCTGCTTGGGGGTCAAATTTAACCTTCGCCTCTTTAACATCCTTTAAAATGGACTTAAGCCCCTTTACGATAGAGGCAGCTTCTTTTGCCGGAATTATCCTTTGAACCCCGAGCATCTTGGCATGGGCAATACTGCCCAGGATGTCATACTTGGCTAATTTCTTATCGAAAGAAATGCTGGAAGTGAATCTATCCGTCAACGCGCTAGTTTTTTTGGCGAATCTTGAACCCCAGAGTTTTTTAGACATCAACGCTCCTTTTGGCGTAACTCGCTTTTTAACGTTTGTAGGGCATGCCCCAAATCTTGATGAATCCTTCCGCTAAGCTTTGGTCAAATTTATCTTCTTTTCCGTAAGTACTCAATTCTTTTTTATATAAACTGTGGGGGGACTTTCTACCCACAGCAACACAGCTTCCTTTAAAGAGTTTTAATTTTATAGACCCGGTTACGTATTTTTGCGATTGATTTACAAAAGCATCAAAAGATTCTTTTAACGGAGAATACCATAACCCATAATAAACCAGCTCGGAATACTTAAGCGAAATAATCTCCTTAAAGTGCGAAAGCTCTCTATCCAGCACCAGGCTCTCCAGTTCTTTATGTGCGCTGTAAAGTATGGTTGCGGCAGGGGCTTCGTAAATCTCTCTGGATTTGATACCTATAAGCCTGTTCTCCACCAGGTCGCTTCTGCCTACTCCGTAAAGGCCTCCGACTTCATTTAAGTGGCTTATCAGATTTTTTAATTTATAGGTTTTACCGTCAATCTTTTTAGGAATGCCTTTCTCAAAATAGAGCTCAATATATTTCGGGTAACTCGCCTGGACAGTCGGGCTTTTAGTTATTAAATAGGCATCCTCCGGAGGCTCAATTTCCAGATTCTCTAATACCCCCGATTCAATACTAACGCCCCAGATGTTTCTATCAATGCTGTAAGGTTTTTTCTTAGTTACATCTATCGGAATATTATGCGCCTTGGCATATTCTATCTCTTCTTCCCTCGATTTAAACTCCCAGACTCTGACCGGGGCCAATATTTCAAGCTTTGGGTCTAATATTCCGGCTGTAACTTCAAACCTTACCTGGTCATTGCCTTTTCCCGTGCAGCCGTGAGCCACAGTACCCGCTTTTTCCTTATGCGCTATCTCTACTAGGTATTTTGCAATCAATGGCCTTCCCAGCGCCGTAGCAAGAAGATACTTACCTTCATAAATCGCATTAGCTTTTAAGGCGGGCAAAATGAAATCCTCGACAAACTCATCCTGTAAATCCTTTACATAAATTTTTGCTGCGCCGGCAGCAAGCGCCCGCGCTTCTATTGCGCTAAGATCCTCACCCCTGCCCAAACCCTGCCCTAAATCAGCGACAAAACAAATAACCTGATAGTCCTTTTCTTTCAACCATCGCACTATGCAGGATGTATCTAATCCGCCTGAGTATGCCAACACTACTTTTTTCATAACTTTAATTTCTCCTCGTTCCTCTATTCTTATAAAATTGAGAATAGCTATTTAGCGGGTGGCACGGGGATGCCTCGAAGCGCGTGATGCGCGAGAGGCGCCCCGTGACAGGACCCGCTAAATTCTTGTCAACTAAGCAATTTTATAAGTATCGCCTTCTGCACATGCATCCTGTTTTCTGCCTGGTCAAAGACAACGGAATTAGGGCCATCCAGCATCTCATCGGTTATTTCTTCGCCTCTATGCGCAGGCAGGCAGTGCATAATCAAGGCATTTTTTTTAGCTAAACTTGCCAATCTTGCATTAACCTGAAAATCTTTAAATACTTTCTTTCTCTTGGCTGCCTCTTGTTCCTGCCCCATACTAGCCCAGACATCGGTATAAATTACATCTGCGCACCTTAGCGCCTCTTGAGGGTCATTAAATAAATTAATACCCGATTTTTTTGCCTTAGCAAAATCTTTCGCTTCTTTTAAAACCAAGGACGCAGGTGTATAGCCTTTTGGCGCACCAACATTCATATTTATACCCATCTTTGCGCAGGCAAAAAGCAACGAATTGCAGACATTGTTACCGTCACCCAGATAAGCTAAAGTCACCCCTTTTAGCCTTTTTAATTTTTCTCTTATTGTATAAACATCGGCTAGCCCCTGGCAGGGATGCGAGAAATCAGACAAACCATTTATCACCGGCACTGTCGCTGACTTTGCGAGTTCCATTACATTTTTATGCTCAAATGTCCTTAAAACAACTCCGTCTATATACCTGGAGAGTGTTTTCGCAACATCTTTAATTGACTCCCTAACACCCAGATTTATTTCTCCGGGAGCCAGATATATAGCGTTACCCCCTAATTGATACATCCCTACCTCAAAGGAAACCCTTGTTCTGTTGGAGGGTTTTTGGAATATAAGCGCTAAAGTTTTCCCGGCTAATGCCCTGCTAAACTTAAGCTTATTTTTCTTTAGCCTATCCGTTAGATTAAATAACTCTTCTATTTCTTTTGAAGTTAAATCTTTTATTGAAATGAGGTCTTTCATTTTCCGATTTACCATTTACGAATTACTAATTACGTCATTTAATATTCCTACCGCCTTATCGATCTCTTTTTTTGTAATATTTAATGCCGGCATAAGCCTTAAGACGGTATCATGCGTGCAGTTAATCAAAAGGCCTTTTTCAATGCATTTTTCTACAATCGCCTTTCCCGGCATATTTAACTCAACACCTGCCATTAAACCCATACCCCTTACTTCCTTTATTAAATTATATTTATTTTTCAATTCATTGAGCCCGGAAAATAAGTATTCGCTCATTTTTTCTGCATTGGCAAGTAATTTTTCTTTCTGGATAGCTGTTAATACGGCAAGCGCCGCCTTGCAGATTACAGGGCCGCCTCCGAATGTGGAAGCATGCATTCCCGGCTGTAAGGTATCTGCGATTTCTTTTTTTACTACCATGACACCTATAGGTAAGCCTCCCCCCAATGCCTTTGCAAGCACCATTATATCGGGCGTTACCGCGTAATGCTGATAACAGAATAATTTCCCACTCCTGCCCACCCCTGTCTGCACTTCATCTACAATTAAAAGTAAATTCCTCTCGTGGCATATTTTTCTTAAAGCCGAGACAAAATCCTTGTCCGCTACATTAACCCCGCCTTCCCCTTGTATCAATTCCAGCATTATGGCTGCCGTATTATCGGTAATCGCCTGCTTCACTGCTTCGATATCGTTAAACTTTACTGTCTTAAAACCTTCGGGCAGAGGCGCAAAACCTTCCTGATATTTCTTCTGGCCTGTTGCAGCCAATGCAGCCAAGGTCCTGCCGTGAAATGAATTTTCAAAGGTGATGATTTCAAACCTGCCTTTATCCCCACACCAAAGTTTTTGGTGTGGGGATTTACCGAACCTTCTGGTAAATTTTATGGCTGCCTCAATTGCCTCAGCCCCGGAATTACAGAAGAAAACTTTTGACGGATAAGCCCAGTAAACTATCTCCTTAGCTAATTTTGCCTGAGGCACCTGGTAATAATTATTAGGGATAAAAATAAGTTTTGATACCTGGTCCCTTAGCGCAGACATAACTTTCGGATGACAGTGCCCGAGATTTCCTACGCCCCATCCCGGGAAAAAATCCAGGTATTTTCTAGTATGGATATCCCACAAATAGCTCCCTTTTCCTTTAACGAATATCAAAGGCGTTTTGCTATAGGTGGGCATTATGCAATCTTTATAAGCCTGGAATACCTCATTCTTCGTCATTTTACTATCTCTGTACCGACCCCCTGATCAGTGAATATCTCTAAAAGCAGCCCGTGCGGTGTGCGCGCGTCAATAATGTGCGTTTTTTTTATGCCGCTCTCAAGGGCGCTAATACAGGAGGTGACTTTCGGTATCATCCCTTGCGATATCACTTTATTTTCAATTAAGCTTTTCGCTTCTTGTATAGTTAAGGTAGACAAAAACGAATGCGGGTCATCGGGATTACGCATAATCCCTTTTACGTTAGTAAGCAATACCAGTTTTTCCGCTTCCAATGCCGCAGCAATATTTGATGAGGCTTCATCGGCATTTACATTATAGGCCTTTTTATCTTTACCCCGGCCCATCGGTAAAATGATAACTACCTTATCTTTTTTTAGTTCGCTGATTACCTCTTGCGCCTCGATTCCTACTATGTGCCCAACCAGGCCTAAATCTATTTTTGCCTTCTTCTTTTCCGCTGCAATTAAGCCCTCTTTGCCGTTTATGCCTATTGCCTTTGCGCCCAGCTCAGTTATCTCCTTAACAATAGTTTCATTTATGCCCTTCAGTTCCTCTTCAACCATCTTCAAGGTTTCTTCATCGGTAACCCGCATCCCGTCAATAAATTCTGACTTCTTTCCGGACTGGCGCATACGGTCGCTGATATTCGGGCCTCCTCCGTGCACTAAAACAGGCCTTAAACCCGTAAAATTTAAAAAAACAATATCCTCCAAAACGCTTTTTCTAATCTTTTCATCACCTAAAATACTTCCTCCGTATTTTATTACGATTATTTTATTATGGAACTTCTTAATATAGGGTAATGCCTCTATCAACACATCCGCTTTCTTAATCGCTTCTTCCATTAGTTGTATCCTGCGTTTATCTTTATATACTTGGGAGTGAGGTCAGAGGTATAAACAGTGGCGCAATATTTTCCCCGGTTAACACTCACACAAATATAAATTTCTTTTTTATTTAAGGCGCTTACCTTTATTTTTAAATCTTCTTCTTTTAGATCAACTCCGCTTGCCCCTACAGCCGCTGCTATCCTTCCAAAGTTCGGATTCTCCCCGTAAACTGCGCACTTAAAAAGATTTGAATTGGCAATGCTCAAAGCGACTTTCTTTGCCTGCGCACAACCCTTTGCTTTATCCACGCGTATCTGGATAAATTTGCTTGCGCCCTCAGCGTCTTTTACGATCATTTTGGCTAATTCAAGGCAAACGGTATTCAAAGCATTCAAAAATAAATCAAAATTTTTATTTGAATCAACCGCAGCGTTACCGGCAGCACCGTTTGCCAAAATCATCACGCTGTCATTGGTGCTCATACAGCCATCAACAGTTATACAGTTAAAAGAATCTTCCACTGCGATATACAAAGCTTTATCGAGCGCCCTTTGTGTAATATTTGCGTCCGTGAGAATAAACGCTAACATTGTCGCCATGTTCGGGGCAATCATCCCTGCGCCCTTTGCAACGCCGCAGATTGTAATAACCTTATCTCCCATATTAAACTTTACGGTTATCTCTTTAGCATAAGTATCCGTAGTCATTATCGCTTTTTTTGCCCTATTCACGCCTTCTTCCGAGAGCCCCGCGACTAATCCTGGCAAGGCGTTCAGGATCTTTGATAACGGCAATCTTTTACCGATAATTCCGGTAGAATTAACCAAGATGCTCTGCGGTTTAATTTCCAATATGCCGGCTAAATTTTTGCATACTTCCTGCGCGTCTTCGACTCCGGCTTTACCGGTAAAACAATTGGCATTACCGCTATTTACGATTATCCCCCTAAAATACCTCCCCTTTTTAAGATGTTCTTTGCTAACCTTGATTGGGGCTGCGAGTATCTTATTTGTAGTAAATAGGCAACTGGCTTTAGCTGGCATCCCGGAGAAAAAAAGCGCCAGATCTAACTTTCCGGATTTTTTTATACCGCAGGCAAGGGCGTTTGCCTCAAAACTATTCGGCAGGATTGCCTTTTTATATATCTTCATCATAATAAACCCGCAGTTTCCGGAAACTTATACATGATATTCATATTCTGCACTGCCTGTCCCGCAGCGCCCTTTAAAAGATTATCAATAACCGCAATAATAATAACCCCATCCTCGCTATCATTTATCCCGATATCGCAAAAGTTAGTATTTACTACGTCTTTCAGTTTCGGGTAACTTCCTTTCTCTTTAATCCTCACAAAGGGCTCTTTTTTATAAAACTTTTTATACAGGCTTAGTAAATCACAAGGCTTTTTCTTTTTAATGTAAATAGTTTCCAGGATCCCGCGGTTAACAGGTAATAAATGCGGAACAAAGGTAACGCTTAAGTTCTTACCGGCTAATCTCGAGACCTCCTGGTTTATTTCAGGAGAATGTTGATGCGCATTTACTTTATAGGCCCTAAAATCTTCGTTTATTTCCGAAAACAGTAACCCCTCAGCCAACTTTCTTCCGGCGCCTGTTACACCCGACTTAGCGTCGATGATACAATAGCTTAAATCCGCCAGCCCTAAAGCAATAATCGGAGCTAAGGCAAGTATACTTACCGTCGGATAACACCCCGGATTAGCGATAAGTTTTGCTGTTTTGATTTTCACCCGATACAACTCAGGTAAGCCATATACGCTTAAAGCGATATTCGCTTTATCTTTATGTTTTGTATCATAAAATTTTTCATAGGCCCCTGCGTTCTTTAACCTGTAATCTGCGCTCAGGTCAATTACCCTTTTACCCGCCCTTAACAAGCCAGGCACCAGCTCCATGGAAACAGTATGTGGAAGCGCTAAGAATACCAAATCACAGTTAGCGGATATTCTCTTTAAATCCGTCCCCGCGCAGATAAGGTCAATTCTATTTTTGAACTTAGGAAAAATCTCCGATATCCTTTTGGGCTTTGGTATTTTTGCAGAAATATCTGTAATCCTTACCTCAGGATGAAAAAGCAGCCTTGCTATTAACTCTTCGCCCGCGTAACCTGTTGCTCCTACAATACCCACATTAATCATTTAAATTCTCCTCTTTTAATCATTTAACATCTTAAATTAAAACTCGACGATAGTCAAGGATTTTATCGTCGTAACATAAATAAAAAATCCCACGCTTCTCGTGGGACTCATGGATATTTTTAATCTGTGTAATCTGTTTTTTAAATCTGTGTAATCATTTTATCTCTTTGTCCACTGGAAGCGTTTGCGCGCCCCTTTCTGGCCGTACTTTTTGCGCTCCTTCGCCCTGGGGTCACGCGTCATATATCCTTCTTTACGAAGCAAGTCCTTAAACTGCGGCTCTGCTGATACTAGTGCGCGCGCAATACCCAGCCTTAATGCTCCGGCCTGGCCGGTAAGCCCCCCGCCGTTTATATTTGCTGTAATATCATATTTATTGACATTATTCGTTACCTGTAACGGCTGCGTTATGATAATCCTATCTGTCTCGCGCAGGAAATATTTTTCATACGGCCGGGCATTAACTGTAATCTCGCCCTTACCGGATGAAAGCCAGACTCTAGCCACTGATTCCTTGCGCCTTCCTACTGCAGTATATTTTGTAACTTCATTCATGCCTTGTTTAAACCTCCAAAGTAAGCGGATTCTGGCTCTTCTGAGCGTATTTATCGTCAGCGTAAACCCTTAATTTTTTTATAATGTCCCTGCCTAACGGCCCTCCCGGGAGCATGCGCTTAACCGCAAGATGTATTACTGTCGCCGGTTTTTTTTCCAGCATTTTCTCCAAAGGCACTTCCCTTAAGCCTCCGGGATACCCGGAGAAGCGGCGGTAAACTTTCTGCTTTAGCTTCCTTCCGGTTACTTTAATCCTGGAGGCATTTATGACAATAACGCCATCTCCAGTATCAAGCGAAGGAGAAAAAACAGGTTTGTGCTTGCCTCTTAAAACTGAAGCTACTTTAACAGCAAGCCTTCCTAAAATCTTATCCTTGGCATCTACAATAAACCACTGCCTTTTTATGTCTGCTTTTTTGGTTACATAGGTCTTATTCATAGAACACAAAGTATAGCATATTTTCTATGTAAGTCAAATATTTTTTCAGGCCGCAACAACCAGTTCCCTAAAGGTATCCTTGAAACTAAAAAAGAGTAACGGTTCAGCTCTTAAAAGAACTTCCATCGTAGGGGAGGTTTAAACCTCCCCTACGACTACGGTTTCGTCGGAGCACTTCCAAGAGCTGAACTGTTACAGTAATTCTAATGCCTACTGGGCCAAGGTTTCTATTACCGAATGCCTGTTTTCATCTTATCACCAGGGATAACCAACGGCAAGAGGTTTTTCGCCTTTTAGGGAGCATCCCCTAATTCTTTTCTCAAATACCGCTCATTCACCGGGCCAAAATCCTCCGCCTTATCCGGGTTATTCATCAAAGAGGCAATGGTCGGGCGGATATAGTTTTTATTACCGCAGCAGCCGTGGATATAGTTTACCTCTGGTGATTTCCCGACTAAATCACCCCACCATTTTTGAGCTTCTTCTTTATTAGTGGCGCAATTAGGCTCTCCCGCAGGAGAAAGTTGATTACAATCCACACATTCATCGCGTAACCCTAAGGAATGTCCCAGCTCATGTAAAAAACCCTTGGCAAAACTTCCACTCTGGGTATATCTTGCCTTACCCAGGATAATCAAAGACAGCTTATCTATGGAAGATAATTCAGCGCAGGAAACAGAACCTTGTGCATCAATGATAACCAGCTTATATACACCTTTAAGCTTAGCCGAAATATCAGCCAGGAAATCCTTACGCACTTTAAGAGGTGGGAAAACCGAGGTTGGTTTAAAAACTTTAGATTCTTCTTTTTGGGAGAGGCTTATATACCAAAATTTAAAATTATTATACTGATCAAACGGCTTGGTATTTTTAAGCCTCTGGATAAGCGCTTCCCGGTCTTTGGCGAAATCAGCCGCATGCTTATAATTCAAAGAACAGAAGACAAGATTTAAAGATCTCCTCAGCTTACCAGAAACCTGCTGCGCGTAAGGCTTGATATCATAAGCAAAACAACTCTCAAAGAGGCAAAAAAAACACAAAGCTAAGCCAGGCAAACGCATTGCCCTCTTAATTGCCAACTCTCTCCGCTTTCCCTGAATCAGGCGGCGCTTTTAGAGAACTACTGGCAACAGACATACGCATCACCATTATTGCTGCTAGGCCAGCCGCCGCAACCACCGCCAGGCGGACGAAAATGGGCGAGGCCCGTGGGATTGCCAAACCAGATGTAGCAGTTGCCCCAATTGCCAGCGGAACCCTTAACAGTAAATCCTGATACAGTGCAAGCGGAACCGTTAGGAAGACCGCTTGCAAGACCATAATCTACATAACAACCGCCACCCCCGCCTGATGCCACCCAGGCAGAGC
>Ga0105164_10001895_pt1 | contig 13152 bp, 9 predicted proteins | sample VDWuncwatermetaG_FD_89674 | JGI IMG/M metagenome (GOLD analysis project Ga0105164, IMG submission 89674) | Wastewater microbial communities from Netherlands to study Microbial Dark Matter (Phase II) - VDW unchlorinated drinking water | ecosystem: Environmental > Aquatic > Freshwater > Drinking...
CATTGAACGTGTTCCAGAGATTGAGGATGTCTATCGCATGGTAGAGATCCTCGAGCGGATGGGTGTCGCGATCACGCGTACGCACGGATCGTGCACGGTGGACGGCACGACGTGTCGGACGTCAGAACTCCCTGCGGCGCTCGTTCCGAAACTCCGTGCGTGCCTCGTCCTCCTCGCTCCACTCCTCGTGCGATTCCGCACCGTCACCCTTCCATGGCCCGGTGGCTGTGCGATTGGACGTCGTCCGATTGATCTCTTCCTCGAAGGATTCTCGGCGTTCGGCATCACGGTCGAGGAGCTCGATGGTGCGTACCGATTCCATGCGCGCGATCTCCATGCAGCGCGGTACGTATTCCCCGTCGTGAGCGTAACCGGGACGGAAACGCTGCTCCTCCTTGCCGTCCGAACACCCGGAACCTCCGTGATCGAGAATGCGGCAATGGAGCCAGAGATTCCTGCGCTCGCCGAGTTTCTCAACGCGTGCGGTGCGCGAATCACTGGCGCAGGCACGCCGACGATCACGATCCATGGCGTCGAGCGTCTGTCCGGCGGTTCCGTCACGTGCATCCCAGACCGTATCGAGGCAGGCACCTTCGCCGCGCTCGTTGCCGCGTGTGGGGGTGAACTCGAGATCCGCGACTGCGCGCCCGCGCATGTCGCGGTGCCCCTGCGTCTTTTGGAAACGATGGGCGCAACGGTGGAGACCGATGATGCGGCGGGCGTGCTCCGCGTGGCCCGCAAGCAGCCGCTCCGCGCCGTGCCATTCCGCACCCACGAGTACCCGGGATTCCCGACTGACCTTCAGCCACCATTCACGGTCGCGATGACCCAGGCGGCCGGCCTCGCCCTCATCCACGAGACGATCTACGAAGGACGACTCTTCTACGTGGACAAACTCAACAAGATGGGCGCGAACATCATCCTCTGCGACCCGCATCGGTGCATCGTGGAAGGCCCACGCACGCTCCGCGGCACCGCATTGGAATCCCCCGACATCCGCGCCGGCATCGCCCTCCTCATCGCCGCCGCCGCAGCCGAGGGCACGAGCACCATCGAAAACGTATACCAGATCGACCGCGGGTTTGAGCAGATCGAAGAGCGCCTGCGGGGGATCGGAGTGAACATCAGACGGGAGGAGTGATAAGTATTTCTCCGTCCTCGTCAATCTCAATAATAGAGGTCAGATGGTCAAAGGCGGATTCAGCGGGTGGTGCTTGGATGCCGGTGATTGCGTATTGGTGATTGATCGGGAATGAGAATTCCGTTCTTCGTCTCTGGTACAATACACGTGGACTATGTTTCTCACGGCCCGTCGGTCCATCGCGACAATCGTTGTCATCGGTTTCACCACCGGTGGCTTTGTTGCGGGTTATGCGGTTGGTCGGGTGAATCGGAATGGGGCGGCTGTCACACCGGCGGCGGTTACGGAGGACGTCCACGTGATCAATCGCACCGCGACGTCTCCCGCGAGCGCGAAGGAACTGGACTTCCAGCTCTTCTGGGACACGTGGGGGCTCGTCCAGCGCGACTACCTTCGACAGCCCGTTCACGACGACCACCTCCTCTACGGAGCACTCGAGGGACTCGTCGCGAGCCTCGGAGATCCGTATTCCGCATTCTTCAACCCAGATCGCGCACGACTCCTCCAGCAGGATCTCGTCGGCGAGCTCGAAGGCATTGGTGCGGAGATCGGCATCAAAGAGAAACAGTTGACCGTCATCGCGGCGCTCCTCGATACTCCGGCGCACGTTGCGGGTCTCGTCGCGGGGGACATCATCCTCGCAATTGGTGGCACACCGACGACGGATATGACGCTCGAGGACGCGGTGGCGCGGATTCGTGGACCGAAGGGATCGTCCGTCACCATGACGATCCGGTCGCCAGAGGCCAAGGAGTCTCGTGATGTTTCGATGGTGCGGGCGGTCATCCATGTGGAGAGCGTTCGGGCGCGGCCAATGAAGACACCCCGCGGACGTGCGGCGACCATCCTATCGATCGCGCATTTCAATCCCGATGCGACGACCCGGGTGGATGAAGCGATCCGCGACATTCTCGCCCGTGGCGATGCGGGGCTCATCGTCGACCTCCGGAACGACCCCGGCGGGTTCCTCGAGTCTGCGATTGATATTGCCGGCGCGTGGCTCGAGCGACGCGTCGCGGTGCGCGAGCGTTCGAATGACGGCCGCGTGGTGGAGCACACGACGACGGGACTCGCGCGGCTGCAGACGATGCCGACCGTCGTGCTCGTGAACCGCGGAACGGCCTCCGCCGCAGAGATTCTCGCTGGCGCGCTTCAGGATTACCATCTCGCGACGATCGTTGGTGAGCAAACGTTCGGGAAGGGGACCGTGCAGCACCTCACGACGCTCCGCGATGGGTCTGCGGTGAAGCTGACGATCGCCGAGTGGCTCACGCCGGCTGGTCGCTCCATCGAGCACGGTGGGATCACTCCGGATGTGGTTGTCGAGCTCAAGAAGGAGGACCGCGACGCCAATCGCGACCCGCAACTTGATCGTGCGTTGCAACTCTTGGACGAACGAATAGCCGACAGCCGCAAGCCGACAGCCGCAAGCCGTTGATGGCGGGCTCGCGGCTTTGGGCTGTTGGCTGTCAGCTTGCATGAAGGTTCTCCTCCTCAAAGACATCGCGGACATCGGGCGAGAGGGCGAGACGCACGAGGTGTCCGATGGGCACGCGCGGAACTTTCTCTTCCCGAAACATCTCGCGGTGCCGGCGACCGACCAGGCGCAGCGAGAGGTCGCGTCTCGCGTGGATGCGGTTCGACGGGAATCAGAGCGCGAGCTCGCGCAGCTGCAGCAGCTCGCTGCAGCGGTGGATGGCCAGGAGGTGACGATCATCGTCCCCGCGAGTGCTACTGGGAAACTCTACGGGGGCATTGGGCCTCCGGCAGTGACCACGGCGCTCGTCAGCGCGGGGTTCCGCGTAGACGAGGAATGGGTGCAGCTCCCCGAGCCCATCAAAGAGGTCGGCGAGCACACGGTCGAGCTTCGACTCCCGCACGGGCTGGAGGCGGAGGTGACGGTGGTGGTGGAGGTAGAGAAGTGAGCTATGCCCAAGTTTATTTTCGTTGTTGGCGGTGTCATGTCGGGCGTCGGGAAAGGGACCGTGACGGCGTCGCTTGGGACGGTCATCCAGGCGCGGGGGTTTCGCGTGACGGCGATGAAAATCGACCCGTACGTGAACATTGATGCGGGGACCATGAATCCGACCGAGCACGGGGAGGTCTTTGTGACGGACGATGGCGATGAGACGGACCAGGACATCGGATCGTACGAGCGATTTCTCGGGATGAATTTGGGTAAGGTGAACTACATGACGACTGGTCGCGTGTATCGGTCCGTCATCGAGCGGGAGCGGAACCTCGAGTACGGCGGACGGTGTGTGGAAGTCGTACCCCACATCCCGGAAGAGGTAATCCGGCGCATTGAGGCATGCGTGAAGGCGACGCGTGCGGAGGTCGTGCTCATTGAGGTCGGGGGGACGGTGGGAGAATATCAGAACGTCCTGTTCCTCGAAGCGGCACGGCTCTTGAAGCTCGCGCGTCCGCAGGATGTGTGCACGGTGCTCGTCTCGTACCTCCCAGTCCCCGGTCATCTTGGAGAGATGAAAACGAAACCGACGCAGCATGCGACGCATCTCATCCAGGCAGCAGGCATCCAGCCGGATCTCATCATCGCGCGGGGGGAGCAGCCGCTCGACGAGCCACGTCGGAGAAAACTTTCGGTGTTCTGCAACGTCGGCCCGGATGACGTCATCGCCGCGCCGGATGTGCCATCGACGTACGAGGTGCCGGTGAATTTCGATCGTGAGCACGTGGGGGAACAGGTGCTTCGGAAGCTTGGACTGACACCTCGGCGGCGGAACCTTCGCCCCTGGCAGTCGTTGGTGCGTGCGATTCACACGGTGACAGACGAGGTTCGCATCGCGGTGGTTGGGAAGTACTTCTCGACAGGAAATTTCGTCCTCGCAGACGTCTATCTCTCCGTCATTGAGGCGATCAAGCACGCGGCGTGGGCCAATCGTCGTCGTCCGGTGCTCTCGTGGTTGAACAGTGAGGAGTACGAGCGAGATCCGAAGAAACTTGCGGAGCTCGATGGGTTTGATGGCGTGGTCATCCCCGGTGGATTCGGCACTCGTGGCGTCGAGGGGAAAATTGCGGCGATCCGATACATTCGTGAGCACGGCATTCCATACTTCGGATTGTGCTACGGCATGCAACTTGCATGTATCGAGTTCGCGCGGCACGTGGTCGGGCTGAGGAGCGCACACACCACTGAAGTCAACGCGAAGACCGCACATCCCATCATCGACACCATGCGAGAGCAGGAGCATCTGCTTGCGGAGCGGGCGTACGGAGGAACCATGCGGCTCGGTGCCTACCCGTGTCGGCTGGAGAAGGGGACCATCGCCGCTGCGGCGTACCGCCAGAACTGGGATGCGAAGCAGATGCGCAATGGTGACCTCATCACCTCCGAGCGTCACCGCCATCGGTACGAGTTCAACAATCGGTATCGTGATCGTCTCGCGCGGAAGGGGCTCGTGTTCTCCGGCGTGAATCCGGATCGGGACCTCGTGGAGATTATCGAGCTTCCGCGCGACCGACATCCATTCTTCGTCGGCGTACAGTTTCATCCAGAGTTCAAGAGTCGCCCGCTGCAGCCGCACCCACTCTTCCGGCGGTTCATTGCATCGGCGGTGGTGTACGGCGGCGCGAAGCGCTGACGTTATTCGAGCCTGCCGAAAAAGTGGAACCCCCCCGATGGCCATCGGGGGGGTTCTGCGGTGGTGTGTCGTGGAATGCCTGCCGTGTGGCTACGCCGCGCGTTGGACGACCGACCGGATGATCGCGGCTGCCCGCGCCGGGCCGATCCCCTTGATCTTCGCGAGGTCGTCTCCGGAGAGGCAGCGGACCTGGCCGACACGGGTGATCCCCGCGGCCGTGAGCGCCTTGACGATGTTGCCATCGAGTCCGAGCGCTTCGAGCTTCTCCACGAACTCCTCTCGGAGTTCCGGCGCGACGACCTCGACGATCTCGGCGACCTGTTCCGGTCCGCGGACGAGTGCCTTCACCTTCTTCGTCCGCTCGGTCCTGCTGCGGAGTTCGCGGATGCGATCGAGGGCGATCGGCGCGCCGCCAGTGTCCGCGAGCATGCCGTCCTTGCTTGCGTCGCGGACCGCGGTGTAGTCCACGCGGAGGAACTTCATCGCCGCTTCGAAGCCGATGAGCTTCACGAGTTGGTCCACCGTGAGTTCGTACAGCGGGTTGTCCTCGAGGATGACCTGGTACTTTCCGTCCGGTGAGAGGTAGCAGAGGTACCGTCGTTCCGGATCGTCCATGCCCGCGACCCATCCAGTCGGATTCGCGAGGACGAAGCCGCGGATGCGTCCCGCGAGCTCCTCGATGCGTCCGTTGATTCGGCTCACCGTCGCGCGTCCGTTGATGAGCTCCTCGATCGCTGCGAGGATGATCCGCTCGAATCGCTCGCGCGTCTCCGGCGTCGCGAGGCCCTCGTCCTCGGCCTCCTCAACCGCCGCGCGCGCGGCGCGAAGTCGCTCCTGTGCGTCTGCGTACTTCGCATCCACCTCGGCGGCGCGGAGTTTCGTCTGGAGCTCGCCAACTTTCGCCTTCGCGCGGTCGAGCCGTTCCTGCGCCGTCGCGCGCTGCGCGTCCGTCTTCGCGCCAGCGAGTCCTTGCTCGCGATCGCGTACCGTCGCGGTTGCCTCCTCGAGTCTCCCGCGGCTCTCCGCGACCTTGTCCTTCTTTTTCGGTTCGTCTGCCATCGGTCGTCCTCCTGATCGTGGGATGAAAAAAGATCAACCATTTCCGCGTGCTCACCGTACCGTATCGGTATCGCCTCGTCAATGGCTGGGTGGAGGAGGTGCGCACGAGGGCGCATGATGAACGCCACCGCCCCCCGATGGTCATCGGGGGGCGGTGGATACTGTTCTTACGAGGAGGTGTGCTACGCACGAACGTGCGGAGCGACGTGGACGACCGTGCGATGCAGGCGTTGGCCATTGAAGCCGACAAAGGTCTTTTGGCGGAACTTCACCACGCCCGGCGCGGTGGCGAACAGCGTATCATCGCTCCCGCGTGAGACGTTCGTACCGGCGCGGTACGCGGTGCCGCGCTGTCGGATGATGATGCCGCCGGCTCTGATGGTGTCACCATCCGCAACCTTCACGCCGAGCCGTTGTCCGTGGGAGTCTCGGCCCAGGGCGGTAGACCCCCCTGCCTTTTTATGTGCCATAGAGAGAGATTCAAGCTCCAAGCTCCAAACTACAAGTTCGTCGAGAGATCGTCAAATCGTTCAGGACCGCTGTCTGGGGGTGGTCGTGGCGGCCCATCGTCCGATGTGGGTGCGTTGGGATATACGGTGCGCTGTTTTGAAGCGGAGCATCGCACGTGGTACGTTATGATCCTGTGTGGTCCCCAAAGCTCTTGCGTTCTGTCGTCACGTTCCGAGACCCGATGCTCGCGCACCCATTCCTGCGATGGTGTGGGATCGTCTCGTTGGCGTTCCTCGCAACGGCGTGGATCACCATCATCGCCGTTCCGAATCTCCCGGGCGCAGACGCGGTCGTCGTGCATTACACGACGACGTTTGGGATCGACGCGCTCGGATCGTGGCGCGATCTCCTTCGGCTCCCACTGACGGGGACGATCCTCCTCGCGGTGAATCTCACGATTGCTCGGGCCCTCGTCGCGCCGAGCGCTCCCCCAGATGTGGTGCCTCCCGCCACGATCGTGCTCATCGTCGCATCCGTCGTGATCGAATTCACGGTGCTCGTCGGCTGCCTCCTATTATGGAGGGTGAATATGCGGTAAGAGGGGCCAGGGAAGCGTTTTGGCCATGAGGTCATCGTCGACACCCGCTCTTCATTCGTCACTTATCACTCCTCCATGGATCCTGTCATCAAAATCCTCCTCCTCGCGGCGCTCGCATTCGTCGTGACGATCGCGTGGACGCCGGCGCTCACCCGCATCTTGTATAAGTACAAGCTCGGGAAGAACATCCGACTCGCGTCGGATGCACCAGTGTACGCGTCCCTGCATGCGCATAAGGCGGGAACGCCCACGATGGGCGGCCTCCTCATCTGGGTGACGACGCTCGCGTTCGCGGTGATGTTTTCCGCTGCGTATGCGTTTGGTGTCCCGTTCCTTCGGCATCTCGATTTTTTTACGCGCTCCGAGACGCTCCTCCCGCTCGGTGCGCTCGTTGCCGCGTCGCTGGTGGGGCTGGGCGACGACCTGTTGAATGTCTTTCGTATCGGCGCGCATGGTGGGGGTCTCACGATGCGCCACCGGCTCCTCCTCTACGCCGCGATCGCGGCAATCGGTGCGTGGTGGTTCATTGCGAAGCTTGAGTGGACCACGCTCCGCGTCCCATTCGTCGGGCCCGCAGACCTCGGGACCATCGGTTTCTCGCTCTTCGCGTTTCTGTTCCTCATTGCGGTCACCTTCTCCGTGAACGAAATGGATGGACTCGATGGCCTCGCTGGCGGCACGCTCCTCACGTCGTTCGGGGCGTACAGCGCGATCGCCTTCCTGCAGGGTCGGTACGATCTCGCCGCGTTCACCGGCGTGATTATTGGTTCGCTCCTCGCGTTCCTCTGGTTCAATATTCCCCCCGCGCGGTTCTTCATGGGTGACACCGGTGCGATGGGGCTCGGTATCACACTCGGGATCGTCGCGCTCCTCGTCGGCGAGCCGCTCCTCCTCATCGTCATTGGTCTCCCGTTCGTCGTAGAATCGCTCTCGGTGATCATTCAGATGTCCTGGAAACATGCCACGGGACGAAAGCTGTTCCGTTCGACTCCCATCCATCATCACCTCGAGGCGATCGGCTGGCCGGAGCCGAAGATTGTCATGCGGATGTGGGTCATCTCGGGGGTCACCGCAGTCCTGGGGTTGGTGGTGTTCCTCGTCGATCGCGTCGTCTAGGCGACCGCCGCGACGCTCCATTTCGTCCCATGCGACTCCCGCGCTCCCTCGCCAACACGGACACCGCCTTCCTGGTTGCCCTCGCACTCCTCGTTGCCCTCGGGCTCATTTTCCTTTCTTCCGCGAGCGCGCCGCTGGCGTTCGAGCGGTTCCATAGCCGCTCGTACTACCTTCGTCATCAGGTGTTTTCTGGTGTGCTCCCGGGGATCGTCGCATTCCTCGTGTGTGCGCGCGTGCGTCCGCGTATCCTGCAGCGTTTCGCTATCCCCTTGCTCGGGGTAAGTTGTTTCCTCCTCGTCCTGGTGCTCATCCCGGGGCTCGGCGTCGCGTACGGGCGGACACGGAATTGGCTCGCACTGGGTCCGCTGGCATTCCAGCCGGTAGAAATTGCCAAGCTCGGGCTCATCCTTTCGCTCGCGGTGTGGGCGAGTGTCCAGCGTCCGGCATGGTTTCACATTCGATCATGGAGTTTTGGCCTGGCACCCTTCCTCGTGGTGCTCGGTGTGGTGGTCGGGCTGATTGCACTCCAGCCGGATGTCGGGTCGATGGCGATCGTGGTGGCGATCGCGATTGCCATCGCATTCGCTGCGGGTACCCCGTGGCTGCACCTCGCGGCGCTCGTCGCCACGGGTGCGGTGCTACTCGGTTCGCTCATTGCAGCTGCGCCATACCGTCTCGCTCGGCTGACGGCCTTCTTGCATCCGGAGCTCGATCCGAAAGGTATTAGCTACCAGGTCAACCAGGCACTCCTCGCGGTAGGATCCGGTGGGATTTTCGGAGAAGGGCTCGGACACTCGCGACAGAAATTTTCCTTCCTCCCCGAGGTGATCTCGGATTCGATCTTCGCGATCATCGCGGAGGAGCTCGGGTTCGTGTTTTCGCTCGCGCTCCTCGCGCTCATCGCGTACGTGATTTGGCGAGTTTTGCGGAACGCGATGGATGCGACCGACGAGTTTGATCGTCTCGTCCTTGTGGGCATCGCCGCGTGGTGGGGGGCGCAATCGACGGTGAACATCGGTGCGATGGTTGGCATGCTCCCGCTTACCGGCCTTCCGCTCCCGTTCGTGAGCTACGGAGGGACGTCGATGGTGGTGGCATTGGCCGCTGCGGGCATCGTGGTGAACCTGAGCCGAAATCGTAGTGGATAGTGGAGAGTTGAACGCGGATAGTTCGGAACTATCAACGATCAACAATCACCTATCAATGATTCATGCGCGTCCTCTTCGTGGGCGGTGGCACCCTGGGGTCCGTCACACCGCTCCTCGCGGTCGCCGAGGAGCTGAGACGGCAATCGGTCATTGCTCCGCCCGAGCTGGATACTTCTCGGGAGCAGCGTGGAACATTGGAATGTTCGTTCTGGGGAACGCGCTGCGGGCCAGAACGATCGCTCGTCGAATCGGCGGGAATGCTCTTTCACGCGATTCCTGCTGGCAAGCTCCGTCGGTACTGGGACATTTGGAACATTCTCGACCTGGTGGTCGTGATGTGGGCGCTTTGGGTCGCGTTCATCCGATTCATGCGTTGGCGACCGAACGTCATCGTTGGTGCGGGATCATTCGTTCAGGTTCCCGTCATGTGGGCCGCATGGGTCCTCCGGATCCCGATCGCCATCCATCAACTCGACGTACAGCCAAGTTTCGCAAATCGCCTCGTGGCGCCATGCGCGCAGCACATCAGCGCGGTGTTTCCGGTGAGCGTACGCGCATTCGGACGCAAGCCCGTTGAGGTCATCGGCAACCCGGTGCGCCAGTCGATTCTCGCGGCGCGTCGCATCGAGTCGCAAACGGCGAAGCGTCGTTTCGGTTTCCGTGGGGACCGTCCCGTGCTCTTCGTTATTGGCGGCGGTACGGGCGCACAGGCGTTGAATGATCTCGTGTGGGGAGCGTTGCCCCAGCTTCTCGAGTACGCAGATGTGATACACGGTGCAGGGCCAGGGAAGAACGTTCTCGCCCCCCCGAGCCCCCTCTCTCAGGGGGGGGAGGGGAAACAAGAACATGGTTCTCCCGCTCCCGTCGGGATGAGGAGCGACCTGTCCCGCGAGGCCCAGAAGGCGAAGCGGGAGAGTGAGCAGGGGAATCACTATCGCTCGTTCGATCTCCTCACCGACGACCTCCCATTTGCCTACGCTGCCGCAGATCTTGTCGTGAGCCGTGCGGGCATGGGAACGATCACGGAGCTCGGGTGTCTCGGGAAACCGATGGCGCTCGTGCCGATGCCCGGTACGCATCAGGAGGACAATGCTGCCGCGATGGTGGATGTGGGGGCGGCGGTGATCTGGCACCAGCGCGATCTCACGCCGGAAACGTTTTCCGATCGTGCGCTCGCGCTCGTGCGGGACCGTGCGATTCTCGGGTCGCTGGGTCATGCGTGCGTAGCGCTATTTCCAGCAGACGCAAGCGTCCGCCTCGCGACGGCGATTATTCGGCTGGGGTGAAGTGGATACGAGACGTTGGCCGTGCTATACTGCATGTGTCATACTGACCAAAAGTGGAGCGTTCGTAATATCGCGTCGAGGAGTATGCAGGACGTCACGCCAGGCACCACACGAACGCATTGGTACATTGCCGGGATCACTACGCTTTCCGCAGTCCTCGTTGGCGTGGCGTGGTTCTACGGTACCGCTGATCACGCTGCGGCCCCGACGTTCTCCGGCGGTGGTCCGGCGGATGCTGCGACCGCGCAGGCAGTGGACGTCGCCGTCACGATCGTCTCGAACACCGCATTGAGTCCGGCGAGCCTGGGTACGTTCACGAGCCAGACGAGTGGGACGGCGAGCAATCTCAATGGATTCTACGCGTTCGACGCGAACACGGCATGGGCCGTCGGTGCGAGCGGGGTCGTCCTGAAGACCGCGAATGCAGGGACATCGTGGTCCGCCCAGACGAGCGGAACATCGAACGCTCTGAATAGTACGTATGCCACCGACGCAAACACTGCGTGGGCGGTTGGCGATGGCGGGACGATCATCAAGACGACGAACGGTGGCACGTTGTGGTCCGCACAGACGAGCGGGACGACGGAGAACCTTCACGGCGTAACCTGCATTAATGGGAATAACTGTTGGGCGACCGGCGGTACCGGATCGAATTTTTTGATCGAGGTCACGACGAATGGCGGGACGACATGGACAACGAAAGCGAGTGGCACCAGCGTCACGATTAATGGGGTGGCCTGCACCGATGCGAACACGTGTTGGTTTGCGAAGAACAGTGGAGGTATCGCGAAGACGACAGACGGTGGAAGTAATTTTACCCTTCAGACGAGCGGGACATCGAATAACCTTATGGGCGTCGGCGCGGTCGATGCAAATACGTTGTGGATGGTTGGTGCGAGCGGGACGATCATCAAGACGACGAATGGTGGAACGAATTGGACCGCGCAGACGAGCGGGACATCGAATAATTTGAACAGCGTGTACGTCCTTGATGCGAACACCGTGTGGGCCGTTGGGGCGAGCGGGACCGTGCTGTACACGTCGGATGGCGGCACGACCTGGGGGTCGCAGACGAGCAACACGTCGGCTGCATTGCAGGGTGTTCGCGGCGTGAGCGCGAGTGCGGTGTGGTCGGTGGGAGCGAGCGGGTCCATCAACGTCTTCGGCTACAACAACACGTTGCTCCGTACGAATACCGGAAACACGCAGAGCGGCGCTCCGACGGGGTCGAATCTGTGTACGGCGATTGCGCTCACCGGCGGGACGACGATCACCTGCACGCACGCGAACCTCACGAAGAACACGTGGTACACGTTCACGCTCACCACGGACCTGAAGAGCACGGATGGAAGCGCGCTCGCCTCAAGCGTCGCCCGCGCCTTCCGCATCATTGGTGCGCCATCAGTTTCGTCCTCCAGCGTGACCGACGGGACGGCAAGCGTGGCAACCACTGCGACGCTCACGTTCACGATGGATAACCCGCTCACCACGAACTCGCTCCTCTCGTCCACGTGGGAGAGTAAGCTCCTGTCGCAGAGTCTCCAATCGATCCACGCGGTTTCGTCGAGTGTTGCATATGCAGGTGGTACGGGTAGTGCAAGCGGCTCCTTTGCGTTCACGCATGACGGTGGGACGACGTGGTTCCAGACAACGATTTCCGGGATTACGTCCGTGAACGGGATTCGGTTCGCGGATGTCCGCACCGGGTGGGTTGTAGGATATCCCGGCGTGATCCAAAAGACGACGGACGGCGGCGCCTCGTGGACGGCCCAAACAAGTGGGACCTCGAATACCCTCGACGCCGTTGCCGCAGTGTCCACGACCATTGCGTACGCGGTCGGTGATTCTGGCACCATCCTGAAAACCTCGAACGGCGGTACCACGTGGACAGCCCAGACGAGCGGGACATCATCTACGCTCATGGCCATCTCCTGTACGGATGTGAGCACGTGCTGGGCGACTGGAACGAGCGGCGTCATCCTCAAGACGACGAACGGTGGAACGACCTGGACCGCCCAGACGAGCGGGACATCGTCGATGCTCCAAGGTGTTTCGTTCATTGATACGACCACCGGGTGGGCGGTCGGCGTTTCTGGCGTCATCCTCAAGACGACGAACGGTGGAACGACCTGGACCGCCCAGACGAGCGGGACATCGGTTTCGCTCGATGGGGTGTCCGCCATTTCGTCGAGTGTCGCATACGCAATCGGTCCATCGGGTACCATTTTGAAAACTTCGAACGGTGGGACGACCTGGACCGCGCAGTCTGCACCGAGCGCCGTAAGTAGTCGCGGGCTGTACGAGGTAACGTGCACGGATGCGAGTACGTGCTGGGCAGTCGGGGTGTCCGCGGTCATTCTGAAGACCACCGATGGCGGGACGACGTGGACCCAGCAATACGGCGGTAGCGCATCAGATGTGTCTGGAGTCGCGTATGCGAGTGGCGGCTCTGCGTGGGCAGTCGGTGCCTCCGGCTTGATCCTGGCGACGACGAACTACGGGACATCGTGGACCGTGCAGACGAGCGGGTCGTCGAACAATCTCAAGTCAGTCTCCGCGCCGAGCACCACCACGGCCTACGCGGTCGGCGCCTCCGGGACGATTCTTAAAACGACGGATGGCGGCACCACCTGGTCGAGTCAGACGAGCGGGACGAGTGACACGCTCTTCGGTGTTGCGTGTGCAGATACCAGTACGTGTTGGGCGGTCGGTGGGAGCAGTGGGAACGTCCTGCTGAAGACCTCAAATGGAG
>Ga0105164_10001896_pt1 | contig 13144 bp, 11 predicted proteins | sample VDWuncwatermetaG_FD_89674 | JGI IMG/M metagenome (GOLD analysis project Ga0105164, IMG submission 89674) | Wastewater microbial communities from Netherlands to study Microbial Dark Matter (Phase II) - VDW unchlorinated drinking water | ecosystem: Environmental > Aquatic > Freshwater > Drinking...
GACAAAGTTCTTGAGATGGAATCAAACAATGCCAGTGCATTGTACAGTAAAGGACTTGCGTTAGGTAAGCTTGGAAGAAATGAGGAAGCTATATCATGTTTTGACAAAGTTCTACAAATAGATGCGAAAAGCGTTGTTGCATTATTACATAAAGGATTAGCTCTTAAGGAACTTGGAAGAAATGAGGAAGCCGTAACTTGTTTTGACAAAGTTCTTGAGATGGAATCAAACAATGCCAGTGCATTGTACAGTAAAGGACTTGCGTTAGGTAAGCTTGGAAGAAATGAGGAAGCTATATCATGTTTTGACAAATCTACTGAGATAGAATCCCTCAATTCATCAGATTTGTACGATAAGGGCGACGAATTTAAGAAGCGTGGTAAATATGACGAAGCACTTTCTTTGTATAACAAGGCTTTGGAAAGTAATCCAAATAATGTTCATGCGTTAATTGCGAAGGGTTTCGTACTTGATTTACTTGGAGTACCGCTAAAGGGTGTTACGCCTTTTTTTGACAAAGCTTTGAAAATTGATCCAAATAATGTTGAATCTCATCTTCACAAAGGTTTCTTACACGATAGAATAGGAAGATATCAAGAAGCTATATCATGTTTTGACAAAGCATTAGAAATTGAACCCTATAATGTTCGCGCATTGTATAGCAAAGGAGTTGCACTCCATTCTTTAAAAAAATATGAAGATGCTATTTCATATTGTAACAAAGCCTTAGAAATTAACCCAAGACATGTCAAGGCACTATGCACAATGGTTTGGATTTTGGCACATCAAAAAAAGTATGAAGCTGCATTGATTTATTGTGATAAAGCTCTTGAAATTGAACCGGAATATATGTACGCGTTGAGTTACAAAGGTTATTTGCTTTTTGAATTTGGCAGATTTCACGAGGCCTTGGAATATTATGACATTTCCCTAGAAATTGATCCAAATAATGCAAGAGCTTTACATTATAAAAACAAAGTACTTGATAAAATAGAAGGGAGTAAAAAAACATCATTTCTTAACAAATTCAGACCTTAATGTTCCAAAAGTGAATTAACTAACTAAAGTTTAGGCATGAAATTTTAGGTATTTTTGAAAAAAATTGAATTTCGATTAAAGAGCTGAGCGAGTAGATCCCTGTTCAGCAGCATGAAAATGTTTCAAGTCTTCACCTGCTATGATGTCTTCTTCTGGAGGAACATAGTCTCTAACATCATGTCTTTCTTTGCCTGGCCATTTCTTCTGAGTTGCAAGAGCTACTATAACAAAGAGTGCAAAAGAGATGGGTGGAGGTATCATCGTATCTAAACCTGCCAACTCAGGTGGAATAATAAAGAACATTAACAATCTAAGCGCTGAACCGACAATAAGTGATACAATAGCAGCTGGCATGTTAGCTTTTTTCCAGAACAATCCTAATGTTAATGGAGCCAAAGCTCCAGCAAATACAATATCAAATGCAAGAATCAAGTATACTCCTGGTTGAGGCAAAAAGTAACCAAGAGCAAGTGCACCTACCATAACTGGAGCAACAATCATTCGAGTTACCCAAAGTAATTTTGAATCACCCCAAGCTTCTTTGCCTAACCATCTTCTTCGTATGATACGTTGAAGAATGTTTCTAGAAATTACACTGGATATGGCAAGCAGACCGCCGTTTGCAGTAGACATTGAAGCCCCAAGTACTCCCATTAGAATTGCTGCTCCGACTGCAAATGGCATATGATTGAGAGCTAACTCTGGTAATGCAACATATGGGTCTGTAAGTCCTGGCAGGAAGTGAAATGCTATAATTCCTAACATGCTAGTTGGTATCACGGTAAATAATGTGAGTCCTGCTCCCCAGAAAGCTCCTCGACGTGCTGTCTTTGGATCTTTTGCTGCAAATACTCTTTCCATAAAATCCAATGCAACTATATCACCTAATCCTAGCGCCAATATTCCAGCCCAGTTAGCCAAAGCACCGTTTGCAGTATCGTATAGTCCTGAAAGATCCAGATATCCCGGAGGAGCACTACCTAGAATTGTATCAAATGGAACTCCAGAAAATCCTCCTGCAAAGAAAAGAAAAGCTGCCCAAAATGAACCAATTGCAAGATATATTTGGAAAATATCTGTATATGCAGAAGCAAATAATCCTCCTGCAATTGTATACGTTAAGACTACCAAAGCTGCAATAACAACTCCCCAGAAGAACGGCATACCGAAAACAGTCTGCAAGATGAAACCACTAGCAGCAAAATTTCCTGCAACCAATACAACGAAACTTATTATCATCAAGACACCCGAGATGCCTTCTGTAGCATTTCCAAATCGTCTAAAATAGTAATCTGGCAAAGTAAACATTGACATTTTGTTGAGTATTTTTCCAAAAAACAAACCAGTGAGAATAAGACAAATGCCTAATCCAATTGGTATAACAGCTCCTGCCCAGAAACCAAATTGGTAAACAAGTGCAACATTGCCAAGTGATGAATTACCATCAATTGATTGTGCAGCAAGCATGGTTCCAACAAGGAATAGAGGCAAGCTTTTTCCTGCAACAATTAATCTTCGTGCGCTTTTCTTTACCAGTTTATATGTTAAAGAACCTATAATTAACGACACAACTAGAAAACCGATTATTGCAATACCATAACCGGTTATCTCAACCATTCACAGTCATAACAAGTACATTGATTTAAATATTTATGAATTTCAAACAAAGACCGAAATAATCTGAATTTATAATTATTGTAACAATTAGACATAAAATTCATGGATGGATTTTAAAAAGATGTAAACTACGTATTTAGGAATAAAAAATTACACGTATAATACACTTAGAAGGAATTAAGGTCAAACCAGAAATCTATCTTTTATGATTGATTTTTGTAGAAACTAAAACTGAAGTTCAGTATAAAATTATTTTACGATAAGAACTGAAATCGAAAAATCACATACTATGCCGTTAGCAACGTTTCCAAGGAATTTGATTTTAAATCATTTGATCCAACAGTTATCAAATCATAGTTGATTAAAACAAGTAGTTTACGTTCCAATTTGTCATGTAAGAAAAACTACAGTCAAAAATCTTCTAACTCAAAAAAAATCAAGACGTAGATTACTTGGATAAATTTAATTACCATATGAGAGTCTAATCAGTTGATAAAAAAAATGGGAATGGAATTTTACGGCGATTCATACAAAGGCAATGACGAACCAATTTTTGTTGGAATTCCAACATTCTTAAAATTACCGTGGATAAGAAGTAACGCAGAATTACAAAAAGTTAAGCCAGATGTGGCAATTATTGGAGAGCCATTTGATTTTGGAACAACAATTCGCCCAGGTGCAAGATATGGTCCAAGAGCAATTCGTGCGGCCTCAACAGTACCTTCTCCTCCATATGAGCATTTCAACATTGAAACAGGTGTAGATCCATTTGGAGTTTTCAAAACTGTAGATTATGGTGATGTAAACGTTTCACCTGGAGATGTGATTGAATCACACCGAAGAATGACTGATAAAGTAAAAGAAGTTCTTGACATTGACGGCATTCCAGTGATGCTAGGTGGAGATCATTCTATCACATTTGCCAATGTTAGAGCCTTTGCTAAAAAATATAAGAACATTGGCATGATCCACATCGATACTCATGCAGATTGTGCTCCACAGGGATTATGTGGTTTCAAGTATGATCACGGTGCACATATTAGAAGAATTATGGAATTAGGTTGCTTGAAGGGCAAGAACTATACTCTCATTGGACCCCGTGGTTACTGGCCGGGTCCTGATCTCTACAAATGGATGGCAGACCAAGACTTTCAGTGGTTTACTATGCTAGATGTTGAGGAGTTAGGAATTGACAGGATTGCAAAAGAAGCTGCAGATAGAGCTAATGATAATGTTGATGCAGTGTATATCAGCTGGGACATTGATACATTTGATCCAGCATATGCCCCAGGAACAGGAGAACCTGAACCAAACGGCTTGACATCAAGAGAAGGAATGAGATTGATGAGATTGCTTTCTACATCATTTGATCCAGACAAGTTTGCGTTTGATCTTGTAGAAGTTGCACCAAACTATGATGTAAGTGATGGGAACTCTTACAATGGAGGAATCACATCAGGCCTAGCAAACAGATTGATCGTAGAGCTTCTAGCAGGATTATCTCTTACTAAGAAAGGCCAAACTGAAGGCAAACCGGTAAGACCAAATGCGTATCGTGGAAAAGGTCACACTTATGACTTTGGAAACGGTCCAAAAGCAAAGATACCAGAAAGACCATGATCAATATCAAGGCTGAAATAAAAGGAGAAACAGATATGTCTCCTTTTATCAAGATGTTTGAATTTAGCGATAACGATGAGGTAATTTTTTTGAATTCTGTAGATACGATTAAACAGAAACTCTCAAAGAATATGAGACTCAACATGAATGAAACACTTACAATGTATTTGGCATATGTTGTAAGTCAAATTCGATCGAAAAATTCTGTAGAAAACATAGTGAATAATGTATCCAAAATATTAACAGCCGATAATGTAATGATAGGAGTTCCGGAAACTTTGAGAAAAATAACATTTAATGCAATAATAGATGATCAACCAAAAACACAAATTACATTTAATGAACCAATACCATCAAGTAATTACATACTTAGTACAGAAAATGTGAGGAATTAGTCTACGTTAGATAAGTGATTTAATTGGTTCAAGAATTAATCGGACAATTTCAGACAATGACACCGGTTCTTATAATGGCAGCAGGACTTGCGATAGGATTAGAACATGCATTTGAAGCAGATCATATTGCTGCTATTGCTGTACAAGTTTCGAAAAAGAAGACAATCAATTCCATTTCTACTATAAAGCGTTTAAAAAAAAGTGTACTTGCTTCTTCAGTATTAGGAGTATTCTGGGGTGCAGGTCATACTACAACACTAGTTCTTGTCGGTTTACTTGTTTTTGTTTTATCAATTAACATCCCACAAAATATTTTTTCAAATTTAGAAATAATAGTTGGAATCATGCTCGTATTTCTTGGCACAAAAACATACTTGAATAAATCCATTTTCAAAACCAAACATATCCATCCGCACGTACATGAGGGAGGAATTATTCATACTCATGATCACAAACACGATAGCATACACAAACATGGTCACAAATCATACATAATAGGATGTATTCACGGACTAGCTGGTAGTGGAAGTCTTGTTGTTTTTGTAGCAGCAAGTCTTGGAAGCCTTCAACTAATTTTACCATTTATTTTGATCTTTGGAATTGGTTCTATTCTTGGCATGGCTATGATAAGTGGAATAATAGGATTACCGTTTGCTTTCACAGCAAATATCAACAAGGTAAGTACGATTTTACGATATATTGCAGGTAGTGCAAGTTTGTTGATTGGAATAAACATAATATACAAAATCGGTGTTTTACAACATTTGTTTGGAATCTAGATAGTAAAACAAAACCGTGTAAATTTTTTTAAAATGAAAAGTTGGAATTTTTCAGGGATCCATACGGTATGTAGGGATGGGTCCACAGGGAAAGGTTACTTTTATGGGCAAATTTTGGTTCCACTTTGTGCCTAATTTAATATCAAAAATACACCTAGTGTACGAACTTTTTGTTCTGTGTACGAATATGAGAGAAATTTGAGCATCAAAAGAAATAAGTCCTCCAAGAATATGACTCTCTGAGAATGATAGATCAAATTACTAGCGGACTATTAAATTCTCAATATATAATTCCAATATTTTTATTCATGTTATTTGCCGCATCATTCTTTTCGTTTAGATTCAAAATTCCCTATGCTATGGTTCTTGTAGGATTTGGAATTGCCCTGCCACTACTACATTACAGTGGTTTAAGCATCTTTAATTTTGGTGATCTGAAAATCAATCCCAAGTTAATTTTGTATTTCATAGTTCCTGCTTTGATCTTCGAAGCCATGATGAGAGTAAATTATGACGACTTCAAATCAGTTAGAATATCTTCTCTTTTGATGGCTACTGTAGGGACAGTCCTTGCAATGATCATTGGAGGCTTTTTGCTTGCATATTTAGCAGGTTTACCATTAATCATGGCTTTTGCTTTTTCTGCACTTATTGCATCAACCGATGCAGCTGTAGTAATAGAAGTATTCAGAAGGGTAAAGGTACCAAAGCCATTGGCACATTTAATGGAAACAGAAGCTAGCTTAAATGATGCTACTAGTGCTGTTTTGTTCTCGCTGATAGTTTCTATCGCGGTGGCAGGAGGTTTAACTCTAATGTCAAATAATAACACACCTCAGATTAATGTAAACATATTAGAACAAATTGAAAGATTTGTAATTGTCTTCTTTGGCGGGGCGGCAATAGGATTAGCCTTTGCCGTTGCAGCGCACCTAATGCATAAAATTTTAGATGATCCTTTGAGTGGTACTGGTTTAACTGTTGCAATCGTTTTTGGTTCTGTAGTAACTGCGAATTCATTAGGTGTATCTGGTTTAGTAGCAGTAGCTATTGCGGGTCTGTATGTAGGCAATATTTCTGCTAGAAAAGAACAGATAATGAGTAAAAAGGCAAAGACTTATGCTTTTTACTTTTGGGAGGTGATTGCATTTTTTGCAAATTCCTTGGCGTTTCTCTACCTTGGTTTAAGCATGGACATCATAAAGATTGGACACAATATCCCATTGATAGCAATAGCATTTGTAGTGGTATTGATTGCAAGAGCTGTTCCAACATATTCTATTCTTGGAGTAATTAACAGGTTTACAAATGAAAAGATACCCATGGTATGGAGAAATGTTGCAATGATAGGGAGTATGAGAGGTGCCCTGTCTATTGCTCTAGTAGGAACGCTTCCCGAAAGTTCATTCAAAGATACATTACAGACAATAACGTTTGGGGTTGTTCTTGCTTCCTTGATAATTCAATATATAGGACTATCAAAGTATGCAAAAAAAGTATTCCCACATACCATCACAGATAAACATGATAGTTAGAACAATAACATATACAAAATTTTATTGGATTTGTTAAATTGGATTTAAGAAATGTCGGAATTTCAAACAATACAAATTATTAAAACTAGAACAGATTAGCAAATATGGAAAAAATTTCAATTGTAACAGGAAGTTCAAGCGGTATTGGTTTTGAAACACACTTGCGTTAGCACGAGAATGCCATAAACAGAATAACTGATAAATTAGATAAAGGTATATCAAATTCATGCTAAATTATGATTATCCTTTATACAGACCGCCTTCAGAGGCAAAATCTCTCATATTCCAAGTAACTTTAGGATGCTCCTTTAATGTCTGCTCTTATTGTAACATGTATCGTACCAAAGAATATGTTGAAAGACCATGGGATGAGATCAAAATGGAAATTGATTTGGCATCAAAACACATGCAAGACTCTAGTAGAATTTTTTTGGCAGATGGTGATGCGTTAAATCTTCCTACAGAAAAACTAATTCAGATAATTAATTACATAAACCAAAAATTTCCAAAATTAGAACGGATATCATGTTATGCAATGCCAAAGAACATACTTGAGAAATCACTCGAGGATTTGAAAAAAATCCATGATGCAGGGCTTACAATGTTCTATATTGGAATAGAAAGCGGTTCTGATAAGATTCTAAAAAAGGTAACAAAGGGTGCAACATCTCAAACAATAATCATGTCTTGCCAAAAAGCAAAAAATGCAGGATATTCAATATCGTGCATGATAATACTTGGTCTTGGTGGTAAAACCTATTCAAAAGAACACATTGATGAGACTGCCAGAGTCCTCAGTATTTCTGCACCAGATTATGTAGGAGCTCTTACCTTACATCTTGAAGATGGAATAAGAGACGAGTTCTTGGCTAAATTCAAAGAACCTTTTGTATCAATAGATGATGCTGATGCATTAATTGAGCTTGAAAATCTCATAAGCAAAATGGATCCCAAAAGTCCAGTAGTTTTCAGAGCAAATCATGGTTCAAATGCATATCCTATTGGTGGTACCTTTCCTGAGGACAAAGAAAAAATGCTTGAAAAAATTGTACATCTAAAAGAACACCCCGAGTTGTGTAGGCCAATAGGATTTAGAGGGTTTTGAATGGGTCCACAGGGATTCGAACCCTGGATCTTCGCCGTGTAAGGGCGACGTCATAACCAGCTGGACTATGAACCCAAGCAAAGCTCCAATTAGAAATGCATTTAAACTTTGAGAATTTTATCTGAAAAGAAAAACGCAGAAATTATCACTAATTGAATTCAAAATATGAATGAGGTAGTTTTCTTTTCAAGTCCAATAGGTCTTGGACATGTAACCCGAGACATAGCTATTGCTCAATATCTTGATAAAAATTCTACAAAATTTATCAGTGGTGAAGGAGGATCAAAATTATTTTCAGAATACGGTTTTGGTATAGAAGACTTGTACCATCCTCCTCCTTTTGCAATAAATCAGGGCAAATTACAGAATCCATTAAATTGGCTTTTCAAATATTATTCGTATTATAAGAAATGTAAGACCATTTCATCAAACATCATAGAAAAAGAAAGACCAAATCTCATAGTTAGTGATGAAGATTTTGCATCACTTACAATAGGACAGGGGAAGAAACTAAAAACAATATTGATTACCGATATTTTAGAAACAAGATTTGTAAGCGGAATTGGTTCTTTAATTGAAAAAAAGATGAATCGTTCAATGAAAGAGATAATTCAAAAATGTGATCTTGTAATTCTTCCTGAAAATGGTCCTAACGAAGGAAACATTACAAGAGTTGGACCAATAGTAAGAAGTACCATACAGACAAGGGATGAATTACGAAAGAAGTTTTTGTTCAATAAAAAAACAATTGTTGTAAGCATAGGAGGAACAAATGCAGGTAAATTTTTAATTGATACAGTGATTGACATCTTTGAAAAAATAAAATTAGATGTAGAACTTGTCATTGTTTCTGGACCATCATTGAAAATTTATAATGATAAGATACGAAATCTTGGTTTTGTAAACAATTTACATGAAATCATTTACGCGGCAGATGTGATAATTTCTCTTGCAGGCAAATCAACAATTGATGAATCTAAACATTATGGAACACCCGGTATTTTCATACCAATAAAGGGACATTTTGAACAAGAAGAAAATGCAAAGAAAGCCGGTTTTTCTTTTGATGATCTTTTCCGTTTAGAATCTTTGATTCCAGAAAAAATTAATGAAAAAAGAATTCAAGCAAATTTTGATGGTGCCCAGAAAGCTGCGAACTTGATAAAAAAGCTATTATGATTTTAGTTATTTTGTTGAAAATTTATACAGCCGGTTATTTCCTTGCATAATGATTCATTATGTATCAGACCTACCTCAGGAACATATTGTAAAATATGATTTGTGTTTTTGTCTTTGAATAATTCACCTTGTTTAAGGTCACTCAATTTAGTGCATCCTCAAAATTTATCACAAATGACATAATTGACTAGTCTAAATTTCAGATTTAAGGAATGCGTATAATTTATCCGAATTCAGAAATCATTGAATTCATAGTTTACCCAAACTTTATACACGGATTTTAAGAGTTGTAATTAAGTTTTGAAAAATCTTGTAATTGCAAAGTTTGGTGGAAGCGCAATAGGAATTGATGGTAAGCAAATACCTCTCATCATAAAACGCATTAATGAATTAAAAAAAGACGCCAAAGTAATTGCTGTCTTTTCTGCTCCTTTAACTGAATATGATAATAAGCAAAGATCTCTTACAGATATTGCGTTAAAAATTGGTCAAAAAGCAGAAGAAGGAAATCCAGTAAACATAGAAGAATTGAAAAAACCATATCAGAAAATACTAGAATTTGTAGACAAGAAATACCAAAATGATTGTAAAAAAATACTTGATTCCTTGTTGGAAAAATCATCGAATGCACTGAATACAGCTATGCAAAAAAAAGAATTTGCATATGAAACAAGATCCAGAGTTCTTGCCTATTCTGGAGAAATACTCATGTCACATGTAATGAATTATGTTTTAAAAAGTGCTGGAATTAAATCAGATGTAATAGGATTTGAGAAATGGCCAATCATAACTGACAAAAATATAGAGTCAGCAAACTTTCTGGTTGCAGAATCTTCTCAAAATGTAAATGCCATTGAAGCCTTACTAGAAAAAAATGATGTACTAACTATTGGAGGATTCATTGGAAAAACTACTGATGGATTAGAAACTACCTATGAAAGAGGAGGTTCAGATAGAACTGCTGCAGATCTTGGCATATTATTTAGCAAAAAATATCATACTAAAATTGATTTTGAAAAGGATAGTGCAGTTCTTTCTGCCGATCCAAGAATTGTGACAAAAGAATTAGAAGACATTGGACAACTTTCGTATAATGAAGCTAGAATTGCCGGTATGTTTGGAATGAAAATTCTAGATCCAATTGCGATAAAAGAGATTGTGGAAAATGGTCTAGATATGCCAATAATAATAACTAATATGAATAGACCTGAAAAACTTACTACTATTGAGAGAAATCCTAGTAAAAAAAATGGTCATCCTCTCAAGATAGTTACAGGAAAGAGAAATTGTGCAATATTACGGATAGAAAGTGTTTCTGCACAAAGTTTGTTTGAGTCCCTTGAAAAAGACAAGAGGTATAGTGAATTTGTAATTTTATCTCCTTATACAAAAGACGGTATAGAATTTACCAGAGTATTGTTTCTTGATGCAGATTATGTAAAACGAAATGAAAGATATATTTTAGCATTTGATTCGTTAGCTTCAATTACTTACAATAGAGGCGTTATTACTTTGATAGGAGATGAGATGTGGCGTGTACAACAAATTGCATCCAAGGCTAGTTCTAAGATAGGTGAAGCTGGTTTAAACATACTAAACATGGATGCTCAAGAAGAGACTTCACGAATTATAATAGTAATTGAGGATACTGGAGATAACATAGAAAAAGCTATTCGTGCAGTACATAACGAAAGATCAAAAATCAAGTTTGTATAGAGATAAAAATTGAAGATTACTTCTTTCTTTTTCTGCGTACAGCATGCTGATCCGCAATTCTCATGTGTTTGCCTGTTTTTCTTTTAACCATACTGAAACAAATGAAATGACACTAGTTAATTCTTGCTTTTGATAATTTAATGTAGTAATAATTTCTAGAGTGTGTCATTTTATTTTGAAAATAATTGGTATTTAGCTTAAGCAATTGACCCCTACAAGCATTATCCTGTAGAAGTCAAAGTGGGTTTATTCTTGGGCCTCGTATCTAGAATCAGCCCGGCGTTACCCAAAACACGCGCTAATGTATAGTACACATGGCAATATTTAGACCTGATCTATATAGATCCATTAGTATTACTAGCGATTACCCACGAGATGAGAGCCGCCACAATCAAGGCATACCACTTCCAGTTATTTTTATTCAAAAAAATGTTTTTTGAGGTCAGTTCTTCATCTCTCACTACAGATAGACGAATTTTTCTCATTTCAAATCCATTTCCAACCAGGCCTATCACTAGAAGAACAACTGCGGCAAACGAGAGAATTGTGTTCACAGGGAATAAACAGCTCACATCTTAATTTAAAGAAACCTTGGTTTCAGTTGTAAAATTAAAAACTAGTATTTCAAATATTTGTTAAATGCTCTCTAAATCCTGATTAATTCTTTAAATTACCAGACTTCGTGTCCTTTTCTATGAAAGAACAAGGAAAAATTTGGATGAATGGTAAGCTTGTACCATTCAAGGATGCCAAAGTACATGTCCTTACACATGCATTACACTATTCAACAGCAGTCTTTGAGGGAATTAGATGTTATAACACTCCAAAGGGTTCCATGATATTTCGATTACCAGAACATGTGGACAGATTATTCAAATCAGCAAAAATGTATTCTATGAAATTGCCCTATTCCAAAAATGAAATTTCTAAGGCAATAATAGAAACAGTAAAGGCAAGTAAGTTAAAAGAATGTTACATCAGACCCATTGCTTACTATGGTTACGGAGTACTTGGTTTAACTCCAACTCCAAACAAAATTGATCTTGCCATTGCATGTTGGGAATGGAAACTTGGTGAATCAAGTGCAGGAAAAGTAAGTGGAGCTAGATGTAAAGTTTCAAGTTGGTTAAGAATAGATTCTAGATCCCAACCCATGCAAGCAAAAGCTGCCTCAAACTATGCAAATGCGGCACTTGCCAGAGTAGAAGCGCTAAAAGACGGCTATGATGAAGCTATAATGTTAAATTATAATGGCAAAGTCTCAGAAGGAAGCGCAGAAAATATTTTTCTTATAAATAATGGCGAGATATTTACTCCTCCGCTAAGTGCTGGCATACTAAATGGCATAACAAGAGACAGTGTCATCAAAATAGCAAAAGCTGATGAGATTTCAATAACAGAAGCAAATATCGATAGAGAGGATCTCTATGTTGCTGATGAAGTATTTATGACTGGAACAGCCGCAGAGGTAAAATCAGTAACAGAAATTGACAACATAACAATCGGAGATGGGAAACCTGGTAAGATAACACGAAAGCTTCAAAATGCCTTTTTGAATGTGGCCATGGGAAAAGATAAAAGATTCTCAAAATGGCTAACTCCGATTTGAGACACAAATGATACAAAATCATACCTGAAAGATTCAATTACAACAACACAGTCATTTCACATATGGTATTATCGATGGTTGATCAACACAAACCAAAATGTTATCTCTGTAACGAAACTTTTGAAAATATTGAAGAATTAAGAAAACACCAAGAGGTAACACATAAAGAATTTATCGAATATCACAAAAACAGCCATGAACATTCTTCTGCTCCCGGCGATGTGACTGTATTTTAATTTAAGAGGTTTTTATGGAAGCAAACTCTCAAAACGATTCTGCAAAAATTTGTTGGTTTTGTAAAAAGGGAAGACATGATGAATGTATGAAAAAAATTCCTGTCGATGCAATGTCAGATGGTCCGCATGATTGTACTTTTGATACAAAATTAGTAGATTGTCAATGTATGCATTAGAATATTTTTTCTAAAATAGCGGGTCTAGTGGGATTTGAACCCACGACATAGGGATTTCTCTGAAAGATCATAAGAGTCCCTCGCTCTACCTGGCTGAGCCATAGACCCGCAAAATAGCAAACGCCAAGTTCGTTATTTA
>Ga0105164_10001897_pt1 | contig 13133 bp, 13 predicted proteins | sample VDWuncwatermetaG_FD_89674 | JGI IMG/M metagenome (GOLD analysis project Ga0105164, IMG submission 89674) | Wastewater microbial communities from Netherlands to study Microbial Dark Matter (Phase II) - VDW unchlorinated drinking water | ecosystem: Environmental > Aquatic > Freshwater > Drinking...
CAGCTCTTTTGTCTCGAGGTCCGGCTGCTGCAGGGGCAGGCCCACCATGACCACACACTTGAGCAGGTCGCCGGGAAGGTCGATGCCCTCGGAGAAAGTCCCGCCGACCACCGCGAGCAGGACGGCTCCGACCTTGCTGTATTGCTTGAAGCGTTCGAGCATCTCCCCCTTCTCTGGCTTGGCCATGCCGGGCGCCTCGAGCAGGGTGGTCTTCTTGCAGCGCGCATGGAAAGACTGGTACACCATGTCGCGCAAGTTATAGCTCGGAAAGAACACGGCGCAGTTGCCCGGCACCTCGTTCACGATACCGGCGCAGATCTCCGCGATCCGCATGAACTGCTCCTCGCTCCGCATGCTGAACTTGGTCGTGGTCTCCGGGATGATGATGCCGAGCTTGTTCTCCTCGTCGAACGGGCTCTCGAACTCGGCTTCCTCCGCGTCGTCAGGGAAACCGAGGATATCCTTGTACATCGCTGTCGGCAGCAAGGTGCCGGACATGATGATCGTGCTATGGCTGCCCGCGATGACCTCCCGGGTGATGACGCTCGGGTCGAGGCAGCGATAGGTGAGCGTGATGACCTGCTCGGACCTGCCCATCATCCTGCTCGGCATGAACGAGAGGATGCGGGCATAGCCCTCGCTCGGGCCTTCCCATACCTTCAGGAACCGTGCGATCTGGCCGATGGACGAGCGCTTCTGTTGCGCCCGCACCGTATCGCCGATGAACTCGAGGTCGGTCACGATCCGCTCGTAATCGGCTATCTGGTTCACCTTGATGATGAAGTCTTCCTTGCGCATCGGTTTTTCCGTGCCGAGCTGCATGTCTTTCGCCGCTTCCTTGATGATGGCATAGAGCGCGTTCAGGGTCGTGAGCGTCTCCGTATAATTGAACTTCTTCGCCTCTTTGATCGCCCATGTAAAGGTGACGGTGGAGACCTTGTCCGTCATCAGGTCCCGCGCCCTGCCCGGCAGATTATGGCCTTCGTCGATGATGATGATAGACTTGGCCAGGTCTTTCTGGATCTTGCCAAGGAATTGCTTGCGGATCGTCGGGCTGAAGAGGTAGAAATAGTCCGTCACGATGACGCTCGCCTTTTCCGCCTGGTACGCCGCGATCTCATAGGGGCAGGTCTTGGCCTCGCGGCAGGCGTCGATATGGCCTTCGGTGTGCATGGGTCCGAGCACCTTGAGCTCGCTGAGCAATTTCTTCGTCGTCACGGTGGCCTTGCCAGACTGGTCTTTGGTGTTGGTGTAGTACTCGCACTTGCCCTCCTCACGCAGGGCCTTGCAATAATCCGCGAACTCGCCAGTGTGCAGGAGCTCGACGCCCGGCTGCAGGCACATATGCTTCTTGCCGATGATGTCCGCGACGCCGAAGTCGAGGCCGTATTTCTGCCGGATGAGCTTGAGCGTCTCGATGACGATATGATGCTGCGTATGGCGCGAGGTGAGGAAGAAGACGGTCAGGCCGTTGTCCAAAGCGTATTTCAGCGCCGGACTGACGGCAGCGGCGGTCTTGCCGAGGCCGGTGGGCGCGTGCACGATGAGATGCTTCTTTCCCGCGACGGCATCAGCGACCTTCGCGAGGAGCTCGTTCTGTTCCATACGCAGGTGCTCGTAGGGGAAAAGAGACTCGTCGATTATCGTCATCAGGCGACGGACGATTTTCGCGTTTTATAATTGTTTGGTTTTCTCCGGCAACCGCACATAATCGAAAACTATATATACTACTTTCATATGCACTATTCCAACACATAGGACTGAAAACATACATTTGGGGGTATACTGATGAAGAATAAAGAGATTTTCAACGTCTTCTTCCGCGAGAAGCCCTCGATGATGCTCATCGACCTCAAGAACGTCAAGTCAGAGGTGTACGCATCGTCCCTTGCCAAGCACATCGACTGCACCTATTCCCATGTCGTCAAGATCCTCCAGCAGATGGAGGATGCCGGCCTGATCAACTTCAACAAGCAAGGGCGGTTGAAGCTCCTCACCCTGACCAAAAAGGGCCAGGAAGTGGCGGAAAACATCGAGAAGATCAGGAACCTGCTGTAAGCTGAACCATTCCTTCTGATTTTCGGAACAAAGCACCGCTCTTCACCGAGTTCGAACGAGGATTTGTTCTGTCCGATTCTGGTTTCCGGCTCTCCCTATAATTGAGGAGAGCCGGAAACCAGAATCGTGGAGAAAAAAAGAGGACCATGCGGAGATGCTCTAGCGGTGCTTGAACCCCTCCCACGGTGTGGGTGAGAGGGGTGCAAACACCCTTAACCCTCAAGTGGTTATCGCGAGCTGTTCTCGTCTTATTGCCCTTCTCTCTGTAACCGGTAATGTTCCACTATATTATATAACTTTTCCAAAATTTGTGAACAAAAAGACACAATAAAAGGAAAAATTTAAATAAACGTTTAATTCATAGAGCTTTTTGTAGCTCAAAGTAAACAAAACGGCAAGGTGAACGCCCATCATAGAGCTTGACGCAGTGGATAAAGGCATCTTGGATACCCTCCTCGATAATTCGCGGCTCTCGTACCGGGAGATCGCGAAGAAACTGAAGATCTCTCCAGCCACCGTGATGCACCGTCTCAACCATCTCATCAAGGACGGCATCATCAAGAACTACACCGTGAATCTTGATTACGAGAAGCTCGGCTTCGATGTCAGCGTGCTCATCGATATCCGCGTCTCCAAGGGCAAGCTGTTCGAGGTCGAGAAGCGCATCGCCAACCACCCCCATGTCTTCGCGGTCTATGACATCACCGGCGCCTTTGACGCCATCGTCATCGCGAAATTCCCCAACCGCAAGAGCATGGACGCCTTCGTGAAGAGGCTGCAGACCTTCGAGTTCGTCGAGCGGACAGAGACGAAGCTCATCCTGAACACGATCAAAGAAGGGAATGTCCGGCTTGGATGATAGATTTATCCGACGATAGCTTTATCCGACGGCGCGACGGACATCCGTGACGTCCACGGAATTCACGCCATGGAGCTTCGCGATCTCCTGCTCTAAAGATTCTGTAGAACCGATGTCTTCATCCATTATGAAGAGCAGGTTGAGCGCCTTCAGGCCGAAGGCGACCGCCTGCACATCCACCTTGCCGACGGCACCGCCGAATTCATGGATGAGCTTTGTAGCCTTCTCCTGGACAGAAACGAGATCTGTATCCGGATTTTCCGGCATGATCTTAAGAGTGATGATGACCTGTGCCATCTTAGTTCGGACCGGTGAAGCCGCATTGCGGGCAGGCGTACTTCGCCACGATGGTGCGGCAGTGCCCGCAACGGATGAGCTCGTATCCGCCGCATTTCGGGCACATGAACTTGGTCGTGCCCTCAAGGTTGGTGATGCGTCTCTTGCAGGAGATACATGTCAATTCGACAGTTGGTGACCCTTTCATCCTTGCCATCCTGCTGAGGGTTTAAGGGGTGTTTATAAAGTTTTTGTCCGTCATGGCTCTGTCCTGAATGAAGCCGGCGCCGTCTTTTTCACGCCAGCGCGCTCCGCAGGAGACACTGCACTAACCCGAGCCGATGTTTCGGCCTTCCCCTCCATGAGGAAGGCCGAAACATCGGCGAGGCGGCGTATCTGGTTGGCGTTCGAAGGCGCCGGCCGAGCGCTGAAGGCGCGAGATTCAGGACAGAGCCACCCATCATGCCTGCCTGTTTCCATTTTTGGATAGTCATAAAAATATATAAAGCGAGAGAACTGATGTTCTCACTATTTGGGGGAACATGCATGAGTGAACCGGAGACTGACCTCGCAGCCATGGATGATGTCTTAGGCCAGCCCCCAGCTCCGGCAAAGATAGAGACAGGAAAAAAAGGGTTCTTCATGCGCTTGTTCTCCAAAGAAAGGCCAGAGGAGGCGATGCATGAAGAGATGGCTTCCGCAGAGGACACGCCATCAATCGACGGTCACATCATACTGGCAGGAAGGATAAAGTCGCCGAAAGCGGTGAAGATACCGAAAGATCCGAAGAAGCTCCAACAGCTCATCAGCAAGCTGCAGGAGACCTACCTCATCATCCGCAGGCAGACCGAAGAACGCCAGGCCGCCCTGAAGCAGCTGGACGAGCTCATCAAACAGCGCCAACAGGAGTACACCGGCCGGGAGAAGACGCTCGCGGGCAAAGAGAAGTTCCTGCATGAGCTGACCATCGAATTGGCCGAGAAGAAGACGACGCTTTCTGAAAAGGAGGAGAACCTCAAGGAGAAGGAGAAGCATCTCACCGGCCTTGAGGATAGTCTCATCCAGCGCGAGCACGGCCTCAAGAAGGAGCGCGAGGATTTCGAGAACGAGGCGCGGCGCATGCAGCGCGAGCGGCAGCACCTCGCCGACGAGATCATCGAGCTCTCCGCCAAGCGCCAGACCATCGCCGTATCACTGAAGGACGAGCACGCCCGCCTGAAGGACATCGAGGCCCTCATCAACAAGCAGCTCAGCGACTATCAGGCGCGTGGGCGCAAGGTGGCCAAGGGCGAAGAGAACCTCCTCCGGTTCAAGAGCGAGCTTGACCGGCTCGCCGTCGCGCTCAAGGGAAGGGACGAGACGCTGACCGCGACGGAGAAGGACCTCACGGCGCGGGAACGGGCGCTCAATGACACTAAGGCCGCGTTCGACAAGGAATCGCGACGGTGGCAGGACGAGTTCACCGGCCTCGAGACGACGAAGCGGGAAATCGACCAGCAGATCCTCGAGAAGGAGAGCTACCTGAAGGATCTCGAACAGAACGAGAAGCTCCTCAGCGACAAGGAGACCGAGATCATCGAACGCATCAAGGACCTCGAAGAGGACGAGAAGCTCCTCGAAGAGCGTCAGCAGGAGATCATCGCGACCGTCAAGGTGCTCGAACAGGACCGGTGGGAGCTGGACGAAAAAGAAAAGGAATTCATCTCGGTCATCGACAAGCTCGAGAAGAAAGAACGCGAGTCACAGGCGAGGGAGCGGAAGATCGTGCAGAAGGAGAAGGAGCTCGCGACCAGGGAGCAGGACATCAAGCAGGTGGAGGACGATATCATCAGGACGCGCGATGACCTCGAGGAAAAAGAGAAGAAGATCGCCCGCGTCAAAGAACTCAAGGCGAATGAGGACAACCTCCAGAAGCAGCTCGACCAGCTCACCCAGGAGATTGTCAAGCTGTCCACCAAGAAGCTCCGCATCATGGAGATCAAGGACCTTGAGGCCAACATCCAGGGGCTCAAGCTCCAGCGTGAACGCCTGCGCACCGAGCTGGAGAAGGAACGCGATGCCCTCGAACTGCAGATCAACAAGCTCGCGGCCAAGGCCGCGGACATGGAAGAGTACAAGCGCCTGGAGAAACAGCTCGCCATGCGCGAGGACTTCCTCGACCGCAAGGAAGGGGAGCTCGACAAGGCATGGCAGACCGTCCGGCAGGAAGAGGATCACCTGTCCGAACGCGCCTTCCGCACGGCGCCAGCCAAGGTCGAGGAGATCCGCAGCGTCGCGGAGATCCACAGCGACATCGCAAAGGCTGACACGCCGCGACAGCTGGAGATCTATACCGTCATCGCGCGGACAAGAGACGCGGTCCGGCGCGGCGACCTCGCGGCGGCGAGGCAGCTCTACAACCAGCTCAAGCCGATGTACGAGCGCCTGCGCGTGAGCAATGAGGAGCGCAAGAAGATCTATTATGAAGTGCTGGAGCTGAAGACGGATATCGAGCTGAGTGCGCTGACGTGATGTACCTACCTGATTTATCTTCTTGTTTTTATCATTATCGTTTTCGTGCTTTTCTATTCCCCATAAATTGAGGAATAGAAAAGCACGAAAACGGATTAGCGTTGGTACTCCACAAATGGTCTCGCGTTTTGCACGCCGCGCGCAACACCACCGCCGATAAAATGATGGACGCCACCAGTGGTCGTGCAATCAACCACACTGTCGGCGATAGTGACCGGAACGATGGCCACATTGTGGTTGCCCAGATCGAAATGCTCAAGATAGTCTCGTGGCAACACGGTAAGATGGGTAGCTTTAGCTATCCAAGGCTTGGATAATACCTCGTTGAGAAAAGGGTTATCCCGTAGCAATGAATCCCGCCTAAACACATACGCTGGCGTGCTCAGGTGCATGGCAGCATTTGGTGCTATATCACCAAGGACAGCATAGAGCAGGCTATTTTCTACCGGCCGATACCATCCTGCATCTTCGTCCCAACGCACGAGCGCCGGCATGCTGTTCCAGCCTCCATCCGTTCCCTGTCGCCCTTCTGGCGCGCTTAGCCTGATGATACGGTCATCTTTCCGTGCTCGTTGGAGAAGCGCTTCTATGCATGGATCAGTTTTTGAAAGAATCCATTTCGACATCAACGGGACGAAAACAGCTTTTCCAGTTGCCTCATCAGCTAGTTGTGTTGCAACTGACTTTTGTGCAGCAACAGTATAACTGTCATAATGCGCCCGATACCCTGCCTCTGCCTGCGCAACCAGGATGTTCTGGGTAGGATCAGGGGAGTCATCAAAAGCGACATGCCATACGCCTCTTGCCTTAAAATACACTGCAGCTGTCCTTGTCGCTTGTGTTTGGTCTGATCGGTCGTCATTCATCGACCACATCCGGTACACCATAGCTTCGAGTGCGCTCTGCAACACGCCACCATTCTCTGCCCCATAGGCAACTGCTTTTGGCCATGTAATTACGCGAGAACTCTCGCTAAAAACCACATCTTCAAATCCAGCTTGACCGGGAAAAGAACGTCGCAATACCATCACCAGTTACCCATCTGCATCACCAAGAAGCATCCGCGTCATCCGGCCTGAAGAACGTCTGGCTATACCCTCGCCATTGCTTCTGGTAGATCGCGCCGCCTTTCAACGTGTTGGTCGGGTTGGAGTAGCGCAATCCCGAGCTGTAGCTGTATGACGGATACGATGGAGCGGAACTATACCCACTGTAGCTATAGTCATAACTCGGATAAGAATATGAATACGAGTAGCGGGGTGAATACGAGTAGCTAGGATACGAATAATAGTCATACCGCGGATAATCGATAGAGCCATATGACTTATAGCTCCACCCACCATAGTTATTGCTCGCGTAGTAGCCGCCATACGACCGGGGTAAGCTGCCTGAAGGATTAGGGGAGTAATAGCCTGAAGAATAATACCCATATCGTCCATGCGATGCTGCCGCCGACATGCTGAGCAGCAGGAGCATCAGCACGCCTGCAAGGAAAAGCTTTCGCATCATTCTCGACCCCCTAAGCGTGTATAGCTCGGTAGTCAATAAAAAGCTTGTCCTTGAGGAGCCAGTCGATTTTGGTCGGTGGCTCTCCTTACCCAGTGAGGAGAGCCACCGACCAAAATCAGGAGAAGCGCATGGCTAGCTGAAGAGACCCGCATCGAGAACAGAGAGATGCAAGCTGCTTACGCCAGCGCGCTACCGAGCGTGACCGCGGCGATGAGAAAGCCTATCAACACAAGCAATAACCAACCGAGATGTTTCATGACCAACCCCCAGAGAGGGAAAAACCGGCAGGCAGTATATAAAGTTAATCGATGGTGTTTATAAAGGGACATCTTCGGCAGACTCCGAGAGAATATACAGCGCTATACTGCGCTGAAGAAAGTGATCCTTTCCTCAAAGCATCTCTTCTTCATAGCTTTGGCAGCTGATCGTGCCATCTTCCACATTAAACCTTGTCGGCAGGAACTTCTCGATAGTATAGATATTCGTCAGCGCGTGACCAGTCACCTTTGATGTCTGCAACCGTCCTCCTGTCAGCGCCATGAACGGGAGGAGATTATCCGCAAGGTGACGGTCGCACGCGGCCTTGCTCTTGATCTCCGCGATCAGGCGTTCAGCGGCGGTCATGCCGACCTGTTCAGCCCGGATACCTCTTTCTCCAAGGCAGTCCGCGCCAAGCTTGACTGGATTGAGGTTGTCCACTTCACCCATAGCATTCGTGAATACTGCCCATAGCGTCATTCCAGAACCCGTGCTGAGAGTCTTTTGGTACTCACTGGTGATCTGTACCGGACAATCAAACCGCTTCGTCAGCATAGCCTGCGCCGTTTGCGCCTGCCGCTCTGCCACGCGTGCATCCCCAAGGTCGGCGGAGGCGTGCGATACGCCTTTGATCTGGACAAGCTTCCCCTGCCCGACGAGCATGACTGGTGGAGCTTCCTTGAGTGTGTCAATGGAAAACTTTGGTTTGATGATGAAGGCCATCCTGCCACCACCTTTCGGATAATAGCCTCGCTTTTCCAGATTCACCTTGATGGTGGCGTACTTCTGGAGCTGCGGCACAAACACTTCTCGGAGGTAATCCGCAGGCATCGCCCATTCTGTATCCGTGCCGCCGATGATCGTCACTGTCCTTTTCTGCTTGCCGAACACGAGCGGCAGCCACAAGGCCTGCATGAGCAATGGGATAGAACCCGCAGTACCGATATCGACCGTCAGCTCTTTCTTGGCGATCTTGTGCGGCGTGTAGTCCAGCGTTGTCGATCCTGCCGAGGCTCCAACAGTTTCCGCATTGCACAGCGTCTGTAATGCAAGAATACCGTGGAGGTGCTGGTGCTTCAGGCCAGGCTGCGGTCTGCCCAGGCGTATCTGATCGACAGAAAATGGCTTCTGGAGCAGAGTGGACAGGCCGAGCGCGGTGCGCACGATCTGGCCGCCGCCTTCATGGTACGAGCCGTCTAGATGTATCATCACATCGGGCGTATCATCTGCCTTTTTAATGCTATCGAGAAAAACGGCTCTGTCCCGAATGAAGCCGGCGCCTCCTTTCGCGAGCGTTTTCCGCTCACAGAAGGAGAGGTGACAGGGGGACGGTCGCCGAGCGAAGCGAGCGCGACTAAGGAAATCGAGGATTTCCTGTTCCCCTTACGGGGATGTCACCTGCTGCCCGCCTCTTCACCGAGCGAGCCCGGCGCCGGCCGAGCGAAAGCGAGATTCGGGACAGAGCCGAGAAAAACAGTTATAGCTTCTTGAACCGCTTCAGAAACTTCAGCAATCCCTTCGCTTCCCGCCCAAAACGCTCGTCTTCCTTCTTGATGTCCGCCTTTGTCCACAGCTCCTTGTCGTCTTCCTTAAGATGCTCTACCATCGAGGCGGAAGGTCGGACACGCGGCACGTCCTCGCGCGTCGGCATCTTCCTTTCCTTCAGGCTTGGTTTCTTGCTTGATTTTTTCCGTGTCATTGGAGTATCAGGATATTGCCCCTCCCTTTCTTGATCTTCTTGATCCTGCCTTGATGCTCGAGCTCGGCCACGAGCAGGCTGACCTTGGCTTCAGACAATGGAAGCTCCTTCCGCAGGTCGCGCTGCGTCATCCTGCCGCCGTGCTTCTTGAGGATGCTGACCACATCCCCGAGATCTCCTTTCGCCACCACTGCTTCCTGCCTTTCTTTCTCCGCTCCTATCTTCGCCTTCGCTTCCTTGGTCTCCTCGCTATCCTTCGCCTCTTTTCCGGGCCAGCGCTTCATGAATGGCAGGAGCTTGAAGAAGATGATGACCACGATGATGAAGATGGCGATGATGACCCCGGAAAGGATCCATGATGCCCCTGATTTTTTCCCCTCAATCGCTTCGTCGCCGATGTCGGTATCGATGTCCTGAAGGATCTCGTCCTCTTCCTCAAGGTCAGGGAAGAGGAAGAGATCGAGCACATAGTCGCCTTCGTTCTTGACATTGAGAGTCTCGGCGGCCAGAAGCAACGTGCCGTCAGGCTGGTCATGCGTCGCCTTGATGCGATAATCCCCCTTAGGGACAGAGAACGTATAGCTGCCATCGCGCGCCACCATGCGCTGGTTGGGCATGGTATTGATCTCCACGATGGTGTTCTTGACCGGATTGAGGTCTAAGTCATAGATCGTCCCATGGACTGTAGCCGCATGGACAGAGGCTGCCATGAGGACCAGGAGGACCAGAAGGAACCATACCCTTATGTTACGCATTCTTCTCACCTGGACCATCCCACAGGGATGAGGTATAAAAAAGTATCGGTTCAGCCGATTGCCTATGCTGCCTCTTTTGTTGAACAGGGGAATAAATAGGCTCTAAAGGCAAAAATAAGCTTTTTCCTCTACCATTAAAGTGTTATTACCACTCATAAAGCTTTGTTTTAAGTTTTTTGAAAGTAAGCTTATAAACAATACCGTCCTAGAGTAGGTTGATGGGCATGGTTTCCATGCGCCATCCAGAAACCGATTAAACGACGGTTTCAAGACCAACCCTCATCCGGCGATAGCATCGGAGGCGTAAGCCTCTGGTGCTATCATCGGAGAGATGCGATGCGAATACGCAATACAAGAGATACAAACAAGATGGAGGTCGAGATTATGCAAATCAGCTATAAACGATTGGGCGGCCTGATGGTCCTGCTCATGGTCGTGCTCAGCCTCGTGCCATTCGTGGCTGCTGACGGCAATGACGACAATAGGCTCCCGACAGAAAATGAAAGGGATGCGAGAGACAGCGTGAGAGATGACTATAGAGAAGCGAAGCGGGAAACGAAACCGGAAGCGAGACGGAATGAACGCTCCAGCAACGAGCGCCCGGAGCGCCCGGGCAAGATTGTCCGTGAGGCGGCGCAAGAGGTACGAGAAGCCGCCCGCGACGATAGAGCATCGGCGCGAGAGGCCAAGAAAGAGGCCTATGCTGATGCGCGAGAGCATTACCAAGAAGTCAAGCAGAAGTTCATGGAAGAGCGATCCGCGTTCGTCGAGTCACGCAACCGATGGAAAGCATGCAAAGGCCAAGAGACGACCGATGGATGCAAGCAAGCCAAGGAACGGATGAAAGGGAGCACGAAGCCCTTCCTCTCGAGATCCGCGGACATGGTCCTCGAGCACCTGCAGCGCGTGCGCGCCCGGATAGAGGCAATAGACGAGATGGACGACGAGGCCAAGGTGAATGCGCTCGCCGCGATCGACGCGAGGATACAGGTCGTGACGGACGCGAAAGCTGACGTCGACGCCCTGCCCGATGACGCCTCGGCCGACCAGCTGAAAGAGACAGCGACATCCATCCGCGACGCATGGAAGGACACGAAGCCTGTCCTGAAGGATAGCGTCGGCCACGCGATGGTCGCCAAGCTGGGCAATATCATCCACCGCGTTGAGAAGCTGCAGGAGAAGCTGGACAGGATCCGCGAGCATCTCCAGAAGAAAGGCAAGGATGTCTCCAAGCTGGACGGCATGCTTGCTGACTTCAACGCGAAACTCGCCGCCGCGACGACGTCCTACAACGAGGCTAAGGCAATCTTCGCGCAGGCGCAGACCGGCGAAGAGCGGAGCCAGGCCATCAAGTCCGCGCATGACAAGATCGTGGAAGCGCGGACGTCCTTGAAGGAAGCCAGGGATCTCCTACGACAGGTCGTCGTGGAGATCCGTGCGCAGAACAAGGGCAAGCTCGAGGCAGAGAACGAGTCTGACGACGACGCTACGGAAGAAGCTCCGGAAACCGATGATGCCGATGACGCGGCAGCAGGCGCAGATGTCAACGCAGGAGCGACCGTAGAAGTCGGCACTGGCACCACAGCAGCGATCACGACTGATTCCCCGGCTGACGTTTCAGCCGAGACAGCAGTCACGGTCAACGCGGACGGGACAGCAGAGGTCTCGGCATGAGCAGGATACCGGAGGTGTTGGCCATGAAGAGACTGACCGCGCTTATGGCAGTGGCCCTGTTCGCCATCGCCCTGATCGCGGGCTGCAGCCAGAGATCGGGATCATCGACGAAGGAAACGCCACCCCAACAGGAGAGCGCGACCCCCACCTCGACCGAGGAGAGCATGTCTGGTGTCGATCAGCAGCTCAACGAGATCGATGATCTGGACAAGGACCTCGATAGCGCCGAGCTGGACAGCCTCGACCAGGACCTGGCAGATATCTGATTTTTTTATTTCTTTTTTTGTTTTCTTTTGAATCGATTTCTGCTTATCTTTCCTCCGCAAGCAATCACGGTACCAAAAGAAGAGGCTGAAAATCGCATCCGCTCTTGTGATGGGCGATTTTCCCTATGATAAATTATATTTCATGGGAATGGAGCTGCAACAACAAAAGAATACTATGGGGCTACTGGGATTTGAACCCAGATCACGAGGTCCCGAACCTCGTATGTTAGCCAAGTTGCACTATAGCCCCTGACGAGGCATCGGGATGAGCCTCCCTTTTTAATGATTGCGGGTGGAAAGGAATATAAACCTAGTTCTCTCTATCGATTGTATGCCATCTGCCATCATCTACGACCAGCGCTGCGGCTATTGCATCGCGTTCATCAAGACCGTCAAACGCCTTGACCGCGCTGAGTGTTTTCGCTTCTGCCCCTTTGAATCAGCAGAGGGACAGAAGCTCCTACGCGCGCAGTTCGGCAAGAAGTTTGGATTCGCCATATACGTTTTCACGCCGCGAACCGCCTATTGGGGTCCAGCCGCGGCCCGCCATATCGTTCGCTCGCTTGGATTCCCAAAAATTATGGCGAAGATGGTGGAGCATATGTATCCGGGTGTTGTGGAGAAGGTGTCGAAACTGAGTGGATGGCGGAGAAAAGTGACGTATCCATCGAAAAAACTATCTGCGCCGATAAAGACTGGGGCAAAGACCTTGCTACGGTAACGAAATGCGTTCTCCTTTCCGCACGACAAGCCTATCCTTCTCAAGCTGCGCAATCAGGCCGAGCAGCCATGGCACATCTTTTTTCGAGAAATTGTCCTTCAACTGTTTGCCAAGCGTCGAGAGCGGCTTGCCATTCCGCTGCAATAATCTAAGGATCCGCCCCCGATAATACCTGTTCGAGCCCTTGAACGTGCCTTGCGTCGTCTTGAACGTCCTGCTCGCCATAGCTTCAAGCTGTTCCGGCGTGCGCTTGTACGTCGCAACAGAAACACATTGTTTCCTGAACGGGCACTCGCTGCATTTCGGCCTTGCCATGCACACTGTCGCGCCAAAATCCATCAATGCATTGTGCCAGTCGCGGCTTCTTCCCTTAGGGACAAGCTTGGTGGCAAGGCTCTCGACCTTTCTTTCCCATCCTTTGCCAGCCCTGCCGATGAAAAGGCGAAACAGGACGCGCCGCACGTTCGTGTCAATCACCGTGACCGGTTTATTCTCCGCGAACGCCAGCACCGCGCTCGCCGTGTACGGGCCGATGCCCGGCAGCAAG
>Ga0105164_10001899_pt1 | contig 13104 bp, 11 predicted proteins | sample VDWuncwatermetaG_FD_89674 | JGI IMG/M metagenome (GOLD analysis project Ga0105164, IMG submission 89674) | Wastewater microbial communities from Netherlands to study Microbial Dark Matter (Phase II) - VDW unchlorinated drinking water | ecosystem: Environmental > Aquatic > Freshwater > Drinking...
AATATTTCCAAAACATAGAAGAAATGCAAGAATCATTAGAGACTTTTTGGCAAGAACATATTTTTATGCAAGATTTTATGCGTTACTTATGTCGTTGACTACTGCAAAGAAAAAGCTTTAAAATAGGCTGAAGCTTATTCCCTATAATGGACATACTTGTCATCAAGCTTGGGGCAATTGGCGACGTGATTAGAACAACCGCTGCCCTTCAGGGGCTGAAAGAAAAATATAAAAACTGCAGGATAGAATGGGTTGCAAAAAAAGAGTCATTTGATATTCTGAAAAATAATGATTTTATCAGCAAAATACACATTATCAGCGATAAAGCAATAAAAAAACTAAAAAATAAGGCGTATAATTTAGTGATAAGCCTGGATGACGAGCATGAGGCTTGTGAATTAGCTGCAAATATCAATTATAAAAAGATTATTGGGGCGTATTTAAAACATAATCAAAAAATGTATACTGAAGACTCTTCCTTATGGTTCGACATGGGGCTTATTCCAAGATTTGGGAAGCAAAAAGCAGATGTATTAAAAGCCAAAAACAGGAAAACCTACCAGGAGATAATATATGGGATTTTGGGCCTGAAATATAAAAAACAGGAGCCGGTATTGGATTTAGACAAGAAATCGTTGCATTTTGCAAAAAAATTTTCTCAAAAAAATGAAATAAAAACCAGCGATTTTGTTATTGGCGTCAACACAGGCGCAGGAGGCAGGTGGGAAGACAAGAAATTAAGCATTGAAAAAACAGCGGAATTGATTAATAAATTGAACGTCCAAATAAAAAATGTTAAAATACTGCTTTTTGGCGGTCCTGAGGAAAAGGAAAGAAATGAAAAAATAAAACAACTTGTAAAAGAAGATATTATAGATGCCGGATGTAATAATTCTTTGATGGAGTTTGCCTCTTTGGTAAACCTGTGTAATGTGCTTGTAACCAGCGACAGCCTGGCACTGCACATTGGAGTTGCCTTGAAGAAGAAGGTTGTATGTTTTTTTGGGCCGACCAGCTCTGCAGAGATTGAGTTATACAGCAGGGGGATAAAGATAGTCCCAAAAACAGGATGCCTGTGCTGCTATAAGCCAAAATGCGACATACCACCAGAATATGATGTTGATGAGATGGTTAAGGCTGTCAAAAAATTAATTTGAAAATGAAAACCTTTGTCATGATTCCGACGTACAATGAAAAAGAAAACATAAGGATTTTGATAGGCAAGATTCTAAACTTAAAAATCAAAAACCTGAGTATCGTTGTTGTGGACGACAACAGCCCGGATGGAACATGGAAGATTGTCAACAGGATTGCAGGAAAAAGCAAGAATGTCCATCTTCTCCTGAGGAAAAAAGACAAGGGCAGGGGCGCAGCAGGCAAAGACGGCTTTGTTTACTGCCTGAAGCATGGAGCTGATGCAGTTGTCGAGATGGATGCTGACATGTCGCATAACCCCAAATACATCCCATCGATGCTGAATGAATTAAAAAATGCCGATTTGGTTTTAGGCTCCAGAAGGGTTAAAGGGGCAAAAGAAATTGGAAGAAGCTTTATAAGAAAAGCAATAACATACCTGGCTAATTCATATATAAGATTGGTGTTGGGATTAAATGCCTGGGACTGCAATTCCGGCTTCAGATGCTTTAAAAGAAAGGCGTTGGAAGGCATAAATCCTGAAAAACTTAGGTCAAAAGGGCCTGCAATTATTCAGGAAATGCTGTTCAAAGCCCATTTGAAAGGATTCAAAATAAAGGAGATTCCAATAACTTTTGTGGATAGGACAAAAGGAAATTCAAAGCTCGGGCTTCCGCAGCTTGCAGCCGGCTATTTTATGGTTTTGAAACTGAAGATTTTGGAATTAATTGGTGAAATTTAATGAAAATAGCAATTTTAACGCCGACATTTTCCCATTACAGCGGAATAGACAGAGTTGTTGAACTGCAGGCACAGGAATATGCCAAGCATCATCAAGTTGCTGTTTTTGCCCTTGAAGCAGAGCTCAAGCCAAGAGGCTTCAGGCTGGAAATTTTAGGCATGCCCAAAAATTTGTTTATTCAGAGATTGTACAGGTTATTGTTCTTCCTGGATTTTAAAAAAATAAGCAATGCTGCTGAAAAATTAAAGGATTATGATGTTGTAATAAGCCATTTCTACCCCATGAACTGGATTGCCAGCTATGTAAAGAAAAGGTACAATGTAAAATACGTTTACCATAATCATGGGGTAGGGTACAGCCAGCCTTTTGAAAATATTTTTGAGAGATTATATATGAGATTATTTTTATTTCTGAATACGCTGTCATTAAAAAATGTTGATTCTGCGGTTTCAATAAGCAAGTTTATACAAAATGAGCTGAAAAAAGAAACTGGAATAGACAGCAAAGTGATATACGACAAAATAGACAAAAAAAGGTTCAGAAAAGGCATTGATGGCAGCAGGATAAGAAAAAAACTTAACATAAAGAATAATGAAAAACTCCTGCTTTTTGTCGGGAGATTATCGCCGCATAAGAATGTGCATACCTTATTAAAGATATTTGACATTATCAATCAAAAATTGCCAAATGCCAAAATACTGGTAATTGGAAAGCCTGCATTTCCAAATTATTTCAAAAAACTGAAAAGCATGGCTAATAAAAATGCAACTTTCAGGGAATTTGTAAATGACAAAGAACTGCCGCATTACTACGCCGCATGCGATTTGTATGCAACAGCCTCGTTATGGGAGGGGTTTAATTTGCCGGCTGCGGAAGCCCAGGCTTGCGGCAAAAAGGTTGTTGCATTTGATGTCTGCTCGCATCCTGAAATCGTAAAGAATGGAATGTTAGTTAAAAAGGATGATGTTGAAGGATTCGCGAATGCAATTGTCAAATTGTTAAAATGAAGAATAAGAATATCTTAGCAGCTATATTCATTCTCGCATTTGTTTTTAGGCTTATTTTTATACTCATAAATCCTATTTTTCAGCAGCCGGACGAAGAAGCGCATTTTAAGTATATTGAATATGTGATGAACAACAAGCAGATTCCAGTACAGGGCGGATTTTATGCGGAATATTTTCAGCCGCCGCTGTATTATGCAATAGCTTCATTTTTTTTGGCTATTGCAAAATCATTCACGTCCAATATGTGGTATCATGTAATTTCAATGCGATTTTTATCAGTTTTCATAGGCATGCTTACAGTATACCTTACGTACAGGATTGCTTCACTTCTTTTTGCTGACAGGAACTTGGTTTTAGGCGCAACAGCATTTGCTGCATTCCTGCCTTCATACATCAATGCGAATGGAAACATCACAAATGCAAATTTTGCAGATTTTTTATCAACGTTAATAATTTACGTGATGTTGATAGCCCTTATAAAGGGCGATAATTACAAAAGAGTGGCCCTGCTCGGCATATTGGCGGGATTTGCATTAATTACGAGATTAAGCGCATTGCCGGTATTCCTGACAGTTATCTTCCTGTTTTTTATAATTAATTATAACAAGCCCATAAAAATAATCAAGCCAGTAGCAACAATTATTGTCATTGCATTGGTGATTTCCGGCTGGTTTTTTATAAGAAATTATTTGATTTATGGCGACCTGCTTGGCTACAATGCTATGAAGCTGTCGACTCCCCCCGACCAGATAAAGGCAGGCTTGATTTTTACCGCAAGGCTCATCGGCTGGACTTTTGTGACGTTTTGGGCAGGCTTTGGAAGGACAAACAACATCTTTATCGGCAGCCTTGAATCGGATTTTGGCATTGCAATATTCGCAACAGCATATTTCCTGCTTTTGCTGTTTACCATATCCTCTTTTTACGGATTATATAAATTTTTAAAGAAGTACAGAATAAATAAGAAAGCCCGAAGCACAAATAAAAAAAATGCATTCATAATATTTGTTTTTCATATCGCTTTGCTGTGCTTATCATTCATTTCTTTCAATATCTATGCTTTCCAGCCCCAAGGGAGATACTTTTATCCGGCAATATCGTCAATAGCAGTTATGTTTACTTTTGGAATCTATAATTTATTTAGCTCCATGAAAAAATCAATGTTTTTGAAGGCGTATTTGGCAGCTTTCATATTATTAGACTTGTTTTCCGCCATCAGCATAGTCCATTATTATTTATAGAGAACTTTGAATAACCCACCATATTACCACTTTACATTCAAAATTCTCTATAAGAATGCAAAAGAAAAACATTATTAAATCATTGCAAAAGCCATTTACTTATGAAATCCTTTGAAGAAAGGTATTTTGAATTGGAGGAATACAGCTGGTGGTGCAGAGCCCGCAGGGATGCAATTATAAGGCTGGTTAAAACTTTGAAAATCAGCAATAACTCCAAGATTCTGGAAATAGGCTGTTCCAGCGGCACACTGACCAAAGTGCTTGGAAGCATTGGCTTTAATGTGTATGGAATAGACAGAAGCAAAATTGCGATTAATTTATGCAAAAAAAGGGGGCTAAAAAATGTTTTTGCCATGGACGGGACAAAAACAAGATTCGGGGATGCTGAGTTTGATGCAGTCATAGCATCCGATGTTCTGGAGCACATTAAAGATGAAAGAGCCGCTATGAATGACTGGCGCAGGATATTAAAGCCCCGCGGGATTTTGATTATTTTTGTACCTGCATTTAAATTGCTATGGAGCGAGCATGACGAGAACAACAGGCATTACAGAAGGTATTCAAAAGATTATCTAATCGGAATTTTAAAAAAATCAAATTTTAATGTGGAAAGGGCATCGTATTGGAACTTTACTTTATTCTTCCAGGCAAGCCTGGTGAGGATTTTCCAGCATATCTTTATGAAAAGAAGGAAGCAGTCTTTCAATAGATTGTATGACATAAGCCCAGTAGCAAACAGCTTCCTTGTTAATTTGCTAAAACTTGAGAATGCGTACCTTGAAAAATTTGATTTTCCGGTTGGCGTCAGTATTTTTGCAATTGCCAGAAAATGATACTGGCTTAAAAAGAGATTCTTTCTGAAAATTCCGTCATGTTCTCCTCTATAAACATTTTATGCCACAGGCTAAAGCATAATATGCTCCATAGCTGCCTTGCATAAAACAGCCTTGATTTTTTATAATTGGCCCATGCTTTGTCTATGTACCTATAATCAAAAATTCCCTGCTTTTTTATTTCCTCCCTGGATAGCATCTGCTTGGATATTTCCAGTATCTCGCCGCTAAACCACTTGTCTATCGGAACAAAAAAATTGACCTTTTTTCTCCTTATGGTCTGTTTCGGAACTAAATCCCTGACAGCTTTCTTCAATATGTATTTTTCATTGAAATTTTTTAACTTTAAATCCGGCGGGATTCTGCTTGAAATTTCCGACAGATTATGGTCAAGAAAAGGCACCCTTTCCTCTATTGAGAAAGCCATGGTGTTCTTGTCCGCTTTCATCAGCATATCTTCAGCCAGGATCATTTCTGTATCAAGCCTCATGACATTGTTCATATAAGGGTATTTTTTATCCAGGAATGTTTTGTGAAAATGCTTAATAAGATTAATACTAGCTGTAAGTTTCTTCAAGTTTCCGGCATAAATTTCCTTTTTTTCATCTTCATCAAAAATGCCCATCAGATGCAGGTATGCCTCTGCGCTGTCATTTGTCAAAATAAATTTATGCAGCCTTTCAAGCCCCTCTTCGCCTAAATCGGCTGAATACTCAAAAAACGTGTTTAAAATATTTTTGGGTATGCATTTAATTGCCAAAGGCACAATTTTCCTGATGGATTTTGGGATTATCCGCAGTTTCCTGTGCAGTTTCATAAATTTAAACTGGGTATAGCCTCCGAACTGCTCGTCGCCGCCGTCTCCGGTAAGTATAACGGTGGCGTATTTTTTAACCTGCTGCGAAAGCAGGTAAATAGGTATGCATGTCGCATCCGACATTGGCTCATCGAGATGCCAGACTATCTTGGGCAGAGATTTTGTTGTGTCGGGCTTTACCAGGATTTCCCTGTGGTCCGTATCAAAATGATCAGCAATGCGCCTTGCATGGTAATGCTCATCACGTTCTCCCAATCCAAAATTAACAGTAAAGGTTTTTATATCTTCAACACCAAGCTTTGACATTAGCGCAATAATAGTTGTGGAGTCAATGCCGCCGGAGATATATGCCCCTAAAGGCACGTCGCTAATCAGCTGCAATCTCACGGCTTCTTCCAATTTTTTCAGGATAAGCTTTGCATAATAGTCCTCTGATTTGTACAACGGGGTGAAATTCTGGCTCCAGTACCTTTTTGTTTTAGTTTTGCCGTTTTTGTATACCAGATAGTGCGCCGGAGGCAATTTATAAATTCCTTTAAACATTGTTTCATTGGTGCTGTTGCACCTGAAAGACAAGAAATAATGCAATGCCTCGTAATTTACAGCCCTTTTTACTTCTTTATTTGCCAGAATTGACTTTATTTCTGAGGCAAAAACCAGTTTATTGTTTAATAATGTATAATAAAGCGGCTTGATTCCATGCCTGTCTCTCGCAATAAACAGCTTATTCTGCTTTGATTCCCATATGGCAAATGCGAACATGCCGTTGAGATGATTGACGCAGTTCTCGCCGTATTCCTCGTAAGCATGGACTATCACTTCAGTGTCTGTGTGCGAATAAAAGCGATGCCCCTTTTTCTCCAGCTCTGGCTTTATTTCCTGGAAGTTGTAGATTTCGCCGTTAAAGACAATGCAGATTGATTTGTCCTCATTGAATATTGGCTGTTTTCCATTTTTGCTTAAATCTATTATGCTCAGTCTTCTGTTTGCCAGGGAAATGCTTTTGTCCGTGTAGTAGCCGTCATCATCAGGGCCCCTGTGCCTGATGAGGCCTGCCATTTCCCTGAGCAGTTTCTTGTCATCCCATGCAAATCCGCATATGCCGCACATTCTACTTCAGCGCAAAATAATAACTTTTATAAAATTATCTAATTTATTGCTGAAGAGCCGGTGTAAGGCAGGATAGATGACATTATGCCAAAAAAAATTATAGCCAATTTGACTCTTCTTGCAGCAACAATAATTGCCTTTATTGTTTTTTTGGAGATAGCATTGCGATTATTCTACCCGCAGAATCTAAACCCTGAATTTCTTCCAACAACAAACCTAGGCACATTTTCGGAATATGACCAAATTCTTGGGTGGAAGCTAAAGCCCGGTGCAGAAGGTTACTTATTTTCAGGCGAATTCAAGACTTATGTGAAAAACAATGCCCAGGGCATGAGAATGAGCAGGAATATAACGCAGCAAAAGTCAAAATACAGGATAGCCGTTTTAGGTGACTCGATGATTTGGGGATTTGGAGTTGAAGAATCCGACAGAGTAAGCGAAAATCTTGAAAGGCAACTGAAAAACGCTGAAGTTTTAAATTTTGGAGTCAGCGGCTACGGGACTGACCAGGAATACCTGCAACTCAATAAGACAGTGCTGAAATTTCAGCCTGACATGGTTATAATAGCATTTTATGCAAATGATTTGGAAGATGCCGGGAACAGCATAAGATATGACTATCCAAAGCCCCTGTTCAAATTGAAGAACAATACACTTGAGCTCACAAATGTTCCAGTGCCTAAAAGAGAAAACTGGGAAGACAGGACTTATCCAATATCAACAAAAATAAACCTTTACCTCAGCCATAAATCGCATGCATTTGTCTTTTTCAAGCCGTTATTCCGTGAAATTAACAGTATCCTCAGCCCTCGGAAAAGAGTATTGCCAGAGCCCGACACAGTTGCTATAATAAAAAAGAATTATTCAGAGGACTATCAAAGATATGAAAAGCTGAATGATAAGCTATATTGTGAAATATCGAATGTTTTAAGACAGAGAAATACAACTTTCGTTGTATTTAACATACCAGCAAAAGGGCATATTTTTCCAAAGCTTCTTAGAAATGGGCTTGACAAATATCATATAAATGAAGATGATATAGACATAAACAAGACTTCAAAGATGCTTTACAACCTAAGCCAAAATTGCGGATTTTATTTTATTGATTTTTATCCTTATTTCAGGAATTACAAAGAGAAGGAAAAGCTTTACTTTAAAATCGATGCACATTGGAGCAAAGAAGGGCACAAATACGCCTCTGAAATATTATTTAAGAAGCTAAAAGAATATGGATTAGTAAAATGAATGTATAGGAAGCTTTATTTTATACGCGACAACACCACTATAATGAAAAAAGAAGTTTATATAAAATTAAGCATAGCGCTTATCGCAATAGCTGCAGTTTTAAGGTTTGCATTTGCATTAAGCCATACTGTTTCTGGAGACGCATGCTGGCATCTGGCATCTGCAAGGTTTATAGCAACCCATAACAAAATTCCATTATTTGAAGGTCTTGGAAGATTGCAGCCTTTTTGGGCTCCGCCTTTATTCCATTTTGCAGCTGCATTATTCTACAAAATTTTTAATCTGATAAGTTCTGATATTGCAGAAATAAGCTTAAAATTAATATCACCGATTTTTGGAACCCTTACTGTAATAATTGCTTATCTTATCGCAAGGAAACTTTTTGGCGAAAAAACAGCATTTTATTCCATGGTGTTTCTTAATTTTGTTCCTCTTTTTATTGACTACACGGTATTTAGCTATACGGACTCAACAACAGCATTCTTCTCAATTTTGTCTGTTTACCTGATGCTGAACGGGAGGTATATTCTTTCTTCTGCGTCATTGGGATTGGGCATACTTTCAAAGTATAATGCGGTTTTTGTGCTGCCAATGCTCCTTTACATGGCTTACAGGTCCAGCAATGACAAAAAAGAGCGGAATACAAGAATGCTGGTTGCTTTTTTCCTGCCATTACTGATTTCGTCTGTTTGGCTGCTAAGGAATTTCATTTTATTGGGAAACCCGTTCTGGCCTTATTTAAATGGGATATTTCACGGAGCGGATATAGGAGTGTCATTCAACACACTTAATTTGGATTCACTTTTTTCTTTTAACAGCTATCTTATGGCTTACCTTGAGCTTTTTGGAGTGCCAAACGGAAACATCTCGTTATTATCCTTTTATAGTATTCCTCTTGTGAAATACCTGCTTTTCATCTGGGCAGCAGGCACATTAATTTTTATGTATCCTTTTGTAAAGGGATTTTTCCATGAAACAAAAAGCAAAGAAATTGAAGATTTCCTGAAAGGTGCGTATATTTTGTTTTTCTCCCACCTGCTTATGCTTTTTGTCTACTTGCTAAATACAAGATGGTTTGGAGCAAGGCTGCTGCTGCCAATTATGCCATTTATGGGCATTGTATGGGCAAGGGGGCTGATTTCAATAAAAATAAACAAGGCTTACATTTTTATCGTGCTGGTTATCAGCATTGGCTTTTTATTTGTTGAAGCGACAAAGATCTCCATTGCAGCCAAAGAGTGGGGCTTGTACAAGCAGGATTTTGAGTGGGCAAAGAGGAATTCCAAGCCAAACGATGTATTTTACGGCAACGGGCAATGCTTACCCTACAATATCAACAGGCTTGTTGTGGACCATACAGCTCCCCTTGATTTCACCATGGTTGATTACTTATGGGTTAATGATAAATGGAGAATTGATTTCACCATGAATGAAGCATCCATGGACAAGATAAAGAACAGCGATAAATTAAATGCAGTGTATAATAATGCAGATACCGGCACGACAATCTACAAAGTCAGATAAGCAGCGGCTTTTTAAGCAGGTACCTTTCTGAAAAAACTTTTAATATAAATTTATCATCTGCTTTTCTTAATTTCTGGAGGTTTTTTCTTTTTTCATGTATAACCTTGAAATTAAAAATCACCCAGAAGATTGCCTTTATCCTTGAAAATGCATTTCTAAATTTAAAAGCCAGCATATCCTTTGCTATTGCGACCATCCTCATTAAAATGGCGTAAGGCAGAAATAACAGGATATTTTTCAGCGAGAGTATTTTAAAGAACGTGGTTAAAAGGTTTCTTTCAAGCAGAAATGTTGTTTTCGAGCTGTCAAACTTTTTTGCCGTGGCTGCGTGCATATGGTATATGACCGCTTTTGGGGCAAAAACCAGTTTATACCCCAGAAGCCTCAGCCTCAAGCCCAAATCCAGGTCTTCAGCATAGATAAAATAATCTGGGTCAAAAATATAGCCGAATTTCCTGATAATATCTTTTTTTATCATGCCTACGCCAAGATATGGGATTTCCTCAAGGGCTGCATTACAGCTGATATGCCCGTTGTAAAATGACCTTGAAACCCAAGTTCCATATGATTTCAATTTTTTATTGTAGTAATTGACCAGCCTTGGGGCAGCCATTGCAATCCCGCCGTCTTTTTTCATCGCGCTTAATAATTCTTTTATGCAATTTTTGCCTAGCTTGATGTCATTATTCAGAAATAGGATATAATCCCCTTTGCAGTAAGGCAATGCAGAATTTATGCCGCTGTATCCGAGATTTTTTTCATTTGCAATTAGCTTGACATTCCTGTAATTTTTCCTGATAAAGTCTATGCTGCCGTCAGCCGAGTTGTTGTCAACAACAATGACTTCATAATTTTTGTCTTCATTTATAGAATCTAGAGCTGTCTTAAGCAAATCTTTTCCATTGTAATTGACGATAACTATGGACACTTTAACCATAATTATTGTTATTGCTGTTGAAATATAAAGCTTTCTTTAAATAGAAACCTTTATAAAAAACTTAAAAGACGGCAAAATAGGCAAAATGAGCATATTAGTAACAGGCGGAGCGGGCTTTATAGGAAGCAATTTATGCGAAGCCCTGTTAAAAAAGGGAATAGATGTAATTTGTGCAGATGACTTTAATGACTATTACAATCCTAAATTCAAGGAAGGCAACATCAAGTCTTGCCTACAAAATAAAAATTTCATTTTCAGCTCATCCTCTTCTGTTTACGGAAACACAGATATAATCCCATTCTCCGAAGATGCAAACACGGACAAGCCTGTGAGCCCTTATGCAGCGACAAAAAAGGCTGCTGAGCTTATCTGCTACAACTACAGCCATCTTTACAATATGCCTGTAACCTGCTTAAGGCTATTTACTGTCTACGGGCCCAGAGGCAGGCCTGACATGGCGCCGTACAAGTTTACAGAGCTTATTTACAATGAAAAAGAGGTGCCTGTGTTTGGCGACGGGACAAGCAAGAGGGACTACACATACGTCGCCGACATTGCCAGCGGAATCATGAATGCAATAAGCAGGGAATTCAAATTTGAAATTATAAATCTAGGGAACTCCAATCCTGTCGAATTAAACCATTTTATTTCCTTGATTGAAAAAAATCTTGGGAAAAAGGCAAAAATAAAAAGATTGCAGGAGCAGCCTGGAGATGTCCGCATCACTTACAGCGACATCAGAAAGGCAAAAAAGCTGTTGGATTGGGAGCCAAAAGTCAAAATTGAGGAAGGCATGAAAAAGTTTGCAGAATGGTATAAAAGAGAGAGGGGATGATTATTTTATCTTGTATTTCTTCCATCTTTTTGCTGAAAGGCTCATGTCGATTGTCAATTGCGGCCCTTTGTAATCGCCAAGAGTCATTTTGCCTATATTTTTAGAGCCTGACAATAAGGCAAGCTCGTACATGCTTATTCTTTTGTTGCCTGAAATATGGACTATCCCTTTTAATTTCTTTTTCCAGACATCGTGCATGCCTTCAGCCACATTATCGCTGAACAAGTAAGTGCCAAACCTGTCGATAAATGCCTTTGGGTACTTCCACTGCTTTTTCGGGACAAAATTCGTCCTGATAATGCAGGTGTTGGCATATTGCCTGACAACCATTTCGCCGCATAATTTAGTGACTGAATAGTAATTTTTAGGGCCGGGAGCATCATGTTCAGTATAGAATTTTTTATTTTCTCCTGCAAAAACGCATGCAGTAGACATATAAATCAGATAGCAGTCATTGTTTAATTTTTTAAGCGCATTGACAATGTTTTGTGTGCCTTCAACATTTGTAAGCCATGCTTTTTTTTTGTCTTCTTCGCACTCCCTTATTCCAACCAATGCGGCTGCATGTATCAGGGTATCTGGTTTATACTTCAAGATAACTTTATTAACAGAATTGGGATTAGTTATATCCATTTCCTTATGTGATGGGCAAAAAGAATTCCTGAACACTTTTTTTAGAGAGCTGCCAAGAGCTCCTGAGCTTCCTGTTATCAAGACTTTCATTGGCACTGAGTATTTATCGCATTATTTAAAACTTGCCTTAGTTGTTCAGAACAAAGCGTATATGAAAGGCGACAAAGGAGAGCTTTGGGCTAAAACAATTAAAATTCCCACTAAAACAAGCATTATGAATATTGGCAAAAGCCACCATTTCTTCCTTTCTTTCATGAAGCTCCACAAGTCAGAGAGCAGATAAAAGCGGCGTGCCATACTTATTAAGAAAAGTTAGAGCTTTATTAAGTTTTTGGAAATTGTTATTATAAAATTAATCTTTTGCAATCTTTTCGCTATCCCACATATCTTTTGGATTGTCTTCTCTTTTTACCAGAAATTTGTCCATGACAAGATAATCTATGCCGGTTCCCATCATGCATTTATACGCATCTTCAGGAGTGCAGACAATCGGCTCGCCTCTTATGTTAAATGACGTATTGACCAAAATTGGAACGCCGCTTAATTTCTCGAATTCTTTAATGACGCCATAGTAAAGCGGATTCTCTTCTTTTGAAGTGGTTTGCAGCCTGCCTGTTCCGTCAACATGGACAACAGAAGGGACAAATTTTTTCTTGTTTTCCTTAAAGGGATAGACAAAAAGCATGAACGGCTCCTCATCCTTGTCTATTTCAAAATAATCATGCACGTCTTCCTTGCTGATTACAGGCGCAAAAGGCCTGAAATGCTCTCTGTGCTTTACTTTCAAATTCAAAATGTCCTTCATCTCAGGATTTGCGGCATTTGACAGTATGCTCCTTGAGCCTAAAGCCCTTGGGCCCCATTCCATCCTTCCCTGAAACCACCCGATTACATTATTGTTGTATATCAGATTTGCAGTCAGTTTAATTAAAGCAGAATCATTTTTTAATGTCCTGTAAACAATATTGTTTTTGTCAAGAAAATTTTTTATATAACCTGAGGAGAACGATGGGCCGAGGTAAGCTGATTTCTGCACATATTTTCTC
>Ga0105164_10001900_pt1 | contig 13100 bp, 14 predicted proteins | sample VDWuncwatermetaG_FD_89674 | JGI IMG/M metagenome (GOLD analysis project Ga0105164, IMG submission 89674) | Wastewater microbial communities from Netherlands to study Microbial Dark Matter (Phase II) - VDW unchlorinated drinking water | ecosystem: Environmental > Aquatic > Freshwater > Drinking...
AGAAACTTTGCGATGTGCTGGATTTCAAGTCGCTCAAGGCGCGCGTACATGCGGCGATGCGCGCCCCTTCGTCAAAACAAGACGAAGCGCCCGTGCCCGAGGTGGATACAATCGCCCTCGGGGAGACTTCGGTCGCATTGTGGCTCCTCAATTCAGATATCACCAATCCGACGCTTGCGGATATCTTTGAATTCACACAGACCAATGATTTTGAAAAAGCGCGCGAGAAGGTCTTTGCGCAGTTGAAAGAGACGCCCTCGCTCCGGCGAGTGTTCGACGAAATCGAGCGGCCGCTCATACCGATAATCGCCGCGATGCATGATACCGGCGTCGCGGTCGACGTGCCCTATTTGAAAAAACTCGCGCGCGAATACGCCGCCGGACTCGCCGAAATCGAACAGCGCGTCTATGCCCACGCCGGGCGCGCCTTCAACATCAATTCTCCCAAACAGCTGGGAACGGTGCTTTTCGACGAGATGAAGATCGGCGACGGAAATCGGCGCAAGACGGCGGGCGGCGCGCGCACGACGCGCGAGGACGAGCTGGAGAAATTGAGCGGCGAGCACCCGATCATCGCCGATATCTTGGCGCATCGCGCTCTGCAAAAACTCCTCTCGACGTATGTCGAAAAGATTCCGGGATTGGTCGCGCAAGACGGCAGATTGCACGCCGAATTCCTGCAAGCGGGGACGACGACCGGCCGCATGTCCAGCCAAAATCCCAATCTGCAAAACATCCCCATAAAGACGGAAAACGGCCGGCGCATCCGAAGCGCATTCGTCGCGGCGCCGGGGTTTGCATTTGCCGCCATCGACTATTCGCAAATAGAATTGCGCATCGCGGCGGGGCTTTCCAAAGACGAAAAGCTGATCCGCATCTTTAAGGAGGGCGGCGACATCCATACGGAAGTCGCATCGCGGGTATTCGGCGTGGCGCCCGACAAGGTGGATCGCGAGATGCGCCGTCGCGCCAAGGTCATCAATTTCGGCATTCTCTACGGTATGGGGGTCAATGCCCTGCGCGCGAATCTGGGCGGCAACGTGTCGCGCGCCGAGGCGGCCGCGTATCTGGATGATTATTTCAAAAACTTTTCCGGTCTCGCCGCGTGGATCGAAGGGATCAAAGCGTCTGCCGCGCGAGACGGCTATACCGAGACGCTCTACGGCCGCCGCCGGTATTTCAGTGGTCTCAATTCGGCGTTGCCCGGCGTGCGCGCACAGGCGGAGCGTATGGCGGTCAACGCGCCGATCCAAGGCACATCGGCCGACATCATCAAACTCGCTATGGTCGAGGCCGACGCGCTGATCGAGCGCGAAGGACCGCGCGACCGTGCGCGGCTCCTGCTCCAAGTGCACGATGAACTGGTGTATGAAGTGCGCGAAGAAGACGCCCCCGATCTGGTAGCGAGACTTCGCGGTGTGATGGAATCGGTCGTCAAAGACGACGCGCTCTCCGGCGTTCCCATCCTCGCCGAGGCATCGGTGGGCAAAAATTGGGGCGCGATGCGAGGAATCGTAGCATCGCGGACCTTGTGAGATATTTTCGAGCCATGCGAAGAAAATATCCACAAGGTGTACTGCTCCTGTAAGGAGAGATGCGAAAACTGGGGAGGTGAACCGTACGCTATTTATTGAGTGGCGGCGTTTTGGAGCGCCGGTATGATCGCGCGCATGGAGTGCTTATAAACCGAAGCTTGATCATTCAGTACCTCCGGGTACTTCTTCCCTACGAACACAACCGCTTCACGTTCAGTATTTAACAAGTCGTTATCAGGCAACGATTGGTTTTGTTGCAGTGCATCAAGCATTCCAATAATGTTCCAGCCCAGCGACGTGCCTGTATCCAGTATCCCCGTCTTTTGTACGGATTCGGTATGCACCAACGCCACGATCCAATAATAAGCTTTCCTGAGGTCTGGCTGCATTGGTGTTTGGACGACAGTGCCGGGAACTATTTTTTGGAATTCAGTCGATCCGTATCTATAGACCTGAGCCACCCGATACATGGAGGTCAAGTGATAGTATTTTTGCGCGTCACATGAGTAGAAAGAAAAACCGTCATCGAATTGTCCCGCCTGCATGAGTTTGAAACCCATATAATACAGCGCGCTTGGTATTTGAGAGCCCTCGTATGTCCGCTTTTCCAGGTTGCACGCGAGGGTCCGAAAATCAGTTTTCGATATATTGAGTGGTAAAAGATTGAGGGGGTCCGCCGATACTGGGGGTTGTCGGACAGAAACGACGCTCGGCGACAAACAGTACTTTTTGTATACCGTGCTCGTGACCGATTGGGGTGTCGATAACACCCCTTGCTTTGTTATTGAGGCGCTCAAAGCATCGTATTGGCGCTGTAATTCATCCGCCTGCGCGTACATCTCAAGGGTGGCATCGCTTGCGCTATTTGAAGAAGCGATGCGGGCATTGAGCGCCTGTATCTTTCCGTCCAGTTCCGTCAGCTTTGCCACATTTGTTTGTGCGCTCGCATCCTGTTTCGCGACATTGTCGCTCCCACACAAGGAACTGTCACTTTTCGGATACGAGGAGGCGCTTGTGTCGGAAATGGAATCCGTGGACGCGTGGTTGCCGCTTTGGGAGACCGAGACGGATCTGCCGACCTTTGGCGTAAGTTCATTGCGGATGCGCCGCTCCACGGCGACCGTTGTCTTATCGTCCATCAGCGGTGTCTGCGAGGTGTTTGGTGTGGCTTGATGCGATCCGAATATGCCACTGATCGCCACCAGTATCGAAGTGAAAAACAGTTTGATCATTTCCATACAACTAAGTATACACGCGCGAACAGCAGAAACACACGCACGTTCAATGTGGCTCTATACGGGAATGCTGCGGCATCGCATAATTTTCGCAGAATATAATGAGCGCAACTCATCCACCAAAACATGGAAGTAGGACTGGAAATACTGTCGGATCGGTGTCGCAAACAAACACGTAGGCATATGAAAGCATACACACTCACGTTCGAAGTAGCCGACTGCATCAATGGATTCGGTCAGGTCGTCTCATGGAAGAGGTACGAGTACGAACTTCTGGCGCCATCAAAAGAAGACGCCTATCTGGTGGCAGGCATTCAGGTGTTTCGTGATTCTGATACATGGGCGGGTATTTCCTACTTCAAGCGTGTGGAAGTCGAAGAGATTCGCGCTTTGACCGGGAAGAGAGAGGTTTTCGAGCTGCCGCCATGTCTTGTCTTCAAGATCTAGTGAGGTAGGGTGTAAAAACGGGACCGCCACAACACTGGCGGTCCCGAATCTTTTACGGTGTCCACACTTGTTTATCTCGTCCTATAGGAACCTATAAACAAGTGCGAGGCGGCGATTTTCGTAGCGTCATCCTCCTCACCGGCATCATGGGCTACGGGCTCAATCTGCCGTTCGTCCTCGTGGACCAGAGATTCCTGCACTGGAGCGGAAAATGAGGATTCTCTAGTGTTATAATACAGCGAGCGGCACCCATATAGGATGCCGCTCAAGTTTGATATTGATCATGGTAAACGATCGAAGTTAAAAGTCAAGCTCAATATACCCATGCTCCACCTCTACACCGGCACCGATAGGATGAAGGCGCGCGCGGCGATGAATGCGGCGGTCGCGGCACACGCGCAGGGAATGCCGGTTATCCACATCACCGACGTGCATACCATGGATGATCTCGATGCCGCTTTGCGCGGGGGAGGGATGTTTGCGGGCGTGCGTGCGGTGGTGCTCGACGGGCTTTTTGACAGGGAGGACATGTGCGAACGGGTGATGGGGGCAATGGATGACATGGCGGCGTCCGCAGAGCACTTTTTTATGTATACCGAGAAGCTCGATGCGGCGACGCGCCGGCAGATCGAGAAGCATGCGGCAGTATCGGAACAGTTCGATCTGCCAAAAAAAGCCGACAAATCAAGCTCTGTTTTTGCGCTTGGCAACGCCTTGCGCGCACGCGACAAAAAAGCTTTGTGGGTGAGCTACCAGCGCGAGCTTGCCGACGACACGGCGCCCGAGGCGATCCACGGCGTGCTCTTTTGGGCGGCGAAGCAAGGGCTCCTCGCGGCGCGCACCGACGCGGAGGAGCGGCGCGGCAAAAAACTCGTCGCGATACTTGCGGCATTGCCGCACGAAGCGCGGCGGCAGGGGATGGAGCTTGAATATGCACTGGAGCGATTTGCGCTCTCCGGCGACGTGGTATCATGGTGAGACATGAGATATACGCAGACATCGTTGCTGAAAACGGTATTGCTTGTCGGTATTTTCTCCCTCGCTTTTTTCTGTGCGCTCGTTGCGTTGCCGAGCCGTGCGCATGCGCAGGCGAATACCGCCGCTGACGCAAACGCGTTTTGTGCCGTAGGTATTTGGGATGAAACATGCGCGTGTGGCTTTAATAAAGACCTACAAACGGGGGCATGTACGCAACCTCTTGGCAACAAAAAAGATTGCAAATATCAAAATACAACAAATAAAGTAACAACCACATGTCATTGCGATTTTCCAGGGCATTGCAAAGCAGATACATCCGGCGGCAGTCCCGTCGACAGCGCGCTCCAACAGCTCGGACAGATGCTCGGCCAGGCACTGCAAAAGCTCATGAGCGGCGGGGGCGGTGGAGGAGGGGGCGGCCAGCCGCCGCCGGGTGGCGGCGCGGGAAATGGGCTTCCCCCCGGATTCGATGGTAAGCAACCGTGCACTTCGTTTCGCCAAGTCTCCACGCCTTCCAGCGATCCTTGCGACTTCTTTGTGCCAAATAGCGCCAATGACCTCGGTAATACAACCGGCGGCGGAAATACGGCAAACGATCTGCTCAACTCGCTCAATGGCGCCGGTAACACCGCCAATACCCCCAGTGTTCCCGGCACGGCATCGAATCTCGGCGGGGCGGATAATACCTCGGGCAGGACAAACAACCAGCCCTCCGGTGGCACCCCTGGCGGAAGCATAGGAATTACGCTCGGCGGCACGGCAGGCACCCCCGCATGCACCTCGTCATACTTCGTCACACAGACGCCATCGACCGACCTGTGCGCCATCTACGTGCCCGCGTCTTCGGTATCCAACGGGATCACGACGGGGGCCGCTACGGGCGGAGCTCCCGCATGCGCGGCGGCATACTTCGTCACCCAAACACCATCGACCGACCCTTGCGCCATCTACGTGCCATCATCTTCGGTGTCCAACGGGATCACCACAGGCAACAGCTCAACGGGCGGTATCAATAACAGTAATACGAACGTCGGCGGCAGTGGCGGAGGCACTCAACCATCGCATACGACTCCGGCCCCGAATTCGCTCATAGGTCTCATATCGAACCCCGCGAATTTGAGTTTGGCGAGCACCACCCAGACGGTCGTAAAGAATGCCGACGGGACGGTATCGACGACCACGACGTATTCATTCTTCGGCGCGCAGATCACGGTGCCAAACGGCGCCACGCCTTCCGCGGGAGACTTCACTTCATTCACCACTATCGCAAACATTATTTCCGGCGGGCCGGGCGGAGATCTGCAGATCGGCGGCAACGGAGCGACGTTCTCGTCGTCCAATCGGGATTTTCAAAATAATACGGCAGTTTCCGGGTTCTTCGGAGCCAACACCACGGTCGGGGCGGGGCCGCAGAGCGTCGCGGCGTGGCTCTGTCATACGCGGCCATGGGCCAACAGCATCTTCTCAAGAATCATCTCGGCTTCCTTCTTTGATTCCTTGTGTGCGAAGCGCGGATATCAGGTGGGAATGCCGCCGGCGCCCCCGAGGCCTGTCGCGCCGGTCTTGACGCAGACCCCCGTGCGCGCCGCAACCAAGCCCGCCGCGAAGCCCGCCACAGCGCCGACCGTGCAGACACCGACCCCGCCCGCAGTGCCGGCCGTGCCTCCGCGCGTGCAAATCTGGGCGGTGCCGGCTTCGGTCTCGATCGGATCGCGCACCTCGATCTTTTGGAGCGCACGCGGCGTCGCGAGCTGTATCGAGACGAGCCCCGACGGTAGTTTCCACCAGACGACCCTCTCCGGCGGCGCCTCGACGGTACCGCTCACTTCCGCGACGACTTACACCATCTCATGTCTCACCCCCGACGGTACGCCCGCCACGGCCTTCTTCACGGTCAAAATGGCGATATAAAATTCGCACTTTTTAGTGCGCCCAGTTGGATTCGCCCCTCGGACCACGCAAACAAGGAGCAAAGCGACTGTGTTTGCGTAGGATTCCGACTGAAAGGAGGGGCGAATCCAATGGGAAACACACAGGCAACAAAAAGCACCCGCAAAGGGTGCCTTTGGCGACCTGTGCGCCCAGTTGGATTCGAACCAACGACCCTCTGCTTAAAAGGCAGGTGCTCTACCAGGCTGAGCTATGGGCGCAATGTAGAGAATATAACATTAGAGGACTCAAACGGCGAATCTTGGCGCCGCGCTGTCAGAGCAAAGTAGTGTACAATACCTCCATGTCATTGGAAGGGATCATAGGGGCTCGAAGAAAAAATGAGCGGGCGCAAAAAGCGCAAGCTTCGTTCATTGCGCCATCCGAGACCGTACCGACGGGCACGCCGGATACTTTTGATCGGATCATGTCCAATGAAACGAAGCGGAAACTCTTTTGGAAACTCTTGGATTCGCGACCTGAAGACAAAAAGATTGCCGACGACATATACGATCGATTCTATGGCGTGGAAGAAGAGAGCGAGCCGGGGAAAAAACCGAACAGAACACCACCAAAACCGTTCACCACGGAGCAGATGGCGTTTCTCGGGACACGTCTCCATGAATTCGCCGATCGCATGGCATTCGCCGAGGAAGCACAAAAGCTCCTGAATCCCAAGGAGATTAAGCGCATCGCGAGCGGGCATGATCTTTTACACACTATTTTGAAGATGAATGCGAGCGCGGCGGAGATGATGCAAGAGCATTTAACGGTGCTGGCGATGGAGAAACCCGACGTCCTTCGCGAGATGATGGCCGCGAAACGCGAGATCGATGAGAAGAAAAAGAGCGAAGAAAAAGCCGTGGCGCGGGAAGAGAGCTGGGGAGATGCGGGACGGGATACCTTGCTTACGATAGCTTCCGTGCTGGCCGAGGGCGCTTCTGATTTGGGCAAACACATGGGAGGCATGCTGGGCGCGCTCGCGGGCCGCGCCACCGAAATCGCCACCGGCGGCGCGCATAAGGGCGCACCGGCGGGAGGAGAAAAGAAAGGGGAGAAAGAGCCGAAGAAGAAGGAAACAAAACCGGAGGAGGAAAATCTTGATGGTGTCGAGCAATATGAAAACCCGGTCGAGCTTTTTGAGAGATTCTCCATTCTGCTCGGCGAGGATGTCGAGGACGCGCGCAAGCTCCTGAAGAAGAATCTTGTCAAAAACGAGCAGACGGAAGAAGACGACAAAAAGATATTCGCACTGCTCAAAAAAGGAAAGAAAGATGACGCGCACAAGCTGTTGAAGACGCGTCTCAAGATACCGGATGCAAACGAAGGAAATAAATAAAACACCAAACGTATGGAACAGCAAGAACTGGCACAGGATACGCATGACCGACTCACGGCACTCGTGGAAGCGGGAGACAACAACGGCGCACGCGAGCTTTTGAAAGATCGCTTTGCGCAACTACCGGAAGACATACATGGCCGCATACTCACGATACTGTTGGCTGAAGCGATCGAAATGGAGGCGATCGCCCTCGACGAGACGCTTGCGATCCAAAAAGAAGGCATCACGGCGCTCAAGGCGCTCGAAGAGTTGAAGGTGGCGATAGGGGGATAGTGGGTGCCGCCTTGCGCGGGTTTTTTTACAGGGGAAGGTCGAAGGCGACAGCCCCTGCGCCGGTAATGACCAGCGAGGCGCAGATCACAAAGATCAGCGCATACGTGCCGCGCGAGAGCGGAATGATAGACGGATAGCGGCGTGCGAAGATTCCGTGCTTGAGCGCAGTGATCATGCCGACGATCGCCACGACCTGTGTATAGAGGCCGACCGCGAGCAGACAGCCGATGAGCCCTATGAGTATCGCGGAAGTCCATACCATCCAGATATGCGGATGACCAATGATGGGAAACCGCTCGCGCACGATCTCGCGCCGATCATGCACAATGCTGTTTGCGATATACAAAAACGCATACGCCGCGGCCACGCGCAACAATGTCGCCGCAAAAGGCGAGAGGAAAAAGAGACCGGGAAAGACGGAAAATACTTGGAACATACCGTGCAGTATAGCATCTTTGTGGTAGTGTCTGTCCATGTCGGACATACCAACGGCGCTTTTATTGCATAATGTCCGTAGTGCTCACAATGTGGGGTCGATATTTCGCACGGCCGATGCGGCGGGGGTTTCGCGCGTGTATCTCTCCGGCTACACACCGACGCCGACGGATCGTTTCGGCCGCGCGCAAAAAGAAATAGCCAAGACCGCGCTCGGCGCCGAAAAGGACGTGTCGTGGGAATACGCGGCGACCCCCGCCCCCCTTATCAAGCGATTGAAAAAAGAAGGGTGGCGGATCATCGGCATTGAGCAGGACGCGCGCGCCCGCGATTACCGCTCGCTTATCCTCGATGATCGCCCGACACTCTTCATCCTCGGCAACGAAGTGCGGGGCATCTCGCAAGCCCTGCGCGCGCAATGCGACGATCTCGTCGAGATCCCAATGCGCGGCAAAAAGGAATCACTCAACGTCGCCGTCGCCGCGGGGATTGTGTTGTTTCAGACGTTCTCCCTCAAGCATCGTTGAACCTCATCATCGAGTAGTGCGTATGAGTTCCGGACCAGTGTCAAAAACTCGGCGCCTGTTTTGGGATACTGTGCGAACTTTGTGTTTAAGATGGCATCTTTCATTGGCTCCACTACTCGAATAAAGAATGAAGTCACCCATTCCGTACCAAGAGTGGGGATGTTGTAAGCGACATCGTTGATGTTGTCGATCATGTCGGCACATTTAATAAGCCGCACCGCCTCTTCCGACGAAACAACCTTTTTCACATACGGCGCCACATCGTCGTCACCTTGTTCGTTGGTCATTCCCCAGATCAGCTCGTAGCCGCGATCACCAAACATCTCTCGTATCTCGGATTCGGTCACGGAAGTGTCTTCTAAGAGATCATGGCCAAGTGCGGAGAGCGCGATCACGGCGCGCTCTTTCGCGTCTCCCTCCTGATATCGTTCGAGTATAGATTCCAACAAAAAAGAAACACGAGCTACGTGGTGCCATACTGGCAAGCCGTTGGCCCGAGTCTGTGTACCATGCGCACGTCGTATCAGTGCGAGAGCCTCTTCTTTTTGTTGTTGGTTCACAGAATCATTCTACTATTGTTTTCGCAGGTAGCATAAAAATGGCGCCCCTTTCTCTTTTGGGGCGCCACACAGCTATTTGTGCGACAAACATCGACGAAAATACTCGACGTGCCGCTCAAAGGACTTCTTTTCTCCATAGTGCTCTTCCCGTGAACCGAACACCGGAAGCGATGCGCCCGGTATACGAAGCGCAAGCCAACAGACGAGGACGGTCGAAAGACGTCCGCATCCATCGTTCCACAAATGCCCGACCCAATCCATTTCATAGTCGGCCCAAGCGAGGAAGTGCGCCAGTTGAGCGTTGTCATGCGGCCTCAGTCGCGCAAGACGCATGATCAGTTCCGCACAGAAAACATCCATCCATAGACCAAGATGTGTCGGCGCAGGGCTGTGGTCGCTGTAAGCGGTTTGCCAACGTCGATACCGCGGATTGGTCGGGTGGAGAACCCCCGTCCGCTGGTCGAGAGTCTTTGCATCAAGCAGGATATCGTCGTTATCCTCTTTGTGGATAGTTTGTAGCCCCCTGTGCCCCAGGTCGTACCACGAACACAGGATATGTTGCAGTACGTTGGGAGTAAGAAGGGTCATCCGAGTTTCCCAGGCGGCATCCGCAACGCGCAACATATTTTCCCGCGCACGGTTTGCCAACTCGTCTCCAGAAACGGCAAGAACACCCTTCTTTTCGGACATGGGCGAAGCGTCTTTTCCGTGCATCGTGTTGCTTCGCTTGCGCAGGTTCTCCAAGAGGGTGACGGTGAACGATTCTCGCGAATGAGTCATGTTTAAGTCCCTGTCACTATTGAGTGTCTGAGCGGATATTAACAGTTTATCCACAGGTATCCAAATCGGCCTTCCGCGGTACGTTGCTATGGTTACTTTAGAGTTAAACCGTACAAACAGGGAGACAGACGATGGCCCCTTTTAGGGTGACGATCGGCGGACCGGCCAATTCGGGAAAGTCCACTTTTGCCGTCTCGCTATCGATTGCCTTGAGCAACATGGGGGTCGACAGCGGTCTACACGAGATAGACGTATACTCGGATACGCACCAATGTATCCGAGGCGACAAGCCGTGGTCGGCGCGTCAAAAGCGCGTACATTTCCCCAATGGCGATCTGGGCGATGTCGAACAGGTGGTTGAGCGGTATCGGCGGGACGAGCGGACAATCGTACTTGGCGATCTGCCGGGCAATATACACAATCCGCACCTTGCACTCATGGTTCGGCACGCGCATGCCGCCATCATTCTTTCAAAGGATGTTGAGGGTCTCAATGAGTGGGAACGGTTCTTTGAGGGGCGGGGAATACGCGTACTGATCCGCGTGTTGTCGTACCTTGATTCTCATTTGCCTATGGCGACTCTCGGAGACGAGAATCTGTTCTTTGTTGGCGGCCTCAACCGAAAGCTCCAATCTGAGAATGAGCAGGTGTGCAATGTTGCGCGGAAGATCATTGCCACGCATCCATGCCGTGTACTTGAGCCGACTTTCTAAGGAGGAAGCCGGCTCTTCTTTTATTTTCGCCGTATCAATACGTCACCGCGTCTACCGTGCGGCCTTGGGCGTCGAGGAGACGGATGATGTCGTGCGCGTTGTCCCAGAGATCGTACTGAGAATTGAGATACAGATGCCATGAGTTGCGCGGGAAAGACGGTTTGTCCCGATACATGCGTACACAGCCGTTGTAGGAAAAAGTGTCGAGCACGAATGCATGGCACGCCAGCGAGAGCGTCGCGGGGACGCCTTGCGGGAATTCGCAGGGGGAAAGATCGCGCACGTAGTCGAGACAGTTTGATCCGTAGGCGCGGAGGTTTTCGGCTGTTTCAGGCAGTGCGTCCGACGGTCTCGGGCATGATGCCAACCCGAGGCCGGGATGGAATGACTGGAGCTTGCCGAGATAGCCGCTACAGATATTCTCACGGAACGATATGCCGACGGGCGAGACGCCGGAAGCGATGATGGCGGAGGCGCCCGGCGCGAGCATGACATGATCCGAGCTGTTTATCGCGCCGCCTATGAAGACTGTCGCCGCTTCCGGCAGATAGAGCCGCCGCCCGGATACGGCGCTCTGTACGGACCAACCGGTGAGATCTATCGAGCCATCGTTGTCTCGTGCGCCGCTGATGGTCACATATTCTTTCGCGGGATTGCTCTCTGCGGCGTGCGCTTCCCGCAATGAGACGAGTGAACGATACGGCGATGGCATGCCGAAGCTCCTCGCCTGATCAAGCTCCTCCCGCGAGTGTCCGGAAGCGATCGTGTCTTCGGGGCCTTTGTCGATATACCGCGAGATGTCGGGGCTTTGAAGGTCGGGGATGGAGCCGCGCCAGGGGAGCTGAATAGACAGAACGCTCCCCAGCAGATTGCCGTTGAGGACTCCTTCGATAAAATTCGGTTGCGCCTTAGCGGCGGTCGCGACCTTGGACGGGCCGCCGCTGATCACCCAAAAAGCGATTATGATGACGATGATGCCGAAACCGAGGCCGACAAGAATACGCGCGATCATATGTCCATTATAACGAGAAACGCGCGAAAGCACGAAACATAAAAAGATGTATAATGTACGAATGACCGTTGACGAACGCGAAATACATATCATCAAAGAAATAGCCCATGCGCACGTGCCGTCGACGCACCGCGCGTTTTTGTTCGGTTCGCGTGCGGTTGGCATGAACAGGCCGCATTCCGACTACGATCTCGGAGTGACGGGGCCACGGCCGCTCTCGCCGCGAGAATGGGGCGATTTGTATGATGCCTTCGAGGAAGCGCCGATCATTCACAAAGTCGACGTGGTCGATTTTTATCCGGCAAGCGAGGAGTTTAAGCGTGAAGCGCTCACACACACCATTCCGCTTGCTTAATGACATATGAACGCACGCAAACTCGTTTCACAAAAGAAAGACCTCGCGCGCATCTATGCGCGACTCACCGAGCAACTCGCAAAAGAAAAGACGATCGACATCCGCGATTCGGTGATCAAACGGTTCGAGTTGTGCACGGATGTCTTCTGGAAGACCTTGCAATCAATGCTTGCCGAGCAATACGGCCATGCGCTCGCATCACCCAAGCCGATTATCCGCGAAGCGATTGCCAACGGCATCATCTCCGCCGACGAGCGCTACATCGCTATCGTCGATTTGCGCAATGAACTCGTGCATAACTATCACGAAGAGTTCGCCGAGCTCGCGTACGACAAGATCCGCGAGTACGCGCCGCTGTTTGAGACGCTTGCGAGGGAGGTTTGAGACAGGTTCTAAAGATTGGTTATTTTCCTCAACTCTTCCCGCGCCACTTGCACATCGCTCCACGGAATCTTTGATCCCTGCGGGCCGCAGATGCATGGATCAGTGCCTTTGCCGGTGATGAGCACTGTGTCGCCTGCGCGCGCGAGCGAGAGCGCGCGGATGATCGCCTCGCGGCGATCCATGATGATCTCCGGTTGGCGTTTCATTTCGTGCGCGAGCGCATCGACGATAGATCGCGGGTCTTCGTCGTACGGGTCTTCGTTGGTGAGAATGACGTGATCGCACCGCGCGTCGGCGATCGAGCCCATGACGGGGCGTTTCCAGAGATCGCGGCCGCCGCCGGTCGATCCGAGTACGCATATTTTCCGCGTGTGATCATAGGCATCATAAAGGGCGGTGAGCGAATCCGGCGTGTGCGCATAATCCACGACGACCGTGAAGTCTTGTCCTTCCTCAATCCGCTCGGCGCGGCCGGGGATGTTTGTCAATTTCTCGAGAGCCGCGGCGATTGTCGGCGGCTTGATGCCGAGGGCATGGGCGAACGTGGCGGCGGCGAGCGCGTTTTTGAGTGAAAAATCGCCGGGCAGGTGTATGC
>Ga0105164_10001902_pt1 | contig 13096 bp, 11 predicted proteins | sample VDWuncwatermetaG_FD_89674 | JGI IMG/M metagenome (GOLD analysis project Ga0105164, IMG submission 89674) | Wastewater microbial communities from Netherlands to study Microbial Dark Matter (Phase II) - VDW unchlorinated drinking water | ecosystem: Environmental > Aquatic > Freshwater > Drinking...
CGCATTAGGGTCAGGATCGTCTATAACATACGTCTTTGGTAAAGGCATCCCCGCGGCAATGCTCATTTCTGCAACGACATCTTGCCACTGTTTCTCTTTGATGTCATCAGGATTAGGCTCTCGTGCGTGCGTTGAAGAAATAACGAGTTTATCTCCATACATGTATCCGCTATAGCTTGATATAAGTCCTACAACAAAGGCTATTATTGTAAATAACGGTAATCCCATACCGGCACCATAAAAATAGTCAAACCCCATTCCTATAGCTAGAAGCAAGGCAACGAATACCGTTAAAATAACCCATGTATTAAAATTATTTTTCTTGATCTGTTCGTAAATATTCATATGGACGATTAATCATAGATGAGTGTCATTGCGAGCCCTGCTTTTTAGGGCGTGGCAATCTTTTTTAAAAGATTGCTTCGTCGCTTTGCTCGCAATGACACTTGCAATGACTATTTATTAAAATTTAAATCAACTTTCGGGACTTCTTTTTCTGAGGGATCGGTAATTTCAAACAATTCCGCCGGCTTAAATCCAAAATTATTTGAAATCATATTTGTAGGGAATGTCTGCTGTGCTATGTTAAATTGAGTTGCTATGTCATTGTAGAACTGGCGCGCGAAACTGATCTTATTTTCAGTAGATGAAAGTTCTTCCTGCAGTTTGGTTACATTCTCGTTTGACTTAAGATTCGGGTAATTTTCAAATAACGCAAACATTTGCCGAAGTGAGCCGCTAAGCGCGTTTTCCTGTACTGATTTCTCGGCTACACCCTGCGCTGAAATAGCCTTATTGCGAGCTTCAATTACCTGAGTAAAGGTGCTCTGCTCAAACTTCATAACTCCTTTGACTGTTTCAATTAAATTCGGTATAAGATCGTGCCTTCGTTTTAGCTGAACATCTATCTGTTTCCATCCATTCAGGGTTTGATTCTTCAATGAAATCAAATTGTTATAGGATGAAACTACCCATAACACAGCCACAACTATTATTCCCAATACGATCCACATCATCATAAGCTTCTCCTGCTTTTTTTACCTACGGCTATTGATTTTAGACAAGAGCCGCAGGATTTCCATATAAAGCCAAATCAGGGTCACCATCAGGGCAAAGGCGCCATACCATTCCATATATTTTCCCAAGCCCTGGCGGGAACCTGATTCGATAATGTCAAAATCCAATATCAGGGACATGGAAGCGATCCCCACCACAAATAAACTAAACGCGATGCCCAGCGGCCCGCCGCCATTGAGAAAGCCCGGCGGATGAATGCCAAACATGGAGGCGATCCAAATAACCGCGTAAAATATCATGATGCCGCCCATGGCAATCATAAGTCCTTTGCGCAGTCCCGGAGTGGCTTGCAACCAACCTGCTTTATAGCCCATGAGCATGGCAAAAGTCACGGCAAAGGTCAAACCTACGGCTTGCGCGACAATGCCGGGATAACTCCTTTCAAAATACGCGGAAAGAATGCCCAGAAGCAAACCTTCGCAAGCCGCGTATAAAGGAGCTGAAATCGGAGACCATTTCGGTTTAAAAGAAGTGGCAATGGCCAAAATCAAACCAGCGACCATAGACCCCATAAAGGTAGCGCTTATAAACCCTGCACTGCCTGGATCAGACGCTTGTCCCCAAGTCCACGTGGCCGTGGCCATCAGAACAGCCAATAAGATAAAGGTTTTATTGACCGTTCCCTGGATGGTCATCGCCGGCTCGCCCACACCCACACGGGCCGCGTCAAAGGTTCTTTCATTTAATGTCGGATTGCTGCTTTCCATTTTTACTGCCCTCCTTAGATTCATTGTCATTCCCGCGATTCATTGTCATTCCCGCGAAAGCGAGAATCCAGTTCATCCATATTCTGGATCCCCGATTAAAATCACCCCGCCATGGCGGGGGATCCCGCCAAAGGCGGGACATTCGGGGATGACACGAAAATTTCTTAAAAAAAACCTGCACATCGCAAAGCAACGCGCAAGATAATGCTAGTATACACCCCGGCCATACAATCATCAAGCATAATCCCCCAACCGCCGGGTTGGGCTTCCAACTCGTTAATAGGGTATATTTTAAACATATCAAAAGCCCGAAACAAGAAAAATCCGCAGATCATCACCGGCCATATCAAAGGTAAACCCCACAATGCAATCATCACGCCTACCACCTCATCAATGACCACAATCCCCGGGTCTTTTTGATTCAATTGTTTTTCAATTATACCCGTTGTCATAATGCCCAGGGCCAATAAAACCAGCAAAAGAATTGTAAAGGCCGGCAAATTACGGCCCAGGTAATAAACAATAGCCACCCCCACCACGGTCGCCCAAGTGCCCGGTGCAACCGGCAAATATCCGACACCAAAAACGGTGACAAAAGATTTAATCAAAAAATTTCTCATTCAACTCCCCTGTCATTCCCGCGAAAGCGGGAATCCAGTTCATCCATATTCTGGATCCCCGATTAAAATCACCCCGCCATGGCGGGGGATCCCGCCAAAGGCGGGACATTCGGGGATGACAATGTTACTTTATTTTTTACGAAAATAATCTATGCCGGAATACACGGTTAAGATTACCGCGGCAAGCATCAGAACATCATTTAAGCCAAGCCATATTCTTTGAACAATAGAAAACCAAAAAATCCAATACTCAGAATGGGCCGCCTGACAAGATTGTTGGACCACCAGATAAATTAAGATCGCTGACACGGCAATGATTTGCACGACGGTCTTGATTTTACCGGCGCTCTCTGCGGCCAGCACCTGGCCTTGACGCATGATCATAAGCCTGGAAGCGGTGACCAGGATTTCACGGACGGCAATCACGATGAACATCCACCAGGCAATCCTACCGATATGGGCCAAAACCCCGAAGGCGGACAAAAGCAATATCTTATCAGCGACAGGATCCATGATTTTACCAAAATTACTGACCGATCCCTTTGTTCTGGCGAAGTGGCCATCACAGAAATCTGTTAAAGAAGCTGTTGTAAACACAATAACCGCCAAAATATTGCCCGTCAAAGAACCTTCTTCCAAAAGGAAGACCAGGACAATGGCCAAAACAATGCGTGAAATAGTTAAAACATTGGGTAAATTCATGCGGGTCCTCATACCGGACACTCAGTCCTCTTACCGGACACTCGCAGGAGCTCGCAGTTGTTCGCAACACCTGCTAAATCATATTCATACGCATCCGTGATCTTCACCTGGACAAAATTGCCTATTTTCAGCGGTGCCTTTGAACGCACATAAACCAGCCCATCCACATCAGGAGCATCGTATTCACTGCGGCCGATATAGGTACGCTCTAACATGTCACCCCCGAATGCCTTAATCGGGGGTCCAGATTCTGGATTCCCGCTTTCGCGGGAATGACCTTCCTTCTCCTCTTCTTCAATCAAAACTTTAAGGGTGCGCCCCACAAAAGATTGTTGAATTTCCGTGGAAATGGTTTGCTGGTCCTTCATCAAGGTATCCAGACGGGCTTTCTTGATTTTTTCCGGTACCTGCCCTGGCATCTTAGCCGCCAGTGTTCCCTCTTCTTTTGAGTAAACGAAAACTCCCACACGCTCAAAACGAAAATCTTTAACAAAGGCCCGCAATTGCTCAAAATCTTGGACCCTTTCTCCGGGAAGGCCTGCGATAAAAGTCGTGCGCACAAATCCCTTTGGCATAGCGGACCGGATCTTTTGAATTAACTCGATTGTCTGTTGAGTGGTGATATTGCGGTTTTGCTCGAAGAGAATATGATCGCTGATATGCTGTAAAGGCATGTCGATGTATTTGCAAATTTTTGGCTCCTGGGCGATCACCGAAATCAGCTCGTCAGTCACATGAGAGGGAAACGCGTATAACAGACGTATCCACTCAATATTCCGGGTGACGCCAACAAGCTCTTTAAGCAGGCGCGCCAAAGATTTTTGACGGTAAAGATCCATGCCATAGGCCGTAATGTCCTGGCCGATAATATTGATTTCCTTAACGCCTTGAGCGTCTAATCCCTTGACCTCACGGACAATGGATTCAATGGTGCGCGAGATAAACTTGCCCTTTATCTTGGGGATAGCGCAAAACGAACAGGCGTTAAAACAGCTTTCACAAATTTTGACATAGGCAAAATGTTTCGGGGTTAATTGCAACTGCACAGGCATATTATCCCTATTGAGCGTTGGAGTTCCAACAAAGGCGTCTACGTCGGGAAATTCTTTGGCTAAATCCTTGCCGTAGCGCTGGGCCAGGCATCCGGCGACAATCACTTTTTTGATCTTGCCTGTCTTTTTCAGTTCAACGAGATCAAGGATGGTATCGATAGACTCTTTGCGGGCCTCTTCGATAAAGGAACAGGTGTTGACGATCACTGTTTGGGCTTCCTCGGCCTGAACGATACGCTGGCCTTTTCTCTTGAGACGCCCAAGCATCATCTGCGCGTCCACCAAATTGCGAGCGCAGCCTAAATTAATAACGCCGACCTTCTGGCCGGCGCCCAAGCGCTCTTTCTGGAAATCCTGCGTGGTTTTAAGCATTCTTTACCATTCACCTTTTATTCAACCGAACTATTTCCTTTTCAATTGCTTCAAGCACTTCTGTATTCCTTATCTCATCATCTACGCTATAAACAACAAAAACTTTACCACCGTATTTAGCCTCAAAATCTCGAAAACTCGCCTTCATTCTCTCAGTTGCTGAATAATTACCGAAATTCGCATTTGCAGTCACAGGCTTAATCTGAATGCCAAATGCCTTAGCGCCTACATGGCCTAAATAATCAATATCTCCCGCATGATCAAGTTCGGGATCGGATTCCTCAAACTTGACCGTTAGGAACTTTTTAGCGATATTATCTGTTACAACCGATTTCTCACGGATAAAACCATCGTATGTCCTCTGGATCGTTAGATTTGAAATATAGTCAACGCAATCTTGAAGAGTCAGATTCCTAAAAGCCTCTTGCCATTCGGGAATAACGATTTCCGTTATTTTAACGTGTAGCCTCTCTCCGAGCTCTTGCAAAACTTCCCTTGTAATCTTTACCGGAGCTTTCCCATCCGTATACGCCTTATCAAAATACCATTTCTCCCACTCTTCAAATGACTTTGGCTGGCATTCACGGATTAATGCCATAACCGCGCCAACTTTATTAGGCCGAGATAGCTGATAAGTCTGGCAGGCATAATTAAGAACTTTCTCTTTTTTCCCAAAATCTTTTGAATAGCGTTTATTTTTCATTATGAGCGTGTTCCAGATTTTCTAACTCTAAAAATTTCTCTTTATACTTAAAAGTCGTCTCAGCATCAACAGCAACAAGCCCTTCTTTGATTAAATGAGCATTCACAAAAGTTTTATTTTTCAGATACAGATAGCATAGAAGTCTATTGTTAGAATCATACTTTATCTGATCATATTTTAAGAAAACTTGTTGCCCTTGTATTTTATTAACCAGATACTCCGTTGCCTTGCCGTTTTGCAAAACATCTTGTTTAATGCCCAAAAGTCTTACGGTTAACCCATTACTCAACCTTACAAACTCAGGACTTAACACTTCCTTAACGGTAAAATACTCTTCTCGTTGGCCGCCATTTTGATCAATTTTGGATCCGAACTGTAATTTCTTCGGGTCTATTTTTTTATCAAATTTAATTGGATCTTTAAAGATATACGGTAATTTCTGGATCTCCTCCATGAAATTAGAAACTTGCTTCTCTTGTTTTAATATCTCGAAGATATACTCTCCAGCAAAAAGATTTTGACTGCAACCGATTCTTTCCTTGATAATTTGTAAAAAATCACCGTTAATCTCATAACCAACGGAATTCCTGTTTAAATTCTTTGCCGCTAATGTTGTTGTTCCGCTTCCCAAAAATGGATCAAGAACGATATCTCCCACAAAGGTAAACATTTTTATGAGCCGCTTGGGCAACTCCTCAGGAAACATCGCCAAATGTTTATCCTGTTTTTCTCCGGCGAAATTCCAATGCCCCGAGAAATATTGATTCCATTCCTCGGTTGTCATTTTTGATTTTTCTCTTATTTCTTGGCTCACTGGCTTTGTGGTACCTATCTTCTTAAAAATCAAAATAAATTCATAATCAAGCTTTAAAATTCCATTCCTTGGATATGGGAAGGAACCCATCACAGTAGCGCCGCCCGTTGTATTACAGGTAGTGACCTTTTGCCATATCACAGCCCCCATATAATCAAATCCGATTGTTTCACAAAACTTTATTATTTCTGTTCGAATAGGAATAATTTTATAGCGACCATAATATACCGAACGTGCAAATTGATCGCCTATATTAACACATAGCCGGCACCCATCTTCTAAAACACGGTAGCATTCATCCCAAACTAAATTAAGATTATTAATATACTCTTCGTAACTATGATTAAACCCTATTTGGTCACTACTACCATAGTCTTTCAGTTGCCAATAAGGTGGCGAAGTAACGATTAAATGCACAGAGGCATCCTTAACCTCTTGCATTTTCCTCGAATCACCTATAATTAACTTATGTGTTGTTTTAAGCATTCTTTTTCTCTTCCATCTCACTGGGGGAATATTTAATGATTAGCTCTTCGAGGGAAGAAAGGTTTTTTTCTTTAATTTTGTTCGTTTTCATTTTCGTCTTCAATTATACCACCAAAAACTGCCATTGGCAGGATAAAAAGACGGAATTACCGCCATAAAATCCCTATATACAAAAAAGCCCGAATCCACTAACGGATTCGGGGCCAGCAAAACATACGTCTTACTGGGATGATAAATTCATTATTTACGCAGACATGCTAATTGTCAATAACTATCTTCTCAATCCAAATATATCACAAAAAGTCAAAACCGGCCATTTTGTCAAACCTATTTGCCTTGAAGTTTCAAACGGATACAAACTTTTCAAATTAAATCAAACAAACTCATTATCACTATTTAAAAGGGATATCCCCTATTGCCATGAAACATTCTTGTCACCAAAAAAAGAATGAATAAAATTAATGCAATTTTTAATAAAAAATTCTTATCCCAAAATATACGTTTTATACTCCAAAGATAAAAAGTTATTACTAGCAAAACGAAACCTATTACGCAGAATAAAAGATATGCGAATATTATTTGAGTAATACTCCAATCACTGGAATTCTCCTGTAGCAACAAATAAACAGTAATCACTACTCCTAGAAGTAGAATTGATAAAAACGACCATCTAAAAATCTTATTTCCAACAATCAATCCCCTAAGATAATTCTTTAATAGAACAACCTTACTCATTTTTCCTCCTGACAGGCAGTTTATGACAATAAAAAAATATTATTTATGAATGATAATAAATAGTGGCACTATTTTACCTAAAATCACCGTCTTATGCGCCTTTCTTAATTGCCAAAAAAAGTGTAGCAATAACTAATGCTAACGTAACTCCAACTAACGCCCAACTTCCCCACACCAACCATTTCGAGTGATTAAGATATTTTGCTTGAAAATCTCTCTGTTCCTTTAAAATTTCCTGCTGTGCTTTATGTTGCTCTGCTAATAATTCTTGGTGCAATTTGTAATTCAGGAAACAAGGTCCTGCGTGGATCTTTTCTGTATTACCATTACTTGTATCCATCTCATGGAGAATTTGCTCTATACTCATGCCTATAAAAAAATTCTTCGGCCCAGTGGCCATCATTATCCTCTCTCTTTTTTGATCCTTGCACATTCATCGCAAATGTCAACTGTAACTGGATTGCCTTTAATATATTCGATTACCATCTTCGCCCCTAAACCAATAATTTCTTTCCCACATTCTATACAACTAATCGGCACGTCTTGCTGTTGCGCAAAAATTTTATCTAACATTTATAACCCATTTCTTTAATGAAAAACCCCGCCCTAGCATTAATCCGGGACAGGGCTTTGTGTCAAAGTGAAACCATTGGAAGGTTGATATCGATATGTTTTCCTGCGTTGAATTGCTAAGGCTGACCACTATTATGTTTTCGGAACAATAAGGGATTTTTGGCCAAATGTCTGCAAGGCTTTACGATAATTTTTTTCCAAATGAAGAGAATCTTTAGAAAAAAATTATCGTAAACCGAAGCAGACGCGCAATAAATAAAACCCTCCGACTCCAAAGAAACAGGGTGTACATACCCCGTTCCGAAAACATAATAGTGGTCAGCCGTTCATGCGCAAACCCTGGACCCCCGATTAAAACATTCGGGGGTGACAATTCTTTTAACGCGTGTCTGGATTCCCGCTTTCGCGGGAATGACCCCCGCTGATGGCGAGGGTCACTTTTTAACCGTCAATCCTTCCCGGGTAATCAGGACTTTTTTGATCCTGCGATCGCCGTTGCCCAAAAAACCAATTTGCTTATTGTTGACTTCTATGTCTAACAGCTCAAGGTCCCTGCCTGATAATTCAATATGATTGTCCGCGCTCCAGCTTTCCATGGAACCTTTGCTTAGGGTCGTTTCAAAAACCACCTCACCATCTGTCTTGACCCGAAGCCAGGTATCTTTAACTGCCCTGACCGCTACTTCGACTTTGTTATCCTCGCTTTGGGCTTTAACGGATTCGTGATGATTGATTTCTCGGGGGATTGTAACTTTCTTCTCTTGCATTAAGATGGCTGATTTTTTATTGGAAGATACCCCTTTTTTATTCATATGCGAGGCAATACACCCCGCCATCTTGAAAAACAAAAGTAGCGCTAATAAAAATCCGATACCTTTAAAAATTAACTTGAGAGTTTTAGGTTTAAAAATAAAAGCAAACCACTCTTGGCATTGTTCTAAAAACACGTTGGGCCCAGCCACCTCCCGGCTGGACTTAACCGATACAGTCGCGGAAGGGGTGGGCTTAGGGGCCGGATCAAGGCCATACTGCTTATACATTTCCCCTGCATCCAAACCTAAAAATTCCGCGTAAATCTTGATAAACCCGCGATAATAAAAAGGCGACAAAATACGCACGGAATAGCCTTCTTCAATGGCCCGAAGGGCGTCCATGGGTATTTTAGTGGCCTCGTGCACGATCTCAAGGGTCAGCCCCTTGGCTTCGCGCGTACTTTTTAAAATAGAAATCTTATCGTTATTGCTGTCCTTCGGTGGCATTATTTTACTTGTTCCTTAATCTTAATAAATCTGGTTCTAGAGATCTGCCGCTTCCTTAACTTCTGTATTAGATTGGCGGCCCCCCATATTCTCTAAAAGCCATTTTTCACGGTCCACCAGGATGTCCCTGCCTTTGCTGCCCGCGTAAGGGCCGACCAGGCCGTTTTGTTCCATCATATCAATCAAACGCGCGGCCCGTGAATACCCCAAACGCAGGCGGCGCTGCAAAATCGTCACTGAAGCCTGATTAGTTTCAACCACCACCCGCACGGCCTCATCATACATTTCATCTTTTTCATCCAAGGCCCCCATACCGGCAGAAACCACAGGCTTAAGAACGCTGTCATTATACTCCGGGTGGCCTTGGTTTTTGATAAAATCAATGACCCGGGTGATTTCCTCATCTGATACGAAACTGCATTGCCCGCGTACGGGCTTGGGATCACCGGTCCTCATAAAAAGGAAATCTCCCTTGCCTAAAAGTGTCTCTGCGCCGTTAGTATCCAAAACGGTGCGGGAATCCACCTTGGAGGCGACTTTAAAAGAAATCCGGGAAGGAAAATTGGCCTTGATGACGCCTGTTATAACATCCACCGACGGACGCTGGGTGGCCAGGATTAAATGAATACCCGTGGCGCGCGCCAATTGCGCCAAACGGGTAATGGCCCCTTCCACTGTTTTGGCGGAGACCTGCATCAGGTCCGCCAGCTCATCGACCACCACCACAATACAGGGCATCAAGAGGCCTTTGGCATGATAAGCTTTAATATTACGCACCGCTTCCTTGTTGAATAATTTATAGCGGGATTCCATCTCCATCACCACCCAATGAAGCGCCGGGGTGACTTTTTTTGCATCGGTGACGACCGGACAAAGTAAATGCGGCAGATTATTGTAAGGAATCAGCTCCACCATCTTGGGGTCAATCATGATGAACTTGACTTCCGAGGGTGAAGCATTAAAAAGAATAGACATAATCAAACTGTTTAAACAAACTGTTTTCCCCGATCCTGTTGTCCCTGCCACTAATAAATGCGGCATATCTGCGAGGTCTGCCATGATCGCCTTGCCGGAAGTATCTTTACCAATAGCCAAAACTAATTTTGAATCAGCAGTACGCAAATCTTTTTGGGTCAGGACATCTTTTAAAAATACCGCGGCTGAGGCACCGTTGGGCACTTCAACACCCACCCGGTTTTTGCCGGGAATAGGGGCTAAAATACGCACGGCCGAGGCACTAAGGGCAAGCGCCAAATCATCAGCCAAACTGGAAATGCTCTGGATCTTCACTCCGGGGGCCGGCTGCAATTCATAACGGGTAATCACGGGACCGCGTTCAATATCCACCACCTTGACATTGACCCCGAAATCGGCTAAAGTTTCTTCCAGGATTTTTGCCCCATTCATGAGCCTTTCCTGAATATTATTGTCCGAGACGATCGGCGGGTCTGTAAGCAGATCCACGCTGGGCAAATGATATTCCCTTACGGTTTTAGAGACTACCCCAACACTGTCACCCCCGAATGTTGCAGCCTGCCCCCGAATGTTTTTGTCGGGGGTCGGGGGTCCAGTCACGGCCATGTCTGGATTCCCGACAGAAGCATTCGGGAATGACATATGTTGAGAAGTTTTCGGGACGGCTACAATATGAATATTGGGCTTAACTGCTGAAGGCACGGGCAATCCCTCCCCCTCGATGGGGGAGGATAGGTGGGGGTGAGATCGAACAATTTGCCTATTTTCCCCCTCCCTAACCCTCCCCACAAGGGGGAGGGAATGTTTAACTTTCGGTATAGGCACCCCTTTAAAAATCCGTTGAAAAACCTGGATAATACCGCGGCCCAGCCATATAAAAAAAGGCGAGACTAAAAATTCACCCGTCACAACCAGGGCTAAAGCGCCCAGGGTCAGCAAGATGATCAAAGCCCCCAAAGGCTGAAAATACCCGACCAAAAAACCGCTAAAGACAACGCCGATGATCCCCCCGTTGGTAAAACTTTGCCCTCCCTTGTCCCCGGAAAAAAAACTAAACAAGCCTGCCATGACGGTGAACAAAATCAGGATACTTAAAAATTTGAAGAAATTAAAAGGTAAATCGCGGGAGGTGAATTTGTTCCAGCTGAAAAATACGCCGATACCCACCAAAAAATAAGCGCTTAAGCCGACCATAAAAAAAAGAATGCCGGCGCCATAAGCACCGGCAATCCCGATCCAATTTTGCGCTTGGGAGTTCGGTTTGGAAGTAAACCAGGCGAGGTCCGTCGGGGTAAAGGATATCAGGCTCGCCAAAAGAATGAGGCTTAAAGCCAGAATCACAATGCCCTTGATCTCATTGAGATGCTCTATCTTCATTAGGGTAATCTTGTCAGTCGCATGAGGGCTAAGTGTTAAGTGTTAAGGGATACTTAACCCTTACCCCTTATCCCTTATCCCTTACCCCTTATCCCTCGGCTTGTTTCTTGCTCAGGTTAAAACGGCCCATCTCGTCTTTTTCCATGAGCTTGACTTTAAATTTATCGCCGACCTTGATGACATCGTTAACATCTTTAACGAATTTATTAGCAAGCTCGGAAACATGGACCAGGCCTTCCCGTCCGGGTATAAATTCAACAAAAGCGCCGAAATTCATGATCCTCTTGACCGTCGCTTCGTAAATTTTACCAATCTCCGGTTCTTCGGTCAAAGCTTTTATCATGCCAACGGCACGCTCCAAAGCATCTTTATCAGGAGACGCCACAATCACCTTGCCGTCTTCTTCGATATCAATGGAAGAAACACCGCTCTCTTCGATCATCCTGCGGATGGTCTTGCCGCCGGGCCCTATGATCTCGCCAATCTTGTCCTGCGAGATCTGCAAGGTGATGATGCGCGGCGCGTAAGGCGATAATTCCGCGCGCACAGAGGGCATTATAGAATGCATTTTATCTAAAATGATCATGCGGGCGTCCTTGGCTTGGGCAATAGCCTTTTCCAAAAGCTCGATGGACAATTGTTTGATCTTAAGATCCAACTGAATGGCATTGACGCCTTGGGCGGTACCTGCCACTTTGAAATCCATGTCCCCGAAATGGTCTTCCAGGCCCATAATGTCGGTGATCAAGACTGAACGCTTCTCATCGGATATAAGCCCGATGGAAATACCCGCCACCGCGGCTTTAATAGGAACACCGGCATCCATCAGCGCCAAAGACCCGGCGCACACCGAGGCCATGGATGAAGAACCGTTGGATTCTAAAATTTCAGAAACCAAACGAATGGTGTATGGAAAATCATTTTTGACCGGAAGGACCGCTTTAATGGCCTTGGCAGCCAATGCGCCATGGCCGATTTCACGACGGCCTGGCCCACGCATAGGCTTGGTTTCACCCACGCTGAAAGAAGGGAAATTATAATGCAGCATAAAGGTCCTATAGCCTGTTTCTTCCAGGCCTTCAACTAATTGCTCATCGTCCTTGGTACCGAGCGTGACAACACCTAAGCTTTGGGTTTGCCCGCGGGTGAACAAGGCTGAACCATGCGTACGCGGCAAAACACCGACTTCCCCATCAAGCTGACGGACATCTTTTAAACCACGGCCGTCGGCCCGGATGCCTTTGTCAAAAACATTGTTCCGGATGACCTCATACTGCAACGACTCAAATTGGGCAGCCACATCAGAGGCTGCGATTTCATGTTCCTCGGTATTAAATTGAGCGTAAATGCTTAAATCCCCGGTCAATTTCTTGATTAAAGCATTGACCGCGTCTTCACGTTTTTGTTTGTCCGCGATTTTCGTATACGCTTCATTCAAAGGACCCAAGGCCGCTTGACGCACATGAGTAATGAAATCTTCATTGGGACTTTTAAGCGGGATTTGGGTCTTGGGTTTTCCGATTTCCTTGGCTAATTTCACCTGAGCGTTTTTGGAAGCCTGCAATTCCTTTAAAGCTAATTTTAAACCTTCCAGGACTTGTTTCTCGGGGACTTCGTTGGCTTCGCCTTCGATCATGATGATGC
>Ga0105164_10001903_pt1 | contig 13096 bp, 12 predicted proteins | sample VDWuncwatermetaG_FD_89674 | JGI IMG/M metagenome (GOLD analysis project Ga0105164, IMG submission 89674) | Wastewater microbial communities from Netherlands to study Microbial Dark Matter (Phase II) - VDW unchlorinated drinking water | ecosystem: Environmental > Aquatic > Freshwater > Drinking...
GCGCGAGCGCAGTGACGCGGGCCACGTCTCGGTGGACGACGTGGCCCGCGTCACTGCGCTCGCGCTGGCCCATCGTAGCGCCGGCGCGCTGAACGTGGTTACCGGTATCGCCACCTCGTTTCACGACATTGCGCAGATCATCGCGAAGCAGTATGGCGTGACGGTCACAAGCCTGCCGCGTCCGGGGCCGAGGCCGCACCTGCTGCACCGGTTCTTCGATATCACGGACTGCCACAAGGCATTCCCGACGTTCCACTACACGCCGCTGGCCGACGGGCTGGAGCAAGCGCGTCGGGAGGCGCCTAACCATGGCTGAAGTGAACTTGCTCGCGCGACTGCCGAAGACCAAGCGCAACATCCAGAAACGCGCCGAGGCAAAGGATCCGGCGGTGATTGCCATTTCCAAGCAGTATGGCGAGATGTATTTCGACGGGCCGCGCGAGTATGGATACGGCGGCTATCGCTACGACGGCCGCTGGCTTCCCGTCGCTGAGGACATCGTCAAGCGCTTCAACCTCAAGCCCGGTGACCGTGTGCTCGATGTCGGGTGCGCCAAGGGTTTCCTTGTCAAGGATTTAATGAAGGTCTGCCCGGGGCTGGACGTGTTCGGGTTGGATGTCTCGCTCTATGCACTCATGCAGTGCGAACCGGAGGCCATCGGCCGCCTGCACCTTGGCACCGCTGAGACGTTGCCGTTTCCTGACAAGAGCTTCCAGTGTGTGCTGAGCCTGAACACCGTGCACAATTTTCCACGGCCTCGGGCCGGCAAGGTCATGCAGGAAATCCAGCGCGTCTCCGGCGGGAGGGCGTTCGTGCAGGTGGACAGTTATCACACGCCCGAGCAGAAGGAGATTTTTGAGAGCTGGGTGCTGACGGCGGAGTTCCACGACTATCCCGCCGGCTGGGTCGCGTTGTTCCAGGAGGCCGGGTACACCGGCGACTGGTACTGGACAATTATTGAATAGTTGCCTTACAGTACCGTCCGACTAAAATTGGAGAACAGGCCATGAAACGATACGCAGTGCTTGGCGGCGGCGGGTCCTTCGGCATCCATACGTCGAAGTATCTGCTGGAACAGACGGATGCGGAGCGGGTGATCGGCGTCGGGCGCAACCCGGAGAGGCCGGAACCCTTCACGCTCAACGTCGGCAAGGGCGACAAGCGGTATTCTTATCACGCCTATCACGTGACGCACGAACTGGATCTGTTGCTGGAGCTGCTCGACAAGGAGAAGCCGCAGGTCATTGTCAACTACGCGGCGCAGGGGGAGGGCGCGGTGTCCTGGAAGCACTCCTGGCGCTTTTTCGAAACCAACTCCATGGCGCTGGCAAGGCTGGCTGAAGAGCTCATGAAGCGGCCGTATCTCGAGCGGTTCATTCAGATCGGCACCTCTGAAATGTACGGCTCGGTCGAACATGCCACGAAGGAAGACGAGCCGATCAAGCCGACCAGTCCCTACGCAGCCTCCAAAGTGGCCTTTGACATGTACCTCCTGTCGGTGCATAAGTTCCTCAAATTTCCGATGAACATTATCCGGCCCTCGAACGCCTATTGCCCTGGCCAGTTGCTGCACCGCGTGATTCCGAAAGCGGTGGTCTGCGGCCTGACGGGCCGGAAGCTGCCCCTGCAGGGCGGCGGCCGCGCGGAGAAATCCTACATCCACGCCCGCGACCTGGCCCGCGCCATTCATCTGGTGGCGGAGAAGGCGCCGCTCGGCGTCATTTACAACGTGGGGCCACCGAAGCCGACCTCCATCCGCGCGCTCGTCGAGACTGTTGCCGCGGTCATGGGGATTCCGTTCGAGCAATTGTGCCAGGTCACCGAAGACCGGCTGGGGCAGGATTCGCGCTACTGGCTGGATTCCTCGGCGATCAAGCGCGATCTCGGATGGGAACAGCAGATTAGTCTCGAAGAAGGCATCACGGAAATGGTCGCCTGGGGGAAGCAATACGTGAACGAGCTCAAGGACTGGCCGACCGACTATACCCTGCGGGCGTAATGCCGGCTGTCATCGGATATTCAGCGAGGCCAAGGTGAGCGGAAAGAATGCAACATTCGACGTGGCGGCGGCGCGGCGGCGCTGTCTGTTGTACCGCCGTCGTGTGTTGGACATGTCGCAGCAGGTGACGGCGCTGCACGTCGCGCCGGCCTTTTCCTGTCTGGAAATGGTGGATCTCATCTATCACGAATTGATGCGGCCTGATCCGCAGCACACGAAGCCCAGGCAGTTCCTCGACGGGTTTCTCATGTCGAAAGGCCACGGCTGTCTGTCGCAGTACGTGATCCTCGAAGATATGGGAATTCTGTCCAAGACCGATCTTGATCACTATTGTACGCCGGCCGGCCGGCTGGGCGCGCATCCGGACTACGGTGTGCCGGGCATCGAGGCCTCGACCGGCTCGCTCGGCCACGGCATGGGCATCGCCACCGGCATGGCCTATGCCGAAAAGCTCAAGGGCACGGATCGCCGTACGCACATCGTGCTCTCCGACGGCGAATTGCAGGAAGGCTCGACCTGGGAAGCCATGATGATGGCCGCCAACCTCGACCTCAGGAATCTCATCGCCTTCGTGGATCTGAACGACTTCGGCGGGCTGACGCGCATGAGCGAAGGCCATCCGGCCTTCTATCCGTTGCTCGACAAGGCACGGTCGTTCGGCTGGGAGGCGACGGAGGTCAACGGGCACGACGCGAGCGCGGTCTATGAGGCGGTCATGAGCCGGAGCGGGAAGCAGCCGTTCATGGTCGTGGGCAAGACGGTCAAGGGCAAGGGCGTGTCCTTCATGGAACACGTCAACATCTGGCACTACCGCTCGCCCAACAAGGACGAATACCGGCAGGCGCTCGCCGGGCTGACGGAGATTTCGTCGTGAGGAATATCCGACTCGCCGTGGTAGGAGCCGTTTTTTTTCTGGTGCCAGCAGTCGGGGCCATTGCATACGAATCCTACTGCCAGCAGAAGTTTCTCGATGAGAACCGCAACGACCCAGCCTTAAACCAAATCGTATTTTACTCTTCACCTGTAGACCGCGTACCGAACAAAACGATTGCTTTCCGGTTCTATGGACTGAGGGCAGAAATGATGGCAGATGCGACGGTCCGTGTGAACAACCACGGATTCATTTCGCAGCGTGATTATCGTTACGAGAAAAATCCCCGAGAGTTTCGAATTGTAATCCTGGGAGGGGAGCAGACTGCTTCATCGGTTGTCAGCGTATCGTGGCCAGATCACCTTCAAGATGAACTCAAAAAAAGGATGCCTAACAAAGAAATTACAGTGTACAACCTGGGCTGGCCAGATGCAGGCCCAGACTGGTCTCTTGAAACATGGACGAAAGAAGGCCTGAAGTACAATCCCGATCTTGTCGTCATGAATATCATCGAGAACGATTTCATTCGCGCGGCACAGACTCACCCTGATATGCCTGCTCGATCTGCTCCACTTGCTCGCATTGGCGGCAAAGCAATTACATATTCACCCATCGAGTACCGACTCAGTGACTCCCCAGATGACGTGGTCCGGTTTTCTCCTGTGCCTCATTCCGAAGGAACTACCATCGTTTCTCTCCGGTCGCCGGCTGCCGTTCCGTCACGTCCGTATGGGGTTTTTGCCACCTCGACGTTCATTCGTGACACGCGGCTGGTGGCCGAAGTTCAGAAAAAGATAGTCGATGACATGATTGCCGGGGTCAAGCCGTGTTTTGGGTGTTTTCTATGGGCAAGTCTTCGAGGAGCGCCCGTCTTTTCCAGCGTCTCTAGTTTGCGCAACCTGGATGAGGTGCCGAGCGATCCTGTGAACGTTGCCCTCTATGAGAAGCTTGGCATTGAGCGCTTTGTTCAGATCGTTCGGACCATTCCAGGCTTGGTGCTTACTCACAATTTTCACTATGGGGAAGTTTCCGGAGTGGAGTTTGGTTTCACGCGTGCCCTTGAGAGAGCAGATCCAAACAGTCGTGTCATTGATATGCGGAAGAGGATTCCTGCCGGCACGTCCGACGAAGAGTTAAGGTCCTGGTATATGTATCCATTCATGGCCGAGAAATGGAATGAAAAGGGGCATCATGTCTACGCGAGTATGATGGCCGATATTGTTGAGGAATGGATGAATGCCAGGCCAATGAGGCGGCGGGCCACGTCTGAAATCATGATTCGATAGCTCCGAATGTAGGGGACGATATGCGCAATACCTTCGCTGACACCTTCTACGAAGCCGGCAAAAAAGACACGCGGCTGGCGGTGGTGGTGGCCGACATCTCGCCCGCCGGCTCGATCCAGAAATTCCGCGAGGATTTCCCGGACCGGTTCGTCAACACCGGCGTGGCCGAGCAGATCATGATCGGCATGTGCGCCGGGATGGCGCTGCGCGGGCTCAGGCCGTTTGCCTACACCATTGCCACCTTCACGCTGTTCCGGCCCTACGAGTTCGTCCGCGACGACCTGTGCTACCACAACCTGCCGGTGACCATCGTCGGCATCGGCGGCGGCGTCACCTATTCGACGCTGGGCGCCACGCACCATGCTATGGAGGACGTGGCGATCGCGGGCGCCATTCCCAACATGACGATCATCGCGCCGTGCGATCCGGCGGAGACGAGAGCCGCCACCCTGTGGTGCGTGAACCAGACGCGCGGGCCGGTGTATCTGCGGCTCGGCAAGGCGGGAGAGCCGGACTTCACCTCCAAGGCGCCGGAGCCCTGGGACTTCGGGAAAATGCGCTATCTGAAAAAAGGGAACGACGTCTGCATCCTCAGCTATGGCCCCATCATGAAGGTTGCGGCCGGCCTGGCCGAGCGGTTCGAGAAAGCGGGCGCCAGCGTCTCCCTCGTCTCGGTCCACACCCTCAAGCCGCTCGATCGGGACGGCATCGCCGCCGCGCTGGCGTCCCACACACAGGTCGTGGTCATCGAAGAAATGGTCCCGCGCGGCGGGCTGGCCGGTCTGGTGAAGGAAATCGCCTGGGATTGTCGCGCGGCCTGCAAGCTGGATGCCTTCACGCTCCAGGACGAGTTCATCCATAACTACGGTTCGCACAACGATCTGCTCGCCGCCCACGGGCTCGACCTTAATTCCATCTCGGCCACACTCGGTCTGGCATGAAAGACATCCCCGTCGTGGACCCCGCGACGCCCGATCCGACCCTCGCCATCCATGGCGGCAAACCGGTGCGCCAGGAACCCATGCCGCCCCGCATGGCGCTCGGCGAGGCGGAAATCAAGATGCTCGAACAGGCGATCGCCTATTACCGAGAGCGCAAGGCGGACCCCGGCTACCAGGGCCCGTTCGAGAAAATGTACACCGACATGTTCGTGGATATGATGGGCGGCGGCTATGCCGACGCCGTCGCCACGGGCACCGCCGCCCTCTATGTGGCCATCGCCGCGCTCGACCTGCCGAAGGGCAGCGAAGTGCTGGTCTCGCCGATCACCGATCCCGGCACGCTCAGCGCCATCATTCTCAACGGCCTCAAGCCGCGCCTCATGGACAGCAAGCCGGACAGTTACAACATCGGCGTCAAAGAGTTTACGGATCGGATCACGCCGGCTGTCAAGGGAGCGGTGATCGTGCATGCGATCGGCCAAGCCTGCCAGATTGATAAAATCGTGGCCGAGGCCCACTCGCGCGGCGTCAAGGTGCTGGAGGATTGCAGCCAGGCCCACGGCGCCAAGGTGATGGGGCGGATGGTGGGCACGTTCGGCGACATCGCGGCTTTTTCGACCATGTATCGGAAAGCCCATATGACCGGCGCTTCCGGCGGCGTGGTCTATACGCGCGATTTGGAACTGTTTCGCAAGGCGCTGGCCCATGCCGACCGAGGCAAGCCGCGATGGATCAAGGATTTCGACGACCGCAATCCCAGCACGTTTCTGTTCCCCGCGCTGAACCTGCACACGGACGAGCTCTCCTGCGCGATCGGCATGGCCTCGCTGGGCCGTCTGACGGACACCATCGTGAAGCGGCTGGCTTTTGTCGGAGACGTGTCGGCCCGGCTGGTGGACGACGCGACCATATGCCGGCCCTACGGCTATTCGCCGGCTGATTCGCCCTTCATCTATCCGATCATCGTCGAGACCGACCGAATCTCCTGCGGCAAGACCGAGTTCGCCCAGGCGGTCGAAAGAGAGGGGATCGGCCTCAACCCGCACTACCAGTACATCGTCGCGGATTGGCCGTGGCTGAAACCCTATCTCGCCGACGCGTTCGAGACGCCCAATGCGCGTTCCATCCGCGACCGGTCCTTCAATCTCTACCTCAACGAAAACTACGGCGAACGCGAAGCCGCCGACACTGCCACAGCGATTCTGAAAGTCGAACGGCATTTTGCGAAATAAGCATTCCGCATGGTTTGGTTCTGCGCGACATCAAAATCTCCCTCCACAGGTAAAAGAGTAAGGAGCTGCAAGCCATGAGTGCATCACCGAGCCGTTTGAAAATTACAGGGTTTATCTGTGTGATTGTGATGGTATCGGTGGTTATCGCCTGTGTGGCATTTGAGGTGTATCACCGTGTCATTCTCAAGAACAAAATTGAGGAAACCGTTGGTTCGGCTACCCTGTGGATTCAGGACCGTACTTTGACGAGAAGTGCTATAGATGACTTCTTTGACCGTAAAACCGAAGTGCATCCACAAGGACTCTTTCTCATCAATACGACATTCAATGTTGCGGTAGCTAATCCGACTCGCGGGACGCTGAATTTCTCCGTTCGAACAAACAACTATGGACTCTTGTCAGATAAGCCGTACCAATTTGACCGCGATCCCAAACATCCGGAGTACCGGATTGTAGTCTTGGGCGATTCCATGACCGGCCCAACGACGTCCACCTATCAATGGGTGGATACCGTTGAAGAACTGCTTAACGCCAATCAGGACTTGCGTAAACATATGGGCGGGAAGGAATTCCGGGTCTATAACCTCGGTTGGGTCGGGGCAGGATTCAATACCTTTTGGAAAGCGTATCAGAAATCAGGGCAATACTTCTCGCCGGATATGGTCGTTGTAAACTTTCTCGAAATCGACTTTCCGCGAGCATCTGATGTTGTTCATTTCAAATCCGAAGATGAGATGATTGTAAATGCCACGGGGTATATGGAGAAATTACTCGAAGCAAATCCTAATATCCTTGCCATGCTGATGCCGATTTATAATGATATGCTGCCAACATTTACCGAATATAAATTGACTCAAAAATTTTCCCAAGCAGAGCCACGTATCAAGATAGAGATCATGCGAGATCGACTGCCGACTCACCTCGGGGCGCCGGAAATCGAGAACTGGTTCAACATTCCACATGACGCACATTTGTCGGATCGCGGCGGGGAAGTCTATGCGCGCGCCATGGCTGGGTTGATCGCGGAACGTTTGACGGGTACGAAGATTGATTTTTCTCAGGCTGTGTCAAAGCATGGGGCCGAGGTGCTGGGGGCCGATAAGCCGCGGACTAGGAAGATCGTTACCCCACTCTCCAAGCTGGCGGACGATCCGGCGCAGGTTGCGCGAATCAAGAATATCATCAGAGGCGAGATGTTTCTGGGCAAGCTCTACACGTGGCAGCCATACAGCCTTAACCGATTACTTGGCCTGGGCACGGACGGTGTAAATATTCCCTACACCACACCGCTGAAGGGCGGGTTTGAGAAGATTCAGTATGGGCTCCAGGAGGATGAAGTGGTGTATCTGAACGTAGTGTGTACGTCAGAGCCGCTGTCCCTACGCAATGCGGAGTGCTACCACCACTTTCACATGTATGCGCGGTGAACAGTTAGCGGTGGTGCATTGATCAACATCGTTGGCACAGCAAAATATTCCCGCAACTTCTGAAGGAAGGGCAATATAAATGATCGTTCTCGGTTTGCATGGTGGAGTGACAGTCGGGCAGCACGAGCCGGCGGCGGCGCTGGCAGTCAACGGCCGCATCGTCGCGCTGTGCGAGGAAGAGCGGTATCTGCGCATCAAATCCTGCTACGGCTATCTGCCGCATCGCGCGATCAAGGCCTGTCTCAAGCAGGCCAACGTGCAGTGGGAGGACATTAATCTCATCGTCACGCCGGGCGTCACGTACGACGATTTTGCCTCGCGCTGGCGGGAGTTTCTTCGCCACACCTTCGGGTCCTGCCCGACGCTCGAACTGGTCCACCATCAGAAGGCGCATCTGGCGGCGGCCTTCTACGGCTCGGGGCTGGACAATGCCCTGTGCCTCTCGCTCGATGCGACCGGCGACGGCTCCTGCGGCTTTCTGGGCCACGCGACGAAGAAGGACGGCATCAAAGTGCTGGAGGAGATGCCGACCAAGCACTCACTCGGATTCTTTTACACGCTCATGACCTATTACCTCGGTTTCGAGGACGGGGATGAATATAAAGTCATGGGGCTGGCTCCGTACGGCAAGCCCAGCGTGGATTTGTCAAAGATCATCAAGCCGGTGCGGGGCGGATGGAATTTCGATTGGGACTATGTCCGCGCAGACCCCCCGCCCAAATCGCCCTTCGAGCCGTGCTATGCGAAGAAACTGTTTGAGGCCGTGGGCCGGCCGAACCGCCGGCCGGACGAGCCGCTCGACGATTTCCATCGCGACGTCGCGCGCAGCACGCAGCAGACGATGGAGGAATGTCTCCTGAGCCTGACGGACGAGCTGCAGCGGCGTATGCCGGGTGTGCGCAATCTTTGCTATGCGGGCGGGATTGCGCTGAATTGCTCGGCCAACAAGCGACTACTGGAGACACGGCGATTCGACCATATCTATGTCCCCCCGGTCGCGTCCGACCGGGGGCTCGCGCTGGGCTGCGCGTACCTGGGCGCAGTGATGCTGGGGGACGAGCCGTGGCCGCTTCTGGACGCCTACCTCGGCTCCAGTTATTCGAATGAGGCCATTCGCAAGGAGCTTGAGGCCAACAGTTGCCGGTTCGAAGAGGTGGCCGATCCGACCGACGCCGGCGCCGACCTGCTCGCGCAAAACAAGATCATCGGCTGGCATCAGGGCCGGTCCGAGTCGGGCGCGCGCGCGCTGGGCAACCGGTCAATCCTTGCCAGTTGTGCGACGACGGAAATGCGTGATCTGGTCAACGCGCGCATCAAGTATCGCGAGGAGTTCCGGCCTTTTGCGCCGTCGGTGCTGCAGGAGGAAGCGTCTCACTGGTTCGAGACCCACGGCGTTTCCGATTTTCCCTATATGACGTTCACGCTGGACGTGGCCGACGGCCGCGCCCAGCACATCGCCGCCGTCGTGCACGTGGACGGCACGGCGCGTGTGCAGACCGTGCGGAGTTCCTCGAATGAGACCTACTACGACCTGATCCGCAAGTATGCGAAACGCACCGGTGTGCCGGTCATTCTCAACACCAGCTTCAATCTCAAGGGCCAGCCGATCATTGAAACGCCGCGCGACGCTCTCATGACCTTCTACGGCTGCGGGCTCGACGCGCTGGTCGTGGGAAATTTCGTTGTCAGGAAGTGAACGTTTCAACGGGAGCGGCGATCCGACGGTCACACGGATGCTGGAACTGCTTGGCATCCCGCGCGACGGGATGCTGCTGGCGCACAGCTCCTTCAAGGGGCTGGCGCGGGACGGCCACGAGGCTCCGGCGGTCCTCAAGGCGCTGGTGGACTACATGGAGCCGGGCACGCTGTTGCTGCCGACCATGTCCTGGCGATTCGTCAAGCCGGACAAGCCGGTGTTCGACGAGCTGCAGACGCCGTCCAATACCGGCGTCCTCACCGAATTGTTCCGGACGCAGTACGCCACGGCGCGGAGCCTGCACCCCACCCATTCCATGGCCGGACGGGGGAGGCTGGCGGCGGACATCCTGGGCTCGCATCATCTCAATGAGACGCCCTGTTCGGCGGTCAGCCCCGTCGGGTTGCTGACCAAATACGACGGCTGGGTTCTGATGTTGGGGATCAGCATGGATTGCTGCACATTGATTCATCATGTCGAAGAAATGGTTTCGCCGGACCTGTATGTCCGCCCGCCGTCGGAATGCGAGACCTATACCTGCCGTGACCGGCAGGGCCGCGAGACGCAGGTGCCGCTGCGTCGTCACCTGTTTCTTCCGCGCGATTACTGGCAGTTCCAGGATATGCTGGCGGCGCAGGACCTGTTGCGTGTGACCAGGATTGACAGCTCGGTCTGTCGGGCGTTCCGCGCCACCGACATGCTGCGGGTCGTCACGGACACGCTGACGAAGCGGCCCGACGCCGCCATTGCGAAACCGGGCCAGCGTTACCGGATGATGTGATGGGATGACGAGGCTTCAAGAAAATGCCGGCCCGCGACTGACCGGCTCCGATGCCGTGGCGGCCATCATCCTCACGGAGGACGGGCGCTATCTCCTGCAGCATCGCGACGATATTCCGCAGATCTGGTTTCCGGACCACTGGGGCTGCTTTGGCGGCGCGGTGGATGCCGGGGAGGATCCGATCGCCGCGTTGAAACGGGAGTTGTACGAGGAAATCGAGTTTGAGCCGACGGCGACGGCCTACTTTACGCGCTTCGACTTTGATCTGGCCGAGCTCGGCATGGCCCGGTATTACCGCACCTACTACGTGATGCCGATCACCCGCGTTGCGCAGGACCGTCTGCGGTTGCACGAAGGCTGCGCCGTGCAGGCGTTTACCGGCGAGGAGATGCTTCATCAACTGCGCCTGACGCCGTATGATGCGTTCGCGTTGTTTCTCCACCATGCCCGGAACCGGATCGGGGATGGGTGGATCAAGGAAATAAGAAAGGAGCATGACCTGTGATGCCCTGGTTGGACCAGCTTCGTGAATTTCAATCCGTGGCCGAGATGCGCGCAGGGCTGCTTGCCCGCGATGCCGCGTTCGACCCGAAACACCTGCAGAAGATCGTGGTCATGGGGGCCGCCGATGAGGGCCGCCGCCTGGTCGAACTCTGCGGCAAACTCAAGATTGAGGTGGCCGCTGTCTGCGACGACAATCCGAAGAAACAGGGGCTTCAGGTCGGCGCCACAGTTGTGAAGCCGATGGACGCCTTGAAGGATATCGATCGGGACATTCCGGTGATCATTGCCAGCCACCGCGTACTCAAGGCTCTGGAGCGGCTCCAAGGAATGGAGTTTACGCATGTGGCCCCGTTTGCGCTGTTGGAAGTGCTGGACCCCAAGGCGTTCCCCCCCCATATGTTCTATGACGGCTGGCTGGAGGATCTGTTCGAACACCGGGACCGTTATACGGCGCTCGCCGGATTGCTCGCGGACGACATGTCGCGGCGCGTACTGGATGCGGTGATCGGGTTCCGGTTGACGCTGGATGCGACGGTCCTTTCGCCGATCGTGGAATGGGATCTCTATGGGCCGGCCAATCTCTTGCAGTACGGCGACGACGAGGTCTATGTGGACGGCGGCTCCTATGACGGCGATTCTATCCGCCTGTTCATCGACCGGGTCCGCGGGAAATTTTCGCGTGTGTTGGCCTTCGAGCCGGACAAGAACACTTTCAAACGGCTGGCGGCCAATTTTTCAGGCGAGAAGCGCGTGGAACCGATCAACGCCGGGCTGCACCGGCGGACAGCGACGCTTCATTTCGACAATGCCGGCACCCGGGGCTCGATCCTTGTGGAGCAGGGCGGCATCGAAGTGCCTGTTGTCGGATTGGACGAGGTGCTCGGCGGCGACCGCGTGACCTATATCAAGATGAATATCGAGGGCGCTGAATTGGAGGCTCTCAAGGGCGGGGAACAGGCGATCAAGCGATGGGCGCCGAAACTGGCGATTTCCGCCTACCACCGCCCGTCGGACCTGTGGCAGGTGCCAGATGTGGTTCGCAGCCTGCGCCCGGACTACAAGCTGTGCCTGCGCCAACACGATGGCGGAGTCATCGAAACCGTGCTGTATGCGTTGGCGTGACTATCGTGTGGTTGGGCGTAGGGGAATCGAAGGTCTGAGTTGCGTTCCCGGAAGGCTTGTCCTATGATGTGGAGCCTTCTGAGAGGAAAAGTCCATGCGTGACTGGTCGAAAGCCGAGTGGGTGGATCCCACGTACAACTGGAAACCGGTGCCGGTTCCCGAGCTGCCCGGACGGGTGCTCATGGATCTGGCGACCAAGTGCAATTTGCGCTGTCCGATGTGCCCGGTCTGGGGGTCGGAGGACAACAACGCGATTGAGTCGGTCGTGGGCGTGATGGATGTGGAAGCCTCCCGCCGGTTGCTCGACGAGATCATGGCAGCAAAGCCGCTCATCCAGCCGAACATGTACGGGGAGCCGCTGCTGGCCCCGGACCTGCGCCAGCAGATCACGGACATGAAGTCGCGCGGGATGGCCGTGGCGATGAATACCAATGGACTGACGCTGAACGAGGACCTGGCCCAATTCTTCGTGGACCAGAAGGTGGATTCGGTCATGTTCAGCATCGATGCGGTGAGCCGTCCGACGCTCAGGAAAATCCGCGGCATTGACAAGGTCGAGAAAATCGAAACGGCGGTCTTCCGCCTGCTCAAGATGCGCGGCGAGGCGGACTTCCCACGTGTCGGCGTCTCATTCACCATTCAGGACGACAACCGCCATGAGGTGGATGCCTTTGTGGCGCGCTGGGTCGGCGTGGTGGACGTCGTGCGCATGGGGATTATCTTCGTCAACGGGACCTTCCCGGACATGGTGACGCCGCCGAAACGATTGCCGTGCCCCGCCGTCTACAACACGCTGCCGGTGCATAACGACGGCGTCGTGACGGTCTGTTGCCTGGATGGATTCAAGACGACCAACATGGGCAACGTATTCAAGGACGGTGTGCAGGCTGTCTGGCAGGGAGAGGAATTCGCCAAGGTCCGCTACTATCATGAGACCGGCCAGTGGGACCAGGTGCCGTTCTGCCGGCCCTGCAACGGCTGGGCGCAGTATGAATTCGAGGAGGACGTCCGCGAAGGACTCCTCATCCGCAAGTCGCCGCAGTATACCTACTACAACAAGATCGCCCGGCTGAAGAACTGGCAGGGGAATCTGCTGGGCGGGCATCCGGAGCCGCCTCTCGAACTGGCCGACGCCATCGCCTGACACGACCATCGCATTGTTGGGGCCAGGTCTTGAAGCAGATTGATCAGTGATGTCCATGTACGGCCAGGTGCGTCAAGAATGACTCCTCAGTAC
>Ga0105164_10001904_pt1 | contig 13095 bp, 13 predicted proteins | sample VDWuncwatermetaG_FD_89674 | JGI IMG/M metagenome (GOLD analysis project Ga0105164, IMG submission 89674) | Wastewater microbial communities from Netherlands to study Microbial Dark Matter (Phase II) - VDW unchlorinated drinking water | ecosystem: Environmental > Aquatic > Freshwater > Drinking...
TGATTCCCGACGAGTTCCATGGTGAATGGAACTACGCAATCGTTCCGTCCGGATCGGGTCGAATCAGCAAGCAACCCCGAACACTCCGTGCCAAGTTGTAAAAGTAATTCTTTGACAGTTCCTTAGGTGGCTGCGCAAGGCGCTGCGCAACCTCGACGACGAAGCCACCTACATCGCGGCTGACGACGCAGCAGCCGCGCGTCTGGTCGTCAAGCGCGTACTCGATGCCGCTTCAATTCTTGCGGAGCAGCCCGGTCTCGGTCGGCCTGGTCGAGTACCCGGCACCCGCGAGTTGATCGTGGCAAAGACGCGCTACATCGTTCCCTACCGCGTGCGCGGCGAGACGGTCGAGATCCTGCGCGTGTTTCACACATCACGGCGGCTGCCCGACCGGTGGTGAATGAACCGGCCGCCGCCACGATTGATACCTGCAGGTCGGCGCATTCCAACCCCCTACCCTGCACCGAAAACTCAGCGCCTCGAACGGGCGGAGGTCACCCGTTCACAGCCCGTCAGAGGGTTTGTCGGAGGGTCTTGCGTCACGCTTTCAGAACGCTGCAACATGAACTGCGCCCCTGCCGCCTCGATCGACCCGGGGTCCCAGCCCAGCAGTTCGGCAAGGCGGCGAATCACCCACTCGGCCTGCGCCGGCGTGACGCTGGCGTCACCGGCGAGCAAGCCGCGGTGCGTGCGTTCGAGCACATCGGCCCGGGTCACGCCCAACTCCCACAGCTTGGTCGAGGCGTGATCGACGAGCAAGTTCGCCAGGTCTTCGCAGAATTCATAACGTGCGGCGATCTCGTCGCGCGACGCGTTGGGCTTGCTGCGGCCCGGCGCGATGAACGAGGGCGGAACGATGATCTGGCTCTCGTCGGACATGGCCCGATTGTCGCCGCCATGAGTGTTGACAGCACTCCCGCCATCCCGCCTAATCGCACAGCGTCCATCATGCAGGACCGTCGTTCCGTATAGAGAAACTCCACTGCGGCTCCGCACCGCGCGTCAACGTCCCCGAAGAAAGCACCATGGCACGCAACAGCACCGTCAAAGCCGACGCCAACGCCCCCGGCGTCACCGAACTGCTGGCGCGCTTCGTCACCGCTCACCCATCTTGCGGCTGGAGCAACGCGGTCGATACCGAAGCCCACCGCAGCTTCGCCAACTGGGTCGGCTGCGCCATCGGTCCGTCACAGCACGAAACGGTGCAGGCGGCACTGGCCGCCGTGCAGATGCTCGCGCCGGCGCCACAAGCCTGCCTGCTCGGCCGCGCCGAGAAGGTCGATATCGCCAGCGCGGCGCTGCTCAATGGCATCGCCTCGCACACCTTCGATTTCGACGATACGCACCTCAAGACCATCATCCACCCGGCCGGGCCGGTGGCGCCGGCTGCACTGGCACTGTGCGAGCACCTGAACCTGGGTGGCCGCGCGCTGCTCGACGCCATCGTGCTCGGCATCGAGGTCTCGTGCCGCGTCGGCAATGCGATCTACCCGGATCACTATGACCGCGGCTGGCATATCACGGGCTCGACGGGGATGCTCGGCAGCGCGGCGGCCTGTTCGCGCTTGCTCGGGCTGGATGCCGCACGCACGCAAATGGCGCTGGGCATCGCGGCTTCGCAGCCGATCGGCGTGCGCGAACAGTTCGGCACCATGACCAAACCCTTTCATCCCGGCGGCGCGGCGCGTGTGGGCCTGATGTCGGCGCTGATGGCCAAGCAAGGCTACACGGCCTCCAAGCGCGCGCTCGAAGCACCGCGCGGCCTGTTGCAGGTGTTCTCCGACAAGACCGATTGGTCCGAGATCACCGACGGTCTTGGCCAGACCTGGGAGATCGCCCTCAACACCTACAAGCCCTTTGCCTGCGGCATCGTCATCCACCCCAGCATCGACGCCTGCGTGCAGTTGCGCGAGGCGCATGGCCTGAAGGCGGCGGATATCGAGCGCGTGAGCATCCGCGTGCATTCGCTGGTGCTCGAACTCACCGGCAAGAAGACGCCGAGCACGGGCCTTGAGAGCAAGTTCAGCGTCTATCACTCCTGCGCCGTGGGCCTGCTCTACGGCCAGGCCGGCGAGCATGAATACAGCGACGAAGTCGTGAACCGGCCCGAGGTGACGGCTCTGCGCGCCAAGGTCGAGGCCATCGTCGACGACAGCATCGACGAGGCCGCGGTCGATTGCACCCTCCACACCAGCGACGGCCGCACGTTGAAGCTCTTTGTCGAACACGCCATCGGCAGCGTGGAAAAGCCGATGAGCGATGCCCAACTGCGCGCCAAGTTCGCCGGCCAGAGCGCGCCGATCCTGGGTGCGGCCAAGACCGCACGCGCCTGGGACTTGTCGATGGACATCGCGCAATGCGATGACCTGCGCGACTTCTTCGCCGCCACCACCCTCTGACCCATCGGGAGATTCGCCATGAAGATCAGACTGCTCATCGCCGCCCTGTGCACGCTGGCCGCCACCTGCGCGTCGGCGCAAGCGCCCTACCCGCACAGCCGCGTCACCCTGGTCACGCATTCCAGCCCCGGCGGCGGCACCGATCTGTTCCTGCGCGAGATCAGCCAGGTCCTGACGCCGCTGATGAAGACCAGCTTCGCGGTCGAGAATATCCGCGGCGGCAGCGGCGCCACCGCGGTGGCGCATGTGGCGGCGGGCAAGCCCGACGGCTCGATCTTCTACGGCACCACGCCGACCTATATCCAGACCACGCTGTTGTCCAAACCCAAGGTCGGCTACGACGGCCTGGACCCGATCGCCATCGTCTTCCTCGACCCGGAGGTGATCTACACCCGCAGCGAGTCGCCGTTCAAGAACCTCGCCGACGTGATCGCCTTCGCCAAGGCGAATCCGGGCAAGAGCCGCTGGGGCGCGTCAAACCCGGCCTCGCTCGAGCGCATTGCGCTGGAACGGCTGGCGCGCAGTACCGGCGTCAAGGCACCGATCGTCAGCCACGAAGGCGGCGGCGACCAGATGATCGGCGTCTTGAACGGCACCTACGACATCGGCATCGGCGAGATCCAGGAACTGCGTGCGCAGCTCGACGCCGGCAAGGTGCGCTTGCTGGCGGTGCTGAATGAGAAGCGCCTCGACGGCCTGCCTGAGCTGGCCACCGCCAAGGAGCAGGGCTTCAACGTCGTGGTCACCAAGTTCCGTGGCATCGCCGCGCCCAAGGGCCTGCCGGACGATATTGCCAAGGCCTGGGAAGACGCTTTGCGCAAGGCGCTCGACACGCCGGCCTACAAGGCGGCCTACGCGAAAGAAAACCTGATCCCGATGCTGATGGGGCGCGAGCAGGCGCGGCGCTTCACCACGCAGTTCGCGGCCGAGGTCACCGAGTCGCTCAAAGAGCTGGGCATCCTGAAGTGAGCGAGGCGCAGCGCGACCGCCTGCTGGCGGTGCTGGCGCTGCTGTTCGCAGCCGCCTGCGTCGCGGCGGCGCGGGCGATCGAAGACAGCCTGCTCGCCGATGCCGTCGGCGCCGGTGGCGTGCCGCAGGGCGTGGGCATAACGATGGCGCTGGCGGCGCTGGCCTTGTTCGCCAAGTCCTTTGCCGGCGGCGCAGCGCCCGCCGCCGAACTTGAATCCAAGCCCTGGCGCGAGGCGCTGCTGCGCACTTCGGCCTTGGTGCTCGCGCTGCTCGGCTACGCGGCGCTGCTGCCGCTGCTGGGCTATGCGCTCACGGTCAGCCTGCTGGTGCTGGCGACGGGGCGGCTCGCGGGGGCCGCGCTCAAATGGCCGCTGCTTGTGTGCGCTGCGCTCAGCGGGCCGCTGCTGTGGGCCCTGTTCGATGGCATGCTGAAAGTGCGCATGCCGGTCGGCAGCTTGTGGGCCTGATGAAATGACGACCCCAAGCTCGCTACGCTCGCGCCCCCAGGGACCGGCACGGGCCCCTTTGTGGCCCTTGGGAACTCAGGCTGCTCGGGAGCGGCCCAGCGCGGCCTGAGAGATGGACGCCCTGCTCACCGCCCTCGGCCACCTCGCCTCCGTCAGCGTCATCGCCGCCGCGTTCGGCGGCGTGCTCTGGGGCATCCTCGGCGGCGCGCTGCCGGGCATTTCGCCATCGATCGCGATGGCCCTGCTGCTGCCCTTCACCGTCGGCATGGCGCCCACCACCGCGCTGGTGCTGTTGGCCAGCGTGTATGTCGGTGCGGAGTACGGCGGCTCGATCCCCGCGATCCTGATCCGCACGCCGGGCACCAACTCGGCCTCGGCCACCGTGCTCGACGGCTACGCCATGGCCCAAAAAGGCCGTGCCGGCGAGGCCCTGGGCATCTCGCTGATCTCGGGCCTGTGGGGCGGCCTCTTCGGCTTGCTGGTGCTGGTGCTGGCCACAGAGAGCCTGGCCCAGGTGGCGCTGGCCTTCACGCCCGCGGCCTACTTCTCGCTTGGCGTGCTCGGCCTGTCGGTCATCGCCGGCCTGTCGGGCGGCTCGCTGCTCAAGGGCTGCATCGCGGCGGGCATCGGCCTGATGATCGCCTTCATCGGCAGCGACCCGGTCAGCGGCGTGCCGCGCTTCACTTTCGGCTCGGCCGATCTGCTCGGCGGCGTCAAGCCGATCCTGGTGATGGTGGGCCTGTTTGCCGTCACCGAGATGCTGGTGCAGATCACCGAGCCGGCCTGGGCCAAGGCCAATAAATCCGAAGCGAAATTGAAGCTGCCGAACTGGGCGATGAGCAAGCGCCTGTTCAAGCCGCAGGCCATCGGCGCGGCGATCGGCACCGTCGAAGGCGTGACGCCGGGTGCGGGCGGCACGATCGCGGCCTTCATGGCGTACTCGGAGGCCAAGCGCTGGTCCAAGCGCCCCGAAGAATTCGGCCACGGTTCGCCCGAAGGCATCGCCGCACCCGAGTGTGCCAACAACGTCGTCACCGCCACCGCGCTGGTGCCGCTGCTGAGTCTGGGCATTCCGGGCTCGAATTCGGCCGCGATCCTGCTCGGCGGCTTCCTGATCCACGGCCTGCAACCCGGGCCGATGCTCTTCACGCGCGCGCCCGAAGTCGTCTACGGCCTCTATGGTGGATTGTTCATCGCCAACATCGCAATGCTGTTGATCGGCCTGGTGATCCTGTCGCCCTGCATCTGGCTGGTGAACCGGCCCAAGCCCTACCTGATCGCGTGCATCCTGGCCCTGGTGATGTCGGGCGTATATGCCATCCACCAGAGCGTGTTCGAGATCTTCCTGGTCATCGCCATCGGTGTCTTCGGCTACGGCATGCGCTGGCTCAAGCTGCCGGTGCTGCCGCTGGTACTCGGCCTCGTGCTCGGCTACCTCATCGAATCGAACTACCGGCGCAGCCTGGTGATTTCGGGCGGCGACGCGATGATCTTCCTCACCGACAAGGTGTCGCTCACGTTGCTGGCGCTGGCCGCCCTGCTCACGGCCTATACGCTGTGGAAGGAATTCGCAAGTCCGAAGAAGGAGAAGTCGCTTGTTGCCTGAAATTGCCGTCGCCGAACAGTTGGCACGCGCGATCTCGCGCAGCGCACCCGAGCGCGAACCGCTGGCGCGCGAGGTGGCGCGCCGCCTGCTGCTCGATATCGCCGGCCTGTGCGTGGCGGCGCGGCATGAGCCGTATGTCAAAGCCGCGCTGGCCGCGATCGACCAGCCGGGGCCGTGCACGGTGATCGGCAGCGCCGAGAAGCTCGGCGTCGAAGGCGCGGCCTTCGTCAACGGCACCGCGGCGCATGGCGAAGACTTCGACGACACCTACGAGGGCGGGCCGGTGCATGCCGGCGCTGTGATCGTGCCGGCAGTGCTGGCCGCGGCCGAGCGCCACAAGCTGAGTGGCAGCGATGTGTTGCGCGGCATCGCCATCGGCGTCGAAGTGATGTGCCGGCTGTGCGCCGTCGCGCCGATGAAGGTGCACAAGGCCGGCTTTCACCCGACGGCGATCTTCGGCGTGATGGGCGCGGTGGCGGGCGTGGGCGCGCTGCTGCGGGTGCCCGACAAGGTGCTGGTCAACGCCTTCGGTATCGCCGGCAGCATGGCCGGCGGCATCATCGAATACCTCGCCGAAGGCGCCTGGACCAAGCGCCTGCACCCCGGCTGGGCGGCGCAATCGGGCTACCGTGCCGTGCGCCTGGCCATGGCCGGCTTCGCAGGGCCGCGCACCGTGTTTGAGGGCCAGCATGGCTTCTTCCACGGCTATGCGAATACGAGCGATGGCGACTTCGCGGCCATGCTCGACGGCATCGGCGAACGCTGGCTGTGGACCGCCGTCGCCTTCAAGCCCTACGCCTGCGGCACCATGGCCCACCCCTACATCGATTGCGCGCGCGAGTTCCGCCGCCGCGGCATCGCACACGAGCGCATCGCGCGCATCGAATGCGACACCGCCGAAGGCATCGTGCACCGGTTGTGGGAGCCGTTGGCGGCCAAGCGTGCGCCGCCCAACGGCTACGCCGCCAAGTTCAGCATCCCCTATGCCATCGCGGTGGCGCTGCTGAAGGACGATGCCGGCCTGGCCGAATACGGCGACGCGCAGGTGAGCGACCCGCCGCTGCGCGCGCTGATGGCCAAGGTGTCGTACCGCATCGATGTCACCAACCCCTACCCACGCCAGTTCACCGGCCACCTGCGGGTGACCCTGGACGACGGCACGCAGCACGAACACCGGCAGGCGTATTTCAAGGGCGGCGCCGAGCACCCCTTGAGCGATGCCGAACTCGAGCGCAAATTCTTCGCCAATTGCGCGCACGGCCGCCTGCCGCGCGACGCCGCCGAGCAACTGGCGCGGCGGCTGCAGGCGAGGCTCGACAGCACACCGACCCCATCGCTATGAGCCACGCAGCACAACCCGTCGCCCTCGTCACCGGCGCCGGCCGCAATATCGGCCGCGCCATCGCGCGGGCGCTCGCGGCCAGCGGCCACGCGGTGGCGGTCAACGTGCGCGCGTCGCTGGCCGAAGGCCAGGCGGTGGTCGACGAAATCGTCGCTGGCGGCGGCCAGGCCTTGCTGTGCGTGGCCGATGTCGGCGACCGCGACGCGGTCGCTGCGATGCTGGCTCGGATCGGGCATACCTGGGGGCGCCTGGACTTGCTGGTCAACAACGCCGCCGTGCGCCGCGAAGCCGCGCTGGAGAGCCTGAGCGCGGCCGACTGGCACGACACCTTGCGCGTGGTGCTCGACGGCGCCTTCTTTTGCAGCCAGGCCGCGCTGCCGATGTTGAAAGCCTCACCGCGCGCCGCGATCGTCAATATCGGCGGCCTCACCGCCCACACCGGTGCGGCCAACCGCGTGCATGTGGTCACCGCCAAGGCCGGCCTGGTGGGCCTGACGCGTGCGCTGGCGCATGACCTGGCGCCGAGCAATATCACGGTCAATTGCGTCGCGCCGGGGCTGATCGACACCGTGCGCCAGGGCAGCAGCGCGTCGGCCGCACCCCAACACCACGCCACGCACAAGCCGCTGCTGGGTCGGCGCGGCAGCGCCGGCGAAGTGGCGCAGGCGGTGGTGTTTCTGGCTGGCGACGCGGCGCGCTTCATCACCGGGCAGGTGCTGCACGTCAATGGCGGAACTTACCTGGGCGGGTGAGCGCCGGCTCGGCCGGGGCCAGCCCGGCATGACGACGGGCTAGCGCCCCGCCAGCGCCAACTTCAGTGCTGTCAGCCGGCTCGTATCGCGCCCGATCTCGCGCGCCGCGTTGTGGCCCGGCATGCCGCTGACACCACCGCCCGGGTGGCTGCCGGCGCCGCACATATAGAGGCCCTTGATGGGGGTGCGGTAGTCGCCGTGGCCGAGCATCGGCCGCGCGGCCCAGAGCTGGTCGAGCGACATCTGGCCATGCATGATGTCGCCGCCGACGAGGCCGAAGGTGCGCTCGAGGTCCAGCGGCGACAGCGCCGTGCGGCCGAGCACCGAGCGCTTGAAGCCGGGGGCGAAGCGCTCGACGGTATCGATGACCAGGTCCGCCGCTTCGTCGCGCGTCGCATCGTCCCAGGCGCGGCCACCCGGCAGCGTGTAGCGGAAGTGCTGGCAAAACAGGCTCGCCACATGCGCACCCTGGGGCGCCAGCGTGTCATCGACCGTGCTCGGGATCAGCATCTCGACGATGGGTTGGCGCGACCAGCCGTGGCGGGTGGCGTCACGCCAGGCGCGGTCCATATAGGCCATCGACGGCGCCATCACGATGCCGCTGGCCAGGTGCTCGCCGGGTTCGGGCAGGCAGGCGAAGCGCGGCAACTCCGACAGCGCCACATTCATGCGAAACGTGCCCGACTCGCAGCGGTAGCGCTCCATGCGCGTGCGAAACGGCGTCGGCAGATCCTCCGGCGCAGTCAGTTGTCCGAACAGCAGCTTGGGGTTGACGTTGGCCGCCACCACGCCGGCCAGGCGCTCGCCGCCGCCCACCAGGCGAACCCCGCGCACGCGGCCGGCATCGACCAGCAGGCGCTCGACCGGGGCCTCGAGTTCGATCGTCACGCCCGCATCTCGGCAGGCCTGCGCCATCGCCTGCGTGATCGCGCCCATGCCGCCGACCGCGTGGCCCCATTGGCCTTTCTTGCCGTTGACGCCGCCGAAGGTGTGGTGCAGCAGCACATAGGCCGAGCCGGGCGTCCAAGGGCTGGCCAGGTTGCCGACCACGCCGTCGAAGGCGAATGCGGCCTGCACCGGCTCGGCCTCGAACCAGCCGCCGAGAAAATCGGCCGCGCTCTCGCTGAACAGGTCGAGCAGGTCGCGCCGCTGCTCAATCGACAGCTTGCCGAACGTGCGCGCCTGGCGCAGGCCGCGCGTGCCCGAGCGCAACAGCGCGCCCAGGTCGGGCGGGGTCTGCAGCGAGAGCTCGCGCAGCAGGTCGCCGATGCCGTCGAGCATTTCGGTGTAGGCCGGCAAGCGTTCGGCGTCACGCGCCGAGAACTTGGCGAACTCGGCCTGCGTTCGCGCCAGGCCGCCGCCGACCTTGAGGTAGCGGCCGTCGTCCAGCGGCAGGAAGTTCGAGATCGGCCGCTCGAGGATGCGCAAGCCGCGCTCGTGCAGCCCCATATCGGCGATCACGCGCGGCGCCAGCAGGCTCACGGTGTAGCTGGCCACCGAGTTGCGAAAACCCGGGTGGAATTCCTCGGTGACCGCGGCGCCACCGACCACGCCGCGGCGTTCCAGCACGGTGACTTTGAATCCGGCGCGCGCCAGGTAGAAGGCGCAGACCAGGCCGTTGTGTCCGGCGCCGATGACCAGGGCTGTTCGCTGCATTGATCTCTTCATGGCCGCTCGCTCGTTGGCGAGATTGTCATGGCTCAGCGGACGACGCGGGCGACGACCTGCACCTGGGCCGGTGTGCCGCAACTACCATCGGCGAATGCTCACGCGCATCGCACGCTTGATTTTCTGGCGCACGCTGGCACTGGCTTGCGTGGTGCTCGGCCTCATCGGCGTGGTGATTCCCGTGCTGCCCACGGTGCCGTTCCTGCTGGTGGCGGCCTGGGCCGGCGGCAAGGGCTGGCCGCAGCTCGAAGCCTGGTTGCTGGCCCACCCGCGGCACGGCGCCGATATCCGGCGCTGGCGCGACCACCGCGCGGTGCCGCGCCGCGCCAAGTGGCTGGCCTCGGCGACGATGCTGATGAGCGTTGCGCTGGTCATCGCCTCGCCTGCTCCGCTGTGGGTCAAGATCGGCGTGCCGGCCTTCGTGGCGGCCGTGGCCTGCTGGCTGTGGCTGCGCCCCGAGGTCTGATACGGATTCACCATCCATCGACAAGAAGCATGAGTTGCCCCGCTCGACGCGTCGCAGCCCTGGCACTCGGCCTGGTGGCAACGCCGGTATGGGCCAGTTTCAATGGCCCCCTCAATCTGGGCTACGGCGGGATGTTCGTCGGCGGCCTCGTGGTCTGTGTCCCCGGTGGGCTCGCGTGCTTCTTGCTCGAGTGGTTGTGTAGCCGCCGCCAGCCTCCAAAATGGGTCGGCAAGGCGGCGCTCACGCTGGGAATTGCCAGTCAGGTTGCGCTGCTCATCGCCCCGCTGGATGGCATCGCCGGCACATTGTTGTACCTGTTGCCACCCGTCATGACATTGGCGCTGGTGACACTCCTGCCCGCGCCCGCGTGGCGCCTGCTCGCGGTTTGGGCCGTCAGCCTCGGCTCGATTGCCCTGCTTGTCGCGTTTGCGCCGGTCGACGCCACCGGCCCGCGCAATCGGGACGAGGAACTTCTGGGCGCGCTGACCGGCGGCGCCGTCACGCACATGGCACTCTGGCATCTGGGATTCCTGCTCGGCCAGATCGGGCGGCGGCGGGCAGGCGTCGCGGCCGCGCACAGCCCGGACTGGAGGGCGATACGCGACCACGCCGCCGAGGGACTGCAGGCGATCGATGCCGCGCATCGGCCGCAGATCGCCACCCACATCTTTTCGCATCCGGGCTTTTATTGGTGGCTGGGCGGCACCGCGATGTTCTACGTCGCGACGATGGGCATGGCCCTCTTCAAGTGGGACGGTCTGTTGAACGCGGCGCTGCTCACCGAGTGGCGGCTGCTGGAACTGTTGGGCCTGCCGTTCGACTTCAACCGCCAGCCGTCCGCACTCCGGCAGTGGGCCACGCATGGCCTCGTGTGGTCGGCGGTCTTTGGCGCCGGCACATGGGGGCTGGCCGCAGCGGCGGGACGCTTCGACGCCGGACGCCTTGCGCCGCTGCGGCTGGCGGCGATCGTGCTGGCCGCATGCATGCTGTTGTGGCTGATGCAGCCGGGCGCAATCCTGCGCTATTGAAGCGTTTGTGCGGCGCTGGAACCGCATCGCGCATCGCGCCGCACCCATCGAACTGACCAGGGAACTGGCGCAGCGCCACGACCTCCTGGGGCTATGAATGCTGACCGGCGCCATTCAGTGCCGCGCCCGCGGCCACTGCGCGACGAATCATCTGGGCCACGGCAGGCTCGGTGTTGGTCGGCGTGATCCGGATCGCGGGGTGTGCGGCCGCGAACACGCGGAACAACTCGTCCGCGAACGCCTGGCCGATCTCGGACACGCCGGCGAAGTCCAGCTCGACACGCTTGAAGCGATCGAAGCGTTGCGCCACCCGCTTGGCCTGCGAGCGCGAGACGAGCTTCTCGCCTTCGTACTGCGCCAGGCGCAGCGGCACCACCGTCTTGTCGAAGCTGTACTCCTCGGGGTCCGTGAAGGCAACGAATACCGAGCGCAGAACTCGCGGGCTGTCGTTGGTCAGCCGCATGCGAACGCGCGTGCCCGGCGTGTCCGCCGCCTGCTCGGCAATCGCATCGTCAGCGCGCGGCGCATGGCTGAAGCGCAGATGATGCGATTCGATCTCGAAGCAGTCCAAAGCTCGCGACGTGAAGAAGATGCCCTCACCGCTGTGCTGCTCCGGCGCCGTGGTCAGCTTGCCCTTGGCCAATTCCAGGATCGCCTCGCGCGCGTCGTGCAGGTTCAGGGCGCGCTGGATCTTCACGAAGATACCTTCGCCCTCGTCGGCCACGACCACCTCTGTCCAGAGCGCGTTCATCCGCGCGCTGACCTGCACCTCCCGCGTACCCGAGTGGTCGATCGCGTTGTTGATCATCTCGGTGGCAGCGTAGTGCCAGATGTCGCGCACGTTCTGCGCCAGCCGCGCCACGATCGGCGAGATCAACTCGCGCCACACCAGGTCTTCCTGCAAGCCCTCGCACGGGTAGCGGCGCTCGACCTCCAGCGCCTCGAGGCGGTACACGCGAGCGAGGGTCGTTCCCTCGGCGCTGACCAGCCCATCGCGGACGAGCGCTTGCAGGTAGCCGTTGGCCACCTGGCGCGAGAGCCCACAGGCTTGCGCGAGCCGGGTGCCAACGCGGTGGCCGTCGGCTGCGATGAGTTCCAGTGCGCGCCGTCGGATCGAATCCTTGTCAATGCTCATTCGTCGTATTGTAAATGCGTGGAGCACAACTTGACAACCATCGAAGACAGGTTTGTCCTGACACGACCGCCTTCAGGTCGTGTTGTCGTCGAACAGTTCGGGCTCGCCTGGCTTTGTCGGCTTGGCTCCCGTGGTCGCGAGGCGCACGATCTCCGGCCAGCTTTGCACGAGCCCGTTGTATGACAGCGCCTCGGCCGCGCGCTTCTTGCGCCCGCACGGCGTGTACAGCCGGTGGCAGTGTTCGCGCGCGACTTCGGCATTGGAGCCGAGCTTGGCGATGAGCACCGCAACGCAAGGGCAGCGACCAGGTCAACTTCCAGGCGCTGCGGCGGCACGCGCGCGGGGCAGCGCGAACTCAGTGGTCGTGGCGCGGGACGTGATCGTGATCGTGATCGTGATCGTGATCGTGGCCATGACCATGGTGGTCATGCGCTGGCGGCGCTTCGGCCTCGGCGTAGCCCAGCATCATGGCTTCCATCAGTTTGCGCAGCGGGTCTTCATTCAGCGCCACATGGCCGGCCAGGAAGCCGGCCAAGCGCGCGAGCACCAGCGACTGCATCGCCACCTGGCGATAGGCGTTGGGCGAGGCCACCTGCTCGGCGTCCTTCACACAGCGCTCGAGCAGGTCGTTGAACAAGGCGTCGAGATAGCGGTTCAGGACATCGCCGCCCGCCGGCGCCTTGGCCAGCATCGCGCTGCTGTGGACCAGGAAGCGCTGGTACAGGTCGCCTTCGAAGCGGTCTTCCTCTTCCAGGTCGCCGCACATGGCTAGAAGCCCTCCGCGCGTTCGAGCTGCTCGAACCAATCAAAACCCATCGGCTTGACGATGCGGCTGTTGACGACGACGATGCGCGCCTCGTTCTTCGGGTCGCTGTTGAAGTGCTGGTGCGCGCAGTACGGCGGGATGTAGACGAAATCGCCCTGGCTCCACTCGAAGCGCTTGGGCGTCTCGTCCCAGGAAAATTCCATCTCGTCCTTGCAGTCGAAGCGCACGTCCCAGTGCAGGTCATAGCCGCTGCCCTCCACCACGAAGAAAATTTCTTCGGTCAGGTGGCGGTGCTTGCCGCTGGCCTTGCCGGGCGGCACGAACTGCTGGTAGATGTCGAGGCAACACTCCTTGGTGTTCATGTCCTCGTGGATGATGTGCTTGATGAGTCCGTCGGGCGAGCGCTCGAAGGGCATCTGGTGCGCCTTGACGACGTTCAACCGCTCCTTGTATTCGCCGCGAAAACGCTCCGAGACTTCCAGCGCCTTGGCGTAGAA
>Ga0105164_10001905_pt1 | contig 13095 bp, 7 predicted proteins | sample VDWuncwatermetaG_FD_89674 | JGI IMG/M metagenome (GOLD analysis project Ga0105164, IMG submission 89674) | Wastewater microbial communities from Netherlands to study Microbial Dark Matter (Phase II) - VDW unchlorinated drinking water | ecosystem: Environmental > Aquatic > Freshwater > Drinking...
CCAATATTTATAAGTTCTTTGAGGAGTTGATTCTCTTCGCTAAAATCAAAATTGAAAATCTTTCTTATAAAATGACCAATAAACCAAAAAATAGAAATTAAAAGTAATCCTGTGACTAGTGCAAAAATAATATCCATTTTTTCTCCTTTACACTGTATTCAATATATCCTAGGTTACAAAAATAAGAACGTAGTATTACAACATCCTTTGAAATTGATAAAATTGGTTTCTTATGGCAAAAAAGATAGGATTATATTTTCTTTTTGGATTTGCTTTTTATCTAATATTTTCATTCTATTTCTGGACTATTAGTTATGGTCATGCTGTTCATTTAGATAAAAAAAACCATTGTTATTATAACCTTTTATCTGAAGGGTTTCTTTCTGGAATGCTAAATCTAAGTATTGATCCTAGTCCTGGGCTTCTCAGCTTACCTAATCCTTATGATCATATAAAAAATATCCCTTATAGATTACATGATGCATCTCTCTATAGAGGAAAATATTATTTATATTTTGGACCTACTCCAGCGTTAGTTTTATATATTCCCTGCATGTTGATAACAGGAATGTATTTAAGGGATCATATAGTAATATTACTCTTTTCTTTTTTCTCTTTATTTTGGGTTCTGGGCATATTTTTATATTTAAAAGAAAAATACTTTCAAAAAATACCACACCTTATGATTTTATTTGCTTTATTTATCGTGGCTTTTTCAGATGTAGCTATTTATAATCTTCGACGCCCTCATATATATGAAGTGGCTATTTCCTGTGCAATGTTTTTTCTAACAGGAGCTGTTTATTTTCTATGTAATTCATTTAAAAACGACAAACCAAGAATAATAATGCTTTTACTTTCTAGTATTTTTATTGGTTTATCGGTTGGGGCAAGAGCACATTTTGTTTTTATGGGCATCTTGCTTTTAATAACTGCTTTAAAGATTTACAGAAGTAATATTCAAATTAAATCAAAGATTATTTCTATTTGTTCGCTTTTAATTCCATATAGTTTATTTATAATTGCTATTTGTGTTTATAACTATATGCGTTTTGATAGTCCATTTCAGTTTGGTAATAAATATCAATTAGCAGGTATCGATATAACCCAGTATAGAATATTTGATATTAACTCTATTCTGCCAGGACTCTATTCTTACCTTCTTCATCCCATTTTAATTAATTCTAACTTCCCTTTTGTGTATTTAAATACTTATTTCCCCTCTTGTTTAATACCACAAACCCCTTATTTTATAGAGAAAACTTCAGGAATTTTTTCTTTCATCCCTCTTCTTGTATTAATGGTGTTTATTCCAATGAAATTTGAAAATGTTAAATTCCCCAAATTTGAATTATCAATTATTTTTCTTCCTGGTTTAATTAATCTATTATTTATTTCATCTTCAAATGGTGTTGGCATGAGATATACTCAGGATTTTGCTATTTATTTCTTGATGACTACATTCTTTTTATGGTTTTATGTTTACTCTAAAACAAGTAAAATGTTTAATTCTCTTGTTTTTTTTCTATGTATATTAAGTGTTTTATTTGGCATGGCTTTAAGTATTATGGGTTGTTACAATGGGCTTAAGGAGCAAAACCCATCTGAGTTTGATAAATTAAACTCTGAATATAGTTTTTTATCAGAAGTTATTCATTCCGTAGCACCTTTATGGGGACAATATTGAAAAATCATATGAAAAAAACACTAACAATAATTATTCCAGCATTTAATGAGGAAAATAGAATCCTAAAAAATTTAAATGAAATAAATGATTACGCGACTAGAAATTCTCTTTTTGACAAAATTAAAACTATAGTAGTAGATGATGGAAGTAAAGATAAAACAAAAGAGACAGTAGAAGAATGGATTAAGAATAAATCAGCCAATGGTTTTTCAATAGTGAGCTATAAACCTAATAAAGGTAAAGGCTATGCTGTAAGAGAAGGATTTTTAAAAGCAGATTCAGATCTCATCTTATATACAGATGCTGATGGTGCCAGCCCAATTTCTGAAATTGAAAAATTGTTACCAGAAATAAATGAGGGTTTCACTGTAGTTTGTGGGTCCAGAGTATTAAAAAATGAAACAGTCAATGTGAAAATGGCACTAAAAAGAAGAATAATTGGTCTTGTATTTCATATGCTTTTAGGTCTACTTAAATTGAATTTTATCAAAGATACACAATGTGGTTTTAAGCTCTTTGAAGCTAATGTAGCAAAAAAAATTGCAAAAGCACAAAAATGCTTTAATTTTTCATTTGACATTGAATATTTATACCTGAGTAGAAAGATGGGTTATAAAATAAAAGAAGTTCCCATAAATTGGTACCATGTTAAAGGGTCAAAAGTTAATTTAATAATAGATTCAATAAAGATGTTAGTAGAAGTATTAAAAATAAGGTTTTGTTACAAGTATAATATTTAAGGGAATTTTTATGAGTATAGAAGAAGTGGAAAAATCTGAAGAAAAAGAAAGTAAGATTGATGCTTATTCTTTTCTTAGTACAAAAACTGAAAGAATTCTTTTTTTAGCTTTATTAACGCTTATTTCAGCGGCACCATTAATTTTTCAAAATGGCTTACCTGCCCATGCTGATTGGCATAGTCATATTGCAAATGCTTATCAGTTTAAAAAATGTTTTTGGCAGGGAGATTTTTTTCCTCGCTGGATTGATGGCAATCTTTTTGGTTATGGTCTTCCGAAATTTAATTATTATGCTCCCCTTTTTTATTATATTTTTGTTTTCTTAGAGATTTTTTTTAGAAATCCTATCTATTCAATGAAAGCTGCTCTTGTTCTAACTCTGGTTTTATCGACAATTTTTGGCTATATATATCTTAGGAGACATGGATCACCACAGGCTGCTTCTTTAGCCACTGTTTTTGTGATTCTCTCTCCAGCCATACATATCTTTACTTACAATAATAATTTCCCAACAAATGCTTTAGCTATTCCATTTATTTTTATTGCTTTATATGGAATTGATACATTTGATAGAGAAAAAGACTTTGATAAGAAAGCTTTTTTAATTACATCATTTGGATATGCAGGAATGGTTCTTTCTCACTTACCTACTGCATATATATTTTCATTGATGCTTATTCCATACTTTTTATTTTCACTTTCATTATATAAAACAAAAAAGTTCATCAAGTTTTTTATAGCGAGTATTGCTTGTGGACTGGGATTGAGTGCATTTTATCTTTTTCCTGCAATTACAGAAACAAATTTAGTTCATTCAGAGGTTCTATCAAGTGGACCAGGATGGGATTTTAGTAAGAACTTTCTTTTTACATATCTAGATAGACTTCCTAGCGAAGGCTATTACTGGGGGATTTTTGATCATAGGTATTATGAAGTTAGTAATGCATTGTTTGGGCTTGTAGGTTTAATCGCTGCAGTCTTACTACTAGCAAATTATGACAGAATCAAGACTCATCTACCTGAATATGAAAGAGTTAGAGTAGCGATAATCATGCTTTTTATTTTATTTATCATGATGACACCAGTTTCATTTGTTGCCTGGTCAATGTTTAAACAAATGCAAACTTTACAATTCCCATGGAGATTTACAAGTGTAGTTATTCCTTTTTGTTGTGTAACAGTGGTTTATGCTTTTGATTTAATTTCAAAATTTAAAAATGAGAAAATAGATACCTCAGGGTTCAAATATATTATTTACTCCTTTGTACTTTTACTTACACTTCTTTTCTATGTAAACTTTGTAAATGTCTTTAAGTGGGATTGGGCCTCACCTGAAATGTTTCTTAGACATGCAATGAATGTCGTATGGCAGAACAGAGAATATCAACCCAATTTTTCAAGTAATCCAAATTGGCGAGAAGATGATTTTTCTAAAGATTTCACCCCTTCTTTAAGCTCTTCAGATCCCAATGCAGACATTACACTTTTAAAATGGACTTCATACGATAAAATATTTCAAACTTTTGCACCCTTAGAGCATCAGTTTAGAATAAGAACATTTTATTTTCCTGGATGGAATATTTATGTAGATGATAGAAGAATAGATATTTCAATGGATCCCAAAACAGGAGCAATGATGTTTAAAGTCCCTCCTGGAAAGCATCAAGTAGAAGTTAAATTTGAATTAACTTCACAAAGAAAACTTGCCTTAATGATAAGTCTTGCATTCTTAGTATTTTATTTCTTTTTATTCTCAAAAACTTTTACCACTGGTATTGGCTTTAAGCTAAGAAATATTCAAAAGCCAGTTTCCCTAGAGGGAGCAAATACATAATGAAAGCAGGTATATTATTAGCTCTTCTACTTTCAATTTTGCCAGCAGCTTGGATATTTGATCTTTCAAAAGATAAGCTTATAGTTTTTGCTTCTACCTCATCATATGGTTGTGATTTTGATGGAGATAAGAAAGGTGATCTTTCTGTTTGGAATCCAAAAACAAATACAGTTTATTTCCAACTTTCTTCAGACAATATGTTTTATCAAAAGAAATTCTTTAACGATGGAATAACATATAAACCAGTTTTTGCTGATTATGATTCAGATGGAAAAACAGATTTTGCTTTCCACCAGGAAGATGCTGGTCAGTGGATAATTAATTTATCTTCAAATCCTGAGGCAGCAATAAAAATGTTTTTAGGAAATTATGGTGATATTCCTATTCCCTTAGACCTTGAAGGTGATAAAACTTTTGATATAGGTATCTGGAGACCTGCCAATGGCATCTGGGTCTTATTAAAAAAAGATGAGAAGTTAACAAAATCAGCTTCTCTCCATCCCCAAGGGTATGCAAGCGATATTCCCACTACGGGAGATTTTGATGGAGATGGGAAATCAGATTTAGTGATATTTAGACCTGAAAGTGGATATTGGTTTGTAGATAAATCTAGTACAGAGTTTAATCCAGGGTCAGGTTTAGGTATTCAAAATGGTCAGGAATGGGATGTCGCTGTACCGAATGATTATGATGGTGATGGTAAATGTGATATAGCTGTTTGGAGACCATCTACTCAAACATGGTTTATTAATTACACTAATGGTGCAGGTCAAAATCAGTTAAAATTTGGAAGTAAAGATGATATTCCCCTTTCTCTAGATGTAAGTGGAGATTCAATACCAGAGCTGATTACATGGGATGATTATAGGAAAACTTGGAATATTTATAATATGAAAACTCAGCAAACTCTCTCATATAAGTGGGATGTTCCAGAAGGTTCATTCCCGTCTAGTTCTATATTACAAACATTTGAATAAAGAGGTAAAGATGCCTGCCATGAAAATGATAATAGCCATAATTAGACCAGGAAAACTGTCATCAGTAAAAATGGCAATGGATAGTGCTGGCTTTACAGGAATTACAGCAATTGCAGTAAAAGGTAGAGGAAGTCAAAAAGGAGTTGTTGAGCAGTACAGAGGTAGTGAATATAAAATAGATCTTTTGGATAAAGTAGAAATTAAGGTAGTAGTAAATGATGATGAATTAGATAAAGCTATTAATATTATTATAGATAGTGCAAAAACAGGTGAAGTTGGAGACGGAAAAATATTTGTTTTAAATGTAGAAGAGGCTATAAGAATTCGTACAAATCAAACTGGTGAAGAAGCATTGGACCCTAAGTAAATCTCATGGAAGAAAATGTTTATAATATTAAAACATTGTTAGATACAGCCTGGCTAATCATTATGTCGCTTTTAGTGTTTTCTATGAACTCTGGATTTTCTATGCTGGAAGCAGGTTTTTGTAGAACTAAAAATGTAGTTAATATGCTTGTAAAAAATCTTTCTGTTGTTTTCGTTTCTTCTATTGCATTTTGGGCTATAGGATTTCCATTAATGTTTTCATCAGGTAGTGAATATTTTGGAGCAAATTTTTTAAATGGACTTTTTCTTTCAGGAAATCTTTTAAACTACTCTTCTATAAATAGCAATGGTATTCCACTTGAAGCAATTTTTCTTTTTCAAATGGTCTTTGCTACTACTTCTGCCACCATAATTTCAGGAGCAGTAGCAGAAAGAGCAAAGTTTTTTACTCTTTTAATTTTTGCTTTTTTTATGACAAGTTTTATTTATCCGGTTTGCGGACACTGGATTTTAGGAAAAGGGTTTTTATATGATCTTGGCGTGAGGGATTTTGCAGGATCTTTAATGATACATACTGTAGGTGGAGTCTCAGCTTTAGCCGCAGTTATAGTAATGGGACCAAGAGTAGGAAAGTATAATAGAGATTTAACCCCTAATGCAATTATAGGACACTCCATTCCCATGATTACTTTAGGAGTTTTTATTCTTTGGCTTGGATGGTTTGGTTTTAATATGGGTTGTACTTATGGATTTTCAGCTGCTTGTGCTCATATAGCTTTATGCACAAATGCATGTGCAGTAGCCGGGGGACTGGGTGCACTTTTAGTTTCATATGTTCTTCAGAGAAAATCAGACCTTTCAATGATTGTAAATGGTATTTTAGGTGGGCTTGTTTCTAGTACGGCTTCATGTGCTTTTATTAGTCTAACCTCAGCATATATAATTGGTTTTATTGCTGGATGTATAGTAGTAATATCCATAATGCTTTTTGATAGATTTTTCCATACAGATGATCCTATAGGCGCTATTTCAGTTCATGGAGTTTGTGGCATTTGGGGGACAATTGCTCTTGGGCTTTTCAGTTCTGGGGAAACACTCTTTTTTACAAATATCTCTCCACCTAAAGCAGGATTATTCTTCGGTGGAAAACTCGAACAATTAATTCCCCAGTTAATTGGTGTAGTAGCAGTAGCTTCATGGGCATTTATTGTTTCTTTTGCTATTTGGTTTTTGCTTAGAAAAACTATAGGAATTCGTGTCTCTCAAAAAATTGAAGTAGATGGGCTGGATATAGGTGAACATGGTATGGATGCATATCCAGGGTTTGTAAGCTCAGGCGAAGGGATTTTATGATTAACCCCCCTTTAAAAATCATCCTTGATGAAGATAAAATCAAAAAATCTTTAAATGTAAAAAACGTTATAAAAATTGTTGAAGAGGGTTTTAGAAAAAAAGGCTTAGGCTTAGTTAGTTTATTACCTAAGAAAGGACCAGATTTACGAACACCAGGTGCATTTGTTGACTCTATGCCTGTTTCTGTTTTTGATTATCCTGTGAGTGGGATTGCACAACCCCACCTTCAGACATTTGGAATAAAATGGATAACTGCTTTTAGAGGCAATATCAAAAAGAAAATCCCATATATAAACAGCCTAATTATTTTAAATGACCCTATAACTGGAATGCCTTTAGCTATCTTTAGAGGAAATTGGATTACTGCTATAAGAACAGCTGCTGTTTCTGCTGTTACTGCAAAGTATCTAGCTCCAAAAAAAAAGCAAATAACGATAGGAATATTTGGTACTGGGTTACAGGCATATGTTCATGTTCTGGCTTTTAAAGCTTTATATAAAAACCCTAAATTTATTTTATTTAACCACAGCGAAAAATCACTTAAAAAATTTCTAACTAAATTTAAAAATGAGAAGTTTCAAGTAGAAAGTGACTTTCATAAAGTCGTAAAAAGTTCAGATGTAATAATAAGTGCTACTACTTTTACATCTGAAATTACTCCATATATTTATGAGAAAGACCTAAAAGATGATGTTTTAATTCTTCCTCTTGATTATGGTTGTAGAGTAGATCCTAATTTATATAAGAAATTAGATGAAGTTTATACTGATGATATTCCACAGTATAAAGTTAAAAGTGAAAATAAAACTTTTTTTCCAAAACAAAGGCCAAAGATAAAAAATGAAGTGGGAGATTTAGTTGTAAGAAGAATTATTAGAAGTGAAAAGCCAAAAAAAATACTTGTTTTTAATCTAGGCATTGCTTTATTTGATATTCTGACGGCCTTATCAATGATAAAGAAATAAATCTCATTGTAAATTCGCCGATTTAAATATCAGTTTTATTGCTATTTCTTCTCATTAATTTAAGTGTTTTAAGCCTTTTTACTCCTACATATAGGACAATTGGTTCATACGTAAAAAATGAATTATAAAGGAAATATTAATATGTAAAATTTGGCCTTTAAATATGGGTTAAGTAAGTGTTAAGATCGAAGAGTAAGCAATTATTTAAGCATCATATAAAAAAACATAAAAAGAGTACGACAAATCAATGATGATAAGGTCGATAGTAAATAAAGATAATAGAGCGGTTTTGATGACAAAGCCTGCTCGTTTTTTGTTTTAAGGGATAAAAGTTTCTAGCTATTCAAAGGGGAATAAGCTTGCAAGTGTCAGAACCATTACCACCAATAACATCAGCAAAATCAGTATCAGTTCCAAAAGGTTCAGGTTCTGGCGGCTCTGAGCCCCCAGTAACTCATACTGCAACTACTGCTGAGACAGCAGCTGTTGCTACTGTAACGACAAGCACTGTTTGGCAGCACACATTTAATACAGTTAGAGCCATACTTACTGGCGAAGTTTCAAATGTGCCTTTTGAGAATGTCTTAAGAGATGTAGTTAGAGTAGATCAATTAACAGGGGAAGAAAGAGTAAAAGCAACAGTTGCAAACTGTGAAAGGATTATCAATCGTACAAAAACGATAATTGAATTAGTAGATAGTAATTTTAAAGCAGGAAAAAAGGATCCATTTGCTGGAATTACAAAAGTGGATCATATTCCTATGTCAGCGGCACTTGCTGTCTTGTCAGGAAATACTCCTGAGCAGATTTATGAACACAATAAACAACTCTACGTTCAGGCTAATCATGTTATGTTAGCTGTACAAGGAAAAATTGATTTAAGACTTTTATTTGATATAGATGGATGTGTAATTTCTAAAGATGATTTTTCTAGCGCTACACATGATCATGCAGCTATACTTCATGCTCATTTACTAAACCATGTAATGAATGGATTCTCTAAATATGGACATGCAAAAATTATGTCTAATACTAATAGAGCACCTTTTACTACTGAAATATCTGAAAGTCCCAAAGCCGCACGAAATATTAAACTAGATAGCTCTGTGCATCATTCAGCTATGGTAGAGCTAGCAGGACATTCAGCTCGCGAGGGTTATGAGCTTTTAAAGAAAGTTGGAATCGGTGCTTTAAGTACAGGTTTTATTTTCCAAGCCACAGATGGTAGTACAAGAATTAGTAGAAAAATGTCAATTTCTTATGAGCTTTTAAATGATGCTTTATCAAGAGATAAATTAGTCGGCATTACTAAAGAATTAGCAGAAAAATATAATACATCTGGAATGGAAATTAAAGGGTTAAATGCTTTTTTAATGTTAGGAAATGGAGTTATAGAACCTGATTTCAAAACTGAAGCAGTATTTGTCGATGCTGATAGTCCTGCAGCAAAAGATATAAAACTGCATGCATCGTTTTTAGGAAATCAAAAAATTAAAATGATAGAAGAGGAATGTGTCGATGGAACAGTGGCTGGCTGGACAAAATATAGAGAAGAAATATTAGATGGCATAGAAGATAGAAAAAACATAGCTCCAATTTTAAAAAGATTAGCTTCTTTATATCTTCAAAAGGTTCGTGGAGGAAATTTAGAAGATGGAGAATTTGAATCTATTGCAAAATCTAATTCTATACTAGAGCCTTTGCCAAGACTTAAAGATGAAGAAAAGGTGAATTTGGATTTATTAATTACTGAGGAGATTACGCGTCTTAAAGACTTACAATTAAAATCAAAGTATAGTGAAAAGCCCAGTGAAGAAGAGCTTTCTCTATTTGAAAATATTCCTGAAGTTAATGACTTAAATGACTTTGAAAAAAACATGACTTTAATAGAAAAGCCTCTTATGGCATTACGCAGATGTGCTGCTACATACATTAAGATTCCAGGAGAACATGATTCTAATAATGAAAAAGTAGAATATGTGGATAGTTCGAGAAAAGCAGAAAAACATATTAATCCGTTCTATGCATTAAATGGTGGGACTGAAGATGGTGTTGCAATATCAGCAAATCCTGAATGGTTTAGTGAATTAATAAATGGTTTAGCTCTTACTAATATTTGTTTTCATTACGATGATCCTCAGCATATTCAAAGACATGAAATAGTTCCTGATCTTATTGAAAGACTTAGAGAAATAGAAGTTTCTACTTTAGGGAGAAATCAAACGGTACCTGAAAATTACTCAGCGCTAGATATTATTCAAGAATTAGAATTTAAAGATAGTGTAGTCGGATTTTTACAAAAAGCTTATAAGAATAATTTTGACCAGATGTCTGATCCTACAAGAAAAGATCTTGTGCAATTTTATAATAAAGGTATAGAAAAACTCTTTGGTATTAAACCAAATCCAGGTGCAGAAAATGAAAAGTTAAATGTATCTGATAAATCTATAGTTAATTTGGAGGGGGCTGAGCTGAATGGCGTATTGCGTGACTGGGTTTATGAATATCAGTATCGTGATTCTACAGAACAGGTAATTAAGGAAGCTTCATTTTTTCAACGTCACATTGACTTTATGAAATGGCGCGTAGAAGAATATGTTAAATTACACTATAGTGCAGTGTCTTTAGAAAAAAGTGGACTTTTTAAGCTAGTAAAACCATTTGAAAAAGAAGTTGAAAAAGAAGTTATAAAATATGCTGAAGGAGTAGAGCTCAATCAAGAAATTATAGATCAGGTATTTCGCAGATTTCGTGCATCAGGAGTTGTTCATAATGTAGAAGATATAGTATCGCCTTTTTTAAAAGTACTTGCAGAAAATGGAGCTGATCAAAAAATAGTTTCCTTTGCCAGTGAAATATTTCCTAAACACTATTCTGACAACCCACTTGAATTTAAGCTTTCTCAAGAAGAAATATCAAGTGCTATTCACGTGGGAAAATTTACAGACTTTTCTGTTCCAAATCATGTCACACAATTCTTTGATCATATGTTTTATCCTGGTTATTTATTTGCTAGAAATTATAAAGAGGAATTAACTGGAAGAGCAACTTTTTTACCTCTTTATGTTGTAGAAGATAAAAGAAAAGATGGTTTGGATTATACTGAAATTTTATGTTTAGATACAAAAGCCAATCTGCAGGAGACTTTAGAAGCAATTCTAAAAGGGAATATTGTATTTGAGTCATATGGTGATAGTTGGAGCGATGGTCCTGCTCACTTAAGAAGTACCTTAGGTACAGCTATTGTAGATGGTGAGCGAATACGAGGCTCTGCAATGATTATCTATAATCTCATAAAGTCTGAAGCATTGATTAAAAAAAGAGTTGAAGAATGTGTTTCTATGTTTGAATCGGCACAAAAAGCTACTTCTCATGGATTTGAAGAGTATTGTGATGCTTCTGGGAATTATGCTTTAGAAGAAGTTAAAGAAGTTGAAAATGGAACAAGTAAAGTTATTGGCTATAAAAAGGTAATAGCTGTTAAGCCCTTTTGTAATATAAAAGATAATCCAAAACATACTATAGAACATATTGTAGAATATGCTGAAAACGGTAAAACTTTTACTTATGAGGACATTGCTACTGAACTAAGTAATAAGTATAGAAACAGTGTTTGTAGAAATGAATCTCCTCAGGCAAATGTAAGAAGACTGGCAGAATTCTTGCAGCATGCCACTGGATTAGATATAGACTTTGTAGAAGCAGAATTTAAAAAGGCTCAAGAGCTTACAAAAAAAGATCCAGCGACCTTAGGTGATGAAGAAAAAACTTTAGTAAATAAATATAGAGTGGCTTTAAAAGAAAAGGAATTATCGAGAAGACAACCCTATGACACTCCTAAGTCTAGAATCTATATAGAATATGTAGATCCTCAAACAAATACTCCTTACTATAGAATGTCTGATACGAAAAGACTTACTTCAAGAGAAGGAGTAGTGTTTATAGGAAATGAAGCCTCTCTAGTAAAAAGAAGAATAGTTAGAGATATTGTAAATAATAAAATGGGTGCTTTTGTATATGATGACACTTTAAAGACTGATACCCCTATAGAGTTTACTGATTTAGATTTTTTAAATAAAGTACATAGAGAAGAAGAAATTCTTACTACACCATCTCCAGCTTCAGGCATGCTTTCAAATAAGTTTTGGAAAGGGCTTTTTGGTCTTGGAGATCAAGAAAAGGGAAAAGAAAGAATTAAAGCTCTTATTTCTATCATGCCAAAAGCTTTTAGTAATCTTCTTTCCTGGTCTGGTGCAGCTATGGCTTTAGGTGGACTTGTAAGACTAGCTAGCTTGCCATTTGGTAATGAAAGTTCACCATTTAAAGTAGGCTATTGGACATCAAATATTGCTAGAGGGTTTGCATCTTTTGGTGGAGCGTTAAGAGGTCTTTTAAATCCTCATAGATACTATGCTATTACTTTTGGTGAAGTGATAAACCTTTTTTCAGCAGTAGGTCTTCCAAATGGATTGAAACATTTAGGATTAGCTTTTGGAAATACTGTATTGTTTACTGGTCGTGGTTCTCAAAGTATGCAAAGAAGCTTAGCTGTAAATTTAGATGCAACCGATAAAAGTGAGAAAGACCCTAAAGCACTTCAGACAGAAAACACTCAGTTTAGTTCAATAGATACTCAGCATGCCATTAGTGATGCAGCTAATAAAAATGGATTGAGTAGAATTATCGGAGATTCAATAGGAAGCGTTGCTAGTGCAGCAATTACACCATTTAAACATATTTTAGACATTATTAAAGATCCATCATTATTAAAAGTAAAACAGTGGGAATCTCAAAAATCAGGCAGACCATTTCATAATTTTAAGAGCGTGGGGCATGTTTTATCACTTACTGGTGTTCTTAGTGGAATTGGTGCAGTGATCGGTGGGTTTTTAGGTAGAACTGAAAAGCTAGGTGAAGTATCTGAAAGTGGATTTAATTCTATAGGAAGATGGGCTATAGGTGCAGCAAATGCAATTCCAGCAATAGGAATAATAGCAAATGGCTTAGAAGTAGCTTCTAGTTACACAAAAGAAATAAGAGCTTTAGATGGTAGTACCTTAAAATATAATGCTAGAAGAGCAGGACTCAGTCAAGTTGTGGCAGGTGTGTTTTATGCAGTATTGCCATGGTTTGATCTATCTAAAGACTGGGTAGCTGCAGCTTTTGACACTTTCGGTACTGGATTGTTTTTCGGAGTGCCAGGTACAAATAC
>Ga0105164_10001907_pt1 | contig 13091 bp, 16 predicted proteins | sample VDWuncwatermetaG_FD_89674 | JGI IMG/M metagenome (GOLD analysis project Ga0105164, IMG submission 89674) | Wastewater microbial communities from Netherlands to study Microbial Dark Matter (Phase II) - VDW unchlorinated drinking water | ecosystem: Environmental > Aquatic > Freshwater > Drinking...
AAAGTGTAAAATTCAAAATTACAATTCAAAATTTTAAATTTTTACTTTGATCTTTCCCCTCATAATGCCAATGCCACGGTTCGAAACTGGTCCCCCATGGGTTATTCCTCGGATAAGAAAGGAAGAAGCCGTACCGCTTGGCGTGACGGCTAAGCCACTTGTACTCGGGAAGCGCCTCGAATGCCTCCGGGTGCTCTTCCCCGTTAATCCCTTCTTCACTAATAAAGTCGATGGCCTGGCGCTCCGGGGCTCCATGTTCACTGTGACCGGGAAGGGCGACAAAGCGGTTCGTCTCTTTCACGGAGTCGTTGTGTTTTCGGAGGTAATAGAGGAAAAGATACAGTTGGTAGGCGGGAGAACGATATCCAGATTCCACATAGAGCCTTTTCCCGATATCGTTTCGCATCGCCCTCATCATTATCTCATAGGCCTCACGAACCTCTTGAGGGAGGTATTGTTTCGGAAGGGAAACAGAAATATCATTCCTGCGAATCTGTTGATTTGGAAGTTTGATAAAGAGGGTATTGGGTAACGGAGGACTAAAGGTATGAGCCGTTGCCCCTAACGCATGGGGATCGCTTTGCCGGATCTCTTCTAAAAAATTCTTTTGTTGAGGAGTCAAGGGCGCATACAATTCTTCGAAGGACATCAGATTCATCGAACCGTTTTGCTTGCGTGGATCGATGGAGAGTTTTAAGGTTTTAAGGATCACTTTGGCCAGATGACGTTCGGGAGGGGTCAGGCGCTCAAGATCGAGGGGAAAAGCGGTTACGGCGAAGAAATTTAAGATAAATACGATTGAGACAAAAAAATTACTTTCTTTGGTCAATTGGAATATACGCAAGATCCATCGGCCCCGTGTAATTGGATAGGGGACGGATCAGACGATTGTTGGCGTATTGCTCCAAGACATGGGCGATCCATCCGGAGATCCGCGACATCGCAAACAGGGGAGTAAAGAAGGCGACAGGAATGCCGAGATAATAAAGAAGCGGGGCCGAATAAAAATCGACATTCACATAGAGCCCCTTCTCCCGATGGGCGACCTCTTTCACCTTTTCGGCGATGCCGAGCCACTTGTCTTCATGCTTCATCTCACTCATCTTAATCGCCATCTGCCTGAGATAAGGCGCTCGCGGATCTTCGGTCCTGTAGACCCGATGGCCGAATCCCATGATTTTCTTTTTCTGGGCGAGCCGCTCCTTCACATACCCTTCGGCCCGTTCCACCGATCCGATTTCAAGAAACATCTCCATGGCCCGTTGATTGGCGGCGCCGTGGAGATCTCCCTTGAGGGCTCCGATGGCGGCGACGATGGCCGAATGAAGGTCGGAGAGGGTGGCGGCCGTGGTCCGGGCGGTAAACGTGGAGGCGTTAAATTCGTGGTCGGCCAGAAGAATGAGATACGCTTCAAGGGCCTTTACAGAAGTCTCATCCGGTTCCTTGCCAGAAAGCATATAAAGGAAATTGGCAGAGTGCGAGAGGTCTTTTCGCGGAGCAAGGAACGGTTTTCCCTCTCTGGCGCGGATTAAACAGGTGATGATCGCGGGAAATTGAGACACCAGACGGATCCCTTTCCGAAGATTCGCTTCCAGAGAATTATTTTCCGCATCCGGATCATGGAGGCCGAGGAGAGATACAGCGGTTCGAAGGGCCGCCATCGGCGAACCTTCTTTCGGAAAACGGAGGATCGCGTCTAAGACAGAGGAGGGGAGGTCGCGGGCGGTGGAGAGTTTTTTCTCCCATTCCGAAAGTTGCACGCGATTGGGAAGCGTCCCGAACCAAAGAAGATAAACAATCTCTTCGTAGTACGTCTTAAAAACAAGTTCTCCGATATCGTAACCGCGATAGACGAGCCGACCCCTTTTACCGTCGATATAACAGATCTGGCTGTCGCCGGCAATGACATCCTCAAGACCCCGCGGCATGACTTTTTCTTCTACCATTCCTGCTCCTTCAATGAGCGCACAACTTATGGAACGGAGTGAACATAAGTTGCTGTACGAATTGAATCCCGTTAGAAATTCACAACAAACGTTGTGTGGTAAATAAAGATATTTCTCAAGCCCAATGTATATTGTCTTTTCAAACGTGATGTGTGAATTTCGAACGGGGTAAATTCAGCTATAGGCTTATGTTATTTCACTCCGTAAGTCTATGCTTCATTTATATTAACGGAGAAGGCGGTGAAACGCAAGAATTTTTTTATAAATTTTATAACTATCTATAAATAAATAAGTTAAAACTTAACCGAGGCGGGGTAAAACTAACGAAAGCCAAGAAGTCTTCCACCTTGAAAAACAACCCATGAAGCGCCGTAGGCAAGGAGTGTCATGTAGGTCATCATGAAAAAAGGCCAGTGCCATCCCCCCGTTTCACGACGGACGATCGCAACCGTGGACATACATTGACAGGCCAAGGCGTAAAAAACAAGAACCGAAAGACCCATTAAAGGCGTGTAGGTGCATTGCAGAATATGCTGAAGATCCTGAGTCCCTGTGGCGCCGACCTTATAGACAATCGCGAGGGTGCTCACAAAGACTTCCCGTTGCGCAAAAGAGGCGATGAGGCCGAGCCCAATCTTCCAATCAAATCCGAGAGGACGAAGCAGTGGCTCAACCCAATGGCCCACTTTCCCGGCGACACTTTCTTCGAGATATCGCGATTTTTCTTCACGTCCCACGGCCGCGAGTGCGGCCGTTCGGATTTCTTGCGAAGAGGTAGTTTGTATGACATGAATTCGTTTCTTGGCAAACTCTGCGGCGATAGAGACGGGGCGGGGAAAGGAGACCGCCGCCCAGAGAAAGACCGAAAGTACCAGAATAACGGATCCCGCCATTCTGAGAAATATCCTTGCGCGGTCACGCATACTTAAGAAAATGCTTTTCCAGTGCGGCACCCGATAAGGAGGAAGTTCCATGAAGAAATGAGAACGCCCCTTGGAAGGAAGGGTCCGTTTGAAAATTAAGCTCATGGCGACGGCGACCGCCATCCCCAGAAAATACATCGAGACAAAGACAATTCCTTGAAGATTAAAAATGCCAAAGACCGTGACGGAAGGGATGAGGGCTGCGGTGATCATCGTATAGATCGGAAGCCGGGCACTGCAGGTCATGAGGGGGGCGATCAGAATCGTGGCGAGGCGTTCCTTGCGGTTTTCGATCGTCCGTGTGGCGATAATGCCCGGAATGGCGCATGCAAAACAACTGAAAAGGGGGAGAAAAGATTTTCCGTTGAGGCCGACCTTGGCCATGATTTTGTCGAGCAGAAAAGCGGCCCGTGCAAGATAACCGGTATCCTCCAAAACCCCGATAAAGAAAAAAAGGATAAGGATCTGGGGAAGGAACATCACCACGGAACCGACCCCCGCCAGGACGCCATCGATAAGGAAACTTCTTAAGACCTCCTGTGGGAGGAGCGGGGAAAGCCGGAGACCCAGCAGCCCTATCCCTTTTTCGATCCAGAGCATCGGGATCTGCGCCCAGGTAAAAATCGACTGGAAAATAAAGAAAGTAACCGCAAAAAAGATAAGAAAACCAAGAACGGGATGAAGGAAGATCTGGTCGAGCCTTTCCCGAATGTCCTTATTTTGATCCGGGAAAGTGACGACCCCTTTCATCGTCGTTTCAACCCACGCATAGCGACGCTTTGCTTCCTCCAAGGCCGAGGCGACTTCAAGGAGAGCCCCTTCTTGCCGTGTCACCGAGAGTGAGGAAACAATTTTTCCCCAGAGTTCTGGAATCCCAACGTGCTCCCGGGCAGAAATAAATGCGACCGGCAAACCGAGTCGCTTTTCAAGAAGGGCTGCATCGACATGGAGCTTCCGGCGTTCGGCCTCATCCCGATAGTTGAGTGCCAAGACGATCGGGGCCCGGAGATCCAAGAGTTGTGAGACCAGATACAGGCTCCGTTCCAAGTGGAAAGGATCAGCAATGACAATCAGAAGATCCGGTTTCCCCGTTCCCTCCTGCCTTCCGAAGAGGACATCGTAAACCACCTTCTCTTCTTGGGACTCCGCATCGAGGCTATAGGTTCCTGGCAAATCCAAAATATCGAATACAAGGTTCCTATAACGGGCCTCACCCCACCGTTTCTCAACGGTAATACCCGGATAATTTGCGACCCGATGGCGGAGCCCGGTCAGGGTATTAAAGAGGGCCGTTTTCCCTGTATTCGGATTCCCTACGAGGGCGATGGAACGTTTCTCTCGCCCGATGAAGGGAGTTATTTCATGAGACGTGCGGACGGAGCAGGATTCGTGAGGCATCTTTTTTCCGAAGGGCCAGTTGATACCCTCGCACCTTCACTTCCAGCGGATCGCCGAAAGGGGCTTTCCGAATAAGCGTAATGGGAGTCCCGGGAATAAATCCGAGATCCGAAAGACGTTTTTGAAAATAAACCTCTCCTTCCAAGGATTGCACAATTCCTGTCTCTCCGGGATGAAGGGTGGCTAAGGAAATAATGGGCCTTTTCTCGTCTCTTTCCAATTACCCTCTGGCTGCGATGAGCACAAAATCGGTGATCATGGCTACAAAAAATCCGGTAAGGAGTCCGATTTCGACAACCGATTCTTCTTTCAGTTGACGGCCCAGATGCAACAGTTCCCCCACGATATAGAGAATCGTCCCTGAGGCGAGCGCCAGACAAAATGTCTCTGTCGGTTTATTAACCCACCACCCGCCGATCACAGCCCCCAGAAATGTGGGACCGCCGCCGATGAGCCCTGTGAGCGCCAGAAACTTCCAGCTCACCTCGTGGCCGGAGAGAGGTGCAGCAATGCCAAACCCTTCTGTGGCGTTATGGAGGGCGAATCCGATCGCAAGTAACCATGCAAGATGAAGAGCGCCAGAGGCGTATCCCTGTCCGATCGCTAATCCCTCGCTCAAATTATGAAGCCCTAAACCGATCGCGATCATCATCGCCACCTGTTTGGCCCGAGTCTTGGGAGCGATCCCATTTTTCGCCGTGCCTAAAAATCGCCGCTCGAAATAAACGAGCCCCAGGAGGCCGAGCGAGAATCCCGCCATAAAGAGCCCCCCCAATCGAAAGGCCCCCGTCCATGCCGCACCGTGCTCGACGGCTTCTTCAACGAGTTCTTCAATCTCCTCGAGGAGGTGCCCGGTGATCTCTACCAGCAAGAAGATCAGGATACCGGTTGAAACAGCGTTGAGAAATGCTTTTGTTTTCGTCGTGACATTCCGCAAACGGGCTACCGGAAGCCCCAAAAAGATCGTTCCGCCCGCCAGAAGACCTAAAAGCCATGTATCCGTCGTCATCAGAATTCAACCTCCACGATACTTTTAAGTTGTATATCGTCACTCACAGGGGTGAGTCCGAACGCAGGACCCATCAGCAGCTTCACATGCGGCATTAGTTCTGTGTAGATGCCAGGGATGAGAAACAACTTCTGGTCGTTACTAAACCCGAGGTCCTTTGAGTCGCCCAGTCCTTGTTTTATTTCAAGCCCAAGGCGTGTCCGAGGGGTCATCCCATAGTTTACCCCTGCGGTATATTCGAATTCCCACTCGCTATCGGTATTGATCTTTTTCTCAAAGACGAAGTTGCCCACAACGTTCCAAGATCCAAAATCTTTACTCAAAATCACCTTGTTCTCGAATGCGTCACTGCTCACGTCGCGATGTCCATCCGGGTTTTCGTACTCTGTGTAGAGGGCAACATCCACAGGCCACTCTCCCGCCTCTGCAAACCGCAATTTCGTCTCCACTTTAAACGCGTCACGCTCCCAGTCCTTTGTACGATCCCACGTGTAGACTTCGTAGTAGGCAAACTGGAGATGATCGGTCACGCCATACTCGAATTCAATTTGATGTTTCGAGTTATAGATATCCTCGTTGTCTGTATCCGTAAAGTTCATATCATTGTAGAATTCTATTTCGAATTCTCCCTTCTCTGCGGTATGATAGCCCTGATTCACCAAATACTCCCTCGCCTCCGCCTTTGGGATTGCCAGTAGCCCTATCCCTACCAAACCCAATACTCCAAACACAGTAACTTGAAACTTCATCGTCTCTCCTTTGAGATAACATGGCAAACCTCCGGGGAGGGGTCGGTTAGCCAGCACCATTTTCCAATAATAATTTCCTAACCATCCCCAACTCCTTTCTTTTTGGGGTAGGGCATCTGTTCGATCTTTCGCACGGCCTTGTCAGAACTCCAAGGCAACTCCGGTTCGTACCAGATCGTCGCTCACACCGGTCAATCCAAACGCTGCTCCGATGTGAATCATGACATGTTCCGATGGATGGAACATCAGGATTGGCGAGAGGTAGTGCGGCTGCACATCGAAGGGCCCACCAAAGGCCCGGCTGTTGCCCAGTCCGCCGAAGAGTTCCACCCCGATGGCTACCGGTTTCCAGCGGCTCGCCACGGTCGGCCCACCTTCTGGCAGGCCATGCCTGCCATGATGAGTTTGATAGCTTGAGCCATGATCCGCAGCATATTCGTCATCTTCGTCTGCGTCTTCATGGTGATGATCGCTTAATCTGTAGCGCAGGCCCAACGCGTAGCCGAAATCCGTGAAGCCGCTGCGACGTACGTCAGTTTCGTTGATCCAGTCGAAGGCCACGTTTAAAGGGCCGAGGTCCCGCGAGAGGATGAGCCGAGTCTCCATAATGCGCTCCCGTTGATCCTCCTCAGCCGGCTCGCCTTTTCCGTCCTCGCGTCCACTGACCTCCATTTTGAACCGGGTCTTCGGATCCAAATCCTCGTACTCCATGTAGAGGGTCGGATTGAGGAACCAATTCTTACCCTTGTTCAGTCGGTATCGGTTTCCCAGCGGAAGCCCGTGAACTTGCCATAGCTGTAGCTGGAGTCCACGAAGCCCTCCAACATCAACTCAGTGGCCAACTGCTCAGTAATGCCATACTCGAGTTCTACCATGGTGGAGATATACCCGCCGAGCTTCTTATCCTTTGAACGCTCCGCCGGTTCAGTGAAATCGTTCATCACCATCAGCTCCGTTTCACCCTTTTCAATATGGTGATTGTAGGTGACAAAATAGATGTCGTTGCCAGCCTCGACGGTCTGGCACAATACCAGTACCACTCCCACCCCAAAAGCCCCCACGACCGTACGCATCACATGACATCCTTTCTACCATCTGGTTGTTACTCAAGGCTTTTCCGGCCGTCTGGTCAATAGCTCTTGTCACTTGTCGAACGGCCTCCAGTGGCCTGGTCGGTTTGCTTCGATTGAGAGTTACTCCTTTTCTTTTTCTAAGCGGACCTTTTCAATCCGTTCAAGTTGGGTCACTTTTCCATCATGCACCACCAGATGAATGGAGCCATATCGAAGTCCCTTGGCCAAAGTGGCCAGCCGTTGAATCAGTTCTGGATCAATGAGGTCATTCATTTATGATTGATATTGCGATTCAGTCTCAATAAAAGACAAAAAAAATTAATTCCCACCCCTACACCGGTGGCACAATCCGTAAATCTTGTGTGAATGGGACAGGATCTTAAAGTGATGATGCCGCGCCACCCTTTCCTGCTCCGATTCAATCTGCGGGTTCTCAAATTCAGTGATCCGCCCGCATTTCAAACAGACGAGATGATCATGGTGGTGCCGCCCGAGCCGGCTCTCGTAGAGACGGTGTCCGCGGTCAAAATCGTGGACATCCAAGACATTGTGAGTGGCCAGAAGCTTTAGGGTCCGATAAACGGTCGCGCGCGAGATCCCGGCCCGTTTCTCACGGAGCGTCTCGTACAGCTCTTCCGCACTAAAATGCTTGTGCTGAAGAAGGGCCTTCTCGAGGAGTCTCCTCCTCTGCTCCGTCAGTTTAATCCCCTTGTCTCTCAGAAGGATTTCCAAATCGGCCATCGGTCCTCCCCTGGATTGATATTGAGTCTCAGTTTCAATTTTAAGGGATCCATGGGAGGTTGTCAAGAGATTTTTTTAAAGGGTGTCTTCATAAGAGGAATCGGAAGATGGTCCAGAAGGTATGAAAGGTGGCCTGCAGGCGGTGAGAGAAATAAAGGTTTAACTTCGACTCCCCGATGCGCTTGCGATAGCGCACCGGCACCTCAAGGATTTTCACATTCTTTTTCGCCACCTTCAGCTGCATTTCAACATGCCAGGCGTAGGAATGGTCACGCATCTTTAAAGCCTCTAACACGGGGTAGCGGATCGCACGAAAAGGACCGACATCGGTATACCGCTTCTTGAAAAAAGCATTCATCAGGAGACAGGCGAGACGATTTCTCCAGAGAACCTGAGACGGGATAGACCCCTTTTCCCAACTCCCCAGGATCCGTGAACCGACGACAAAATCGGCTTCCCCTTGAGTGATCGGAGCGATCAGTTGAGGAAGTTCCTCCGGAAAGTCGCTCAAGTCTCCATTCAGAAAAACAACCACATCGGGATGACTCAACGTGCGTAGCGCCGTAAGACAGGCCCGCCCGTAACCCCGGCGGAGTTCATGAACGACCTTCGCCCCTTTGGAACGGGCAATCAGCGCACTCTGATCGCTTGAACCATTATCCACGACGACAATTTCATTCACCATGTTTTTTGGAACGGCGTCGATGACTGCACCGATCGATTTTTCTTCGTTTAAAACAGGGATAATGACAGAGATCTTCATTTTTCCTCTAACAGGGGCAGGATCAGCTGCTCGAGTTCCTCCTTCTCTTTATATCCGAAGAGTTTTCTCCGGGTAAACCCCTTCCGGTCGATCAGAAAGGCGGTCGGTAAAAACACAATCCCCCGATAGTCCTCAATGATTTTGTCGTCTCCCAGGACGACCGGATAAGTGACTTTCTTATCTTTCACAAAACGCTCAAGAGATCTTTTCGAGTCGCCGAGGGAAACGCCGATGACGACCAGCCCTTTCTCCCGATAGGTGTTATACAACTCGACCAAATGAGGCACCTCTTCGATGCAGGGGGGACACCAGGCCCCCCAAAAATCAAGGTAGATGACTTTTCCTGAAAAATCCTCCAGATGTACCGGTTTGCCGTCGAGATTAGGGAGGTTAAAGGAAGGGGCCTTTTGAAGTTCCGGTTCACCCCAACCGAAAGGCGGAACCCCTAACAGCACGACGCCGCAAAGAAAAAAAATCCACAGCCTCTTTGACATAACGCCTCCTAAAGATTAAAGAGCCGGACCAAAGGGGAAAGAGTCCTATTGAGAAAATTGGTGAGCCAGAAGAGAGTGTTGGTGACCAACAGCGCCCCGATCCCCATCAAGATTACCCCACTTCCTACTTCTATCCAATGAAGATACCGTTTTATTTTCTGAAAAGAGGAAAGAAAAAGGTTCATGGCAAGTGCGGACAAGAAAAAAGGAATTCCAAGACCGAGAGAGTAGACCGAAAGAAAAAAGATCCCCTGTTGGAAACTCTGGGAAGCGCCTGCCAGGACAAGAATCGATCCTAAGATCGGGCCCACACAGGGAGTCCACCCAAAGGCAAAAATAGCCCCAACGAGGAAAGAACCCAGAAACCCTGTGGGATGGGCGGGCAAGGAAAATTTCTTTTCCCGCATGAGAAATGCGGGCTTGAGAAACCCAGCGAGGGTAGCTCCTAAGAGAATGATAAAAATCCCGCCGATTTGACGGAACCGTTTTTGATGCTGCGCAAAAAGCTGGCCCAGGACGCTGGCCGAAGCACCCAAAATGACAAAGACAACGGAGAAACCCAAGATAAAAAGGAGCGCATGGCCCCCCACCTTCCGCCAGGACCCTTTGCGGGCATTGGAACGCGAAAGTTCCTCGACGGAAAGCCCTGTGATATAAGAAAGATAAGAAGGGATAAGGGGAAGGACGCAAGGTGAAAGAAAAGAAGCGAGCCCTGCCAAGAAGGTGAATGCAATGGTCACCGACCCTGACGCCACCCTAACCCTCCAGTTCCGAAAGGACGCGATAGGTTCTTCTGGGAAGTTCCTCTTTGGCGTTGCGGGACATCTCTGCAAGATGTTCCTTTAAAAGGGAGAGGGCTTCCGGTGTATCCACATCATACCAGGGGCCTAAAAGACCGATCCCCCCTTCCAGATGACGGTTCTGCAAGATCGTTTTCTGAAGGACCCCTTCTTCTCCCCAGGGAATATTGTCAAAAAGTTCGGGGTGGAACTTTCTCATCCCGAGAAGATAGTATCCACCGTCGATGCTCGGTCCGATCACCACTTCATAAAGATCCAAAAGCGCGAAGGATTCCTCAAGGTAGGCCATCGGAAGGGTGGGGCTGTCTGAACCGATGACGATGCTTTTTGCCGCACCGTCCGAAAAACTCCAGACAAAATAATTTTTTAATCTTTCACCCAAAGTGTCCCCCTGTTGCGGCAAAAATTTCACCTCTCCGATCTTGGAATGGAAAAAATCTCTTGGGAGAGATTCCCCTAAATAAGAAATCACTTTGACATCACAAGAAAGGGCGTCCAGTTTTTCAAGGGTGTCCTGTACAAAGGCTTCATAAAGACGGGGCACTTTTTCTTTCGGAAAACCCTCAACCAAACGGGTCTTCACCCCTTCTGAACCGGGCGTTCTCATAAAAACGGAAAGATAGTTTTTAATTGGTCCGGTACCGGATTGTCTTCAATTCCGCTTTAATCTCTTGAAGAACCTGGAGCATCTTCTCCTGATTCTTCAAGATTTGCCCCACTTGTGAAGAAAGATTTTCCTCTGCGCTCGCCCGAGGGGCGGACCGGACCCAGAGAAGACCTCCCACTAATGCTACCGCCAAGAGCATCATGAAAATTTTTTTTGTCATGGTTACCTCCCTCATGTTCATTATACTTTGAAAAGAAAGCGCTGTAAACCGCTTAAAAGATAGCGTTAAAGAGGGCTCCGAGGAGAAGAACTTGAGGCACGGTTAAAAGAATGGTCCAAAGAGCGGTCTTTTTACCGATATTGGTCCAGAGAAGACTGATTTCCGTGTAGTCCGTGATGACACCGGCCATGAGAAACACGAAGCTGTTTCCGAAAGCCCCTGTAGAACGGTAGAGTTCAAAAGCGAGGGGAGAGCTTCCTTCTGAACAGGTTTCAATGACTGTGGCCGCCACAAGGGTTCCCAAAAGACCCAGCGGGGTGGGGCCAAAGAAACGATGGAAGATTTCTTTCGGAATAAAGGCAGAAACCGCTCCGGCCAAAGCAACACCCAAAAGAACCCATGGAAGCACCATCTCCGAAAGGGACCCCATGCTGGTCAATATCCCCTGCAGATCTTTCCGCCATGTCGCAAGCGACCATGCCCTAGACGCAAGGCGTTGCTTGAAATCGTGCCAGATGGAGAAATCGTGAGAGAGCGTGACGGTATTTGGGTTCTCCTCAACCCACTTCCGACGGGAAAGTCCCTGGAAAAGAATTCCTGTCATCAATGCCACGACCATTGCTGAAAGAATAAAAAGCCACCCTTTGAGGCCAAAGAGTCCTAATAAAAGAAACGTGACGGATAAGTTTGCCCAGGGGCTTGCGAGGAGAAAGGTAACCACCGAGGCCGCAGAGGCCCCCTTTTTGTACAGGGCCATGGAAAGGGCAAGGATCCCGTGACTACAGGCACTTGCCAAAAATCCTAAAAGGGTGGCGTGTAGAAGTGTTTTTTTGGAAGAGCCGGCTAGTAGAAAGGAAATATATTCCTTCGGGATATAGTAATCGACGAGCCCTCCTAAAAAGAGCCCCAGCGCCACCGCCCACCAGACAATTTTCAGATATCCGAAGAGCCCGTGACGCAATGCATGAAGGGGCGGGAAGAGAAACGTTATGAGCAAAAGGAGGACAAGTAGTGAAACACTGACGAGGGTTCTGGTGAGTTTTGCTTCCGCAAGACTCCCTTCCTTCTGCGCCAGAAATTTTTCCTGACATCCTGCGGAGCAGAAAAAGTACGTCTTCCCCTCCCGTGTGGCCTGAAAAGGAGCTGTTTCCAAAACCGTCATCCCGCAGACCGGATCTCTCGGCATATTATTTGACGAATTTATTGATGGTTTCCATCAACTCATCAATTTTCGTACTTCCCTTCCCCTCCTTGACGGCGCTTGCGACACAACTCTCGATGTGGCGTTTCATGACCGAAAGCGCAACCTGATCGAGCGCGCGCTGGGCTGCGGTAATCTGATTGATGATGTCGACGCAGTATTTCTCTTCATCCACCATCTTCATAATACCCTTAATCTGCCCCTCAATCTTCCGGAGCCGCAGCAAGGCATCCTCTTTCACTTCACGATTGATCATCACCTTCACCTCCCTGTCGGAAAGATCTTCACAAAGACGGCGTTTTTCAGGTATTCAAAATCGATCGGCTTAGTGATGTAGTCGTAGGCGCCCGCCTCAAAAGCCCGTTTCCCTTCCTCGTTATCCCAGACCGCGGTCACCATCGCCACGGGGATCTCGCGATCGATCTCCTTGATTTTTTTGAGAGTTTCAATACCGTCCATCCCCGGCATCATGATGTCCAAAAGCACGAGAGCCGGTTTCTCCTCCTTGATCCTCTCAAGGGCTTCTTCGCCGTTCCCGGCCACGACGATGCTGTACCCCTCCTCAGTGAGTTGGAAGGCGACTGTCTTCACGACATTCGGATCATCATCCACAAGCAAAATTCTGTCAGACATGCGCTGTAACCTCCTTTGGTTTAATCGGCAATGAAAAAGAAAAACGTGCTCCCTTCCCTAATTCACTTTCGACCCAAATTTTTCCCCCCTGCCCTTCCACAATTTCCTTGCAAATGGTCAACCCCAATCCTGTGCCTTTTGGTTTGGCATAGGCCGTTTGCCTGACTTGATGAAACTTATCAAAGATCTTTCCAAGGTCTTGAGGAGCAATCCCGATACCCGTGTCGCTGACGCTGCATTGAACCCACCCCTTTTGAAGAGGAGACGCCGTAATCGTAATACGCCCTCCAGGGTCTGTGAACTTGATCGCATTATCCAGGAGATTGATAAAGACTTGCATCAAGTGATTCCGGTCGCTGTAAATTTCCGGCAGCGCCTTTTCAATCTCAACGCCGAGGTCTATTTTTTTCTTCACCCTCAAGGCCTCGACCACCTGCAGACTGGCCTGAACCACGTCCTGAATCTTGATCGGCTCCCAATGCCACTCCATCTTACCGGCTTCAATCTTGGACAGGTCCAAAAGATCATTGATCA
>Ga0105164_10001908_pt1 | contig 13090 bp, 9 predicted proteins | sample VDWuncwatermetaG_FD_89674 | JGI IMG/M metagenome (GOLD analysis project Ga0105164, IMG submission 89674) | Wastewater microbial communities from Netherlands to study Microbial Dark Matter (Phase II) - VDW unchlorinated drinking water | ecosystem: Environmental > Aquatic > Freshwater > Drinking...
GAACTAAATCGCAACCTTCAAGAAGAAGGCGAACTGTCGTTGGTATTAGGCGATAACCAGGCATTGTTTGATTTAGGTAACGTAATAATTATTTCCCGGTTGATTGAGGGCGAGTTTCCCGATTATCAGCAGGTAATACCGCCGGACTCCAATAATAAAATAGGCATTGAACGCCAACAGTTTTTATTGGCCTTAAAGAGGGCGGCTTTGCTATCTACCCCAGACTACCAAGCCGTAAAGCTAGAATTATTTAAAGACAAATTAGTAATTTCTAAATCCACGCCGGACATAGGCGAGTCTCGCGAGGAACTTGGCGTAGAATACAAAGGCAAAGAAATGGTCATCGGGTTTAACCCCAACTATTTAATAGATGTGCTAAAGAACCTCGGTGGGCAGAGAGTAGAATTCGAAGTAACGGATAGCGAGAAACCCGGCGTTATCAGAACCGACGGGTATGTTTATATTGTTTTACCAATGCGCCTGGGCTAAATTCGCACAAATAACTTATGTCGAAGCAGACTAAATAGCTCCCTCCATAAGTTATGCGCTCATTTAATATGGAATCAATAAAAGCGACACTTCAGGGCGTAATGCAGGCCCTGGAAGAAAAAAATAAAGAAGCTGCCGGGGATAATCCCGAAGCCTTATTACAGAAGGCCTTCTTGAAAAAAGAGAAGGCCCATATAAAATTTAATTATTTTAGGGGGGGAACCTTGAGCATCAGAGTTGATTCATCTGTTTGGCTTTATCATTTCAGCTTAAAAAAGGACGAGCTTTTAACCAAGCTGCATAAAAAATCCAAGAAGATAAACAAGATACATTTCTGTTTGGGAGAGACAAAGTGAAAAAGAAAAAATTAAAATCTCTAACTATACCTGATACCGACACCCTGCCAGTCGCTGGAGACGCCCTCAAAGAACGGGGCAGCCGGGATAAAACATATGACGCCACGACCATACAGGTTCTGGAGGGCACAGAAGCTGTAAGGCGCAGGCCCGCTATGTATATCGGGGATACCTCCACGCGGGGCTTGCACCATTTGGTTTATGAGGTAGTAGATAATAGCGTAGATGAAAGCCTCGCCGGCTATTGTAATTATATCGGAGTGGTAGTCCATGCTAATAACAGCGTCAGTGTTACTGATAACGGTAGAGGCATCCCCGTTGATATGCACAAGACGCAAAAGAAGCCAGCGATAGAGGTTGCCCTGACTATGCTGCATGCCGGAGGTAAATTTGACCATCGGGTTTATAAGGTATCCGGCGGCTTGCATGGCGTGGGAGTCAGCGTGGTGAATGCGCTTTCCGATTGGTTGGAGGCGGAGGTCAAAAGGGACGGCAAGATTTATCATCAACGTTATGAGCGTGGCAGGGCCGTTTCTGGGCTCACTACAATCGGCAAAAGCAATTCTACCGGCACTAAAATAACCTTTAAGCCGGACCGCACCATTTTTAACAAAATAGATTTTTCTTACGATATATTATCCCAGCGCCTGAGGGAATTGGCCTTTTTGAACAAGGGCTTGAAAATCAAGTTACAGGATGAACGTAGCGACAAAGAGGCGGTCTTTGAATTTGCCGGCGGCATAATCTCGTTTGTGGAGTATTTAAATAAAAATAAGAACCCTTTGCATAACAAAGTGCTTTATTTTCAGAAGACGCAGGACGATGTTATTTTGGATGTGGCTATTCAATATAATGACGGTTATGCGGAGACCCTGTTTTCCTTTGCCAATAATATCAATACCGTTGAAGGGGGTACGCACCTATCCGGTTTTAAGTCGGCGCTGACGCGGGCAATCAACCAGTACGCCAAGCTAAAAACCTGATTAAGAACGAGGAGGTTGGCATTACCGGCGATGATGTGCGCGAAGGCCTGACAGCAGTAATTAGCGTCAAGGTTCCCAACCCGCAATTTGAAGGACAGACTAAAACTAAGCTGGGTAATTCCGAGGTGGAAGGCTTAGTGGCTTCAGCAAGTTTGGATTCTTTGACATCCTACTTCGAAGAAAACCCTTCGGTTGCCAATAAAATTGTAGATAAGATAATTGTTGCTTCCCATGCCCGCGAAGCAGCGCGCAAGGCGCGCGAGCTTACCCGTCGTAAAGGAGCATTGGAAGGGGCGGGCCTGCCCGGTAAATTAGCAGACTGTTCTGAAAGAGACGCTGCCTTGTGCGAAGTATATATTGTAGAAGGAGATTCGGCCGGGGGATGTTTTTTTGGAGACACCAAAGTGGCTTTAACTGACGGACGAAATATCACTTTTAAAGAATTGATAAATGAAGACAAGATTGGCAAAAAAAATTATTGTTATACCATCGGCCGCGACGGGAAGATCGCAGTTGGGGCGATAAAAAACCCAAGAATAACAAAACAAATGGCCGAAGTTATCAAAATTGTACTCGATAATAATGAAGAAATTATTTGCACACCCGACCATAACTTTATGCTAAAAGATGGCAGTTATAAAATGGCACAGGATCTTACGCCGGATGATTCTTTAATGCCACTTTACCGCCAACATTCTAAAATCGGCGGTCGAATTACTATTGAAGGATATGGAATGGTTTTCGATTCCAAGACGAATAAATGGATTTTTACCCATTTATTGTCTGATAAATATAATGTAGAGAAGGACGCCTCGTTAATAGAACGCGGCGATACCATTCATCATAAAGACTTCAACAAATTAAATAATAATCCAGATAATTTAGTAAGAATGAAAAATAAGGAACACCTTTTATACCACACAACAATGCTTCAAAATACGCTTCATAGCAAAGAGGTAAAAGAAAAATCCAGAAAAGCTCATCAATCGGCCAAGTATCGGGAAAAAATAAGAGCAATTATGACGACGCCAAAGATGAGAAAAATGTTAAGCAAAAGAGCGCGAAAACAATGGGAAAACGATGAGTATAAACATTATATGACCCAGAAGTTCTTGGAATTTTATCATAGCCACCCGGGTTATCAAACTCAAAATGCTCAAGCCCTGAATCTCGCGCAGAAAAATTATTGGTCTCAAAAAGAAAACAGATTAAAGCAGTCTAATAGAGTTAAAAAATATTTTGTGGACCATCCTGAAGCAAAAGAATATTTATTGCAAAAAGCAATGTTAGAGTGGTCTGATGTTAAGCTTTTGCAATGGAGAAGACAAAAGACAAAAGAGCAATGGACGAATGGTTTTAGGCAAAAAAGAAAAGTTGCTTATAACCGGACTTATTTAGACCATAGCTTAGCTTTTGCCAAAACGGTGTATGAAAGCCATGGTAATCTTGAGTTATATAATGACGAAAGACAGGCGTTGCCCCAGCGCGACACCACTTTACTAAAGTACGATACCCTAGTAAATAGGTTTTTTAATACTAATCAAAACGCGCTTTTAGAAGCGGTAATAAATTACAACCATAAAATCAAGCGCATAGAAAAGGTTGAAGAAAAGACGGATGTGTATGATATAGAAGTTCCTAACACCCATAATTTTGCTTTGGCCTGTGGCGTATTTGTTCATAATAGTGCCAAACAGGGCCGCGACAGGAGGTTTCAGGCGATACTGCCGATTAAAGGCAAGATTTTAAATGTAGAAAAGGCGCGCTTAGATAAGATTTTGTCCAATGAAGAGATCCGCACGATAATCACGGCTTTAGGGACAGGCGTAGGCGAAGAATTCGATATATCTAAATTACGTTACCATAAAGTTATTTTGATGGCAGATGCCGATATAGACGGCTCGCATATTCGCACCTTGTTATTAACCTTATTATACCGCCATATGCACAAGCTGGTAGAAGGAGGCTATGTATATATTGCTCAGCCGCCTCTCTATAAGATTAAACGCGGTAACCGCGAGGAGTATATTCAAACTGAACAACAGATGGATGATTTGCTCCTGGACCTGGGCAGAGAAGGCCACCGCTTTGTGCGCTTAAAAGACAAACAAACTTTTACTGATAATCAATTTAAAGATTTATTATATTTGCTGGTAGAATTAGAAAAATTGGGGATAAATTTAGAGAAAAAGGGAGTAGAAATAGCAAAATATCTGCAATTTAGGCATCAAAAGACCAAAAAAATGCCAATTTATAGGGTAAAAGTGGATGGCAAAGACCATTTTCTTTATTCTGATAAAGAATTGGCTAATTTTACTGATAAAGAGGCTAAAGAAGGTGAGCAGGATGTGCTGGAGCTTTTTGAGGCCCAGGAAATAGAGCGGATTGTAGTAAAAATAGAAAAATTAGGGCTGGATATTTTTACTTATGGCCTGGAATCTGCCCAAGAGAAAGATGCCTCTGGGCAAGCAATCAAAAAACAAAAATCGCTTTACCGGGTTACTAATGAAAAAGAAACAAAGGATTGCAGCGGCTTAAAAGAGGTATTAGCCTATATTAAAGAGGTAGCGGCGAAAGGCATGCATATTCAAAGATACAAAGGTTTAGGCGAGATGAATCCGCAGCAACTTTGGGAGACCACCATGGACCCGGATAAGCGCACGATTTTAAAGGTTACATTAGAAGATGAGGTAGAAGCAGACAAGATGTTTACGGTTTTAATGGGCGATGCGGTTGAGCCGCGGCGTGAATTTATTGAAAACTATGCCCACCAAGTAAAGAATTTAGACATCTAACGAATGACTATGTATACGCGTAACGAAAAAATAATCCCGGTTTGTATCGAGGAAGAGGTTAAAGATTCCTATTTGAATTACGCCATGAGCGTAATTGTCGGCAGGGCGCTGCCTGATGTGCGCGACGGCCTAAAGCCCGTGCACAGGCGTATTCTCTATGCCATGCAGGAGTTAAGTCTGGATCACGCCAAGCCCAACAAAAAATGCGCCCGTATCGTCGGAGAAGTGTTAGGCAAATATCATCCCCACGGTGACGTGGCAGTATACGATACCTTGGTAAGGATGGCACAGGATTTTTCCCTGCGTTATCCCTTGATAGACGGCCAGGGTAACTTCGGCTCTATCGACGGCGATGCGGCTGCGGCTATGCGTTATACCGAAGCCAGGCTTGCTGCCATTGCCGATAGCATGTTAGCCGACATAGATAAAGATACGGTCAACTTCGGCCCAAATTTTGATGCCTCGCTAAAAGAACCGTTGTTATTGCCCGCAACCCTTCCTAATCTTTTGGTTAACGGCTCCAGCGGTATTGCGGTGGGCATGGCTACCAATATACCGCCGCATAACTTAAATGAAATAGCGGATGCCATAATTTATCTTCTGGGCCACCCGGAGGCCGAAGTCAAAGACCTCATGCGCTATGTCAAAGGCCCGGACTTCCCGACGGGCGGAGTTATTTGCGGCAAGGCCGGTATAAAGGAAGCCTATACTAACGGACGAGGCAAGCTCGTCGTGCGCGCCCGCGCAACCGTAGAGCATCAGAAAAACGGCAGGGATTTCATCGTTGTTACCGATATCCCCTACCAGATACAGAAATCCACCCTTATAGAAGCTATCGCCGGCTTGGTGGATGAGAAAAAGATAGAAGGTATTTCCGACATCCGCGATGAATCCGACAAAGAAGGCCTGCGTATCGTCATCGAGCTAAAGCGCGATGCAGAGCCTCAGATTGTTTTAAACCAGCTCTTTAAACACACGCAATTAGAGAACACCTTTGGCGTTATTATGCTGGCCCTGGTAGAAAACCGGCCGCGGGTTTTAAATTTACGCCAGATACTCGACTATTATATCGAGCACCGCAAGAACATCATCCGCCGCCGCACCCAATTTGAAATGGATAAGGCCTTAAAGAGAGCCCATATCCTAGAAGGCCTTAAGATAGCCTTAAAATTTATTGATAAAATTATTAAAACCATTAAGACCTCCAAGAATACCGAAAATGCCAAGGAGCGCCTGATAGAGGAATTTGGCCTTTCGGAAATTCAGTCTCAGGCTATTTTGGAGATGCAACTGCAGCGGCTGACAGCATTAGAGCGGGATAAGATTGATGCCGAATACCTGGAGTTACTCAAAAAAATTGAAGTATGCAAGGCCATACTTGCCTCGGAGAAGAAAATCGAAGGGATTATAAACGAGGAGTTAGAGGAATTAAAGAAGAAATACGGCGACGAACGCCGAACCGATATAATCGCAGAAGTAGAAGAACTGGAAGTTGAGGACCTGATTGCCGAGGAAGACGTGGTAGTAACTATCAGCCACGGCGGTTATATCAAGCGCCTGCCGGTCAGCGCTTACCGCAAACAGAAACGCGGCGGGAGGGGGGCAACCGGGGCTGAAGTGAAAGAGGAGGATTTTATCGAGCATTTGTTTGTGGCCTCTACCAAAGACTACCTTCTGATATTTATTGATAAAGGACAGGTGCATTGGCTAAAGGTTTATGAAATTCCCCAGGCCAGCCGTATTTCCAAAGGCAAGGCCATCATAAACCTTATACAAATAGATGCAACTTCCAAGATAAGCTCAACCATTCCGGTAAAGGAATTTTCGCCCGACAAATACTTGGTTATGGTTACTAAGCGCGGTCAGATTAAGAAGACTAAACTGGATGCTTATAGTAATCCGCGCAAGGGCGGCATTATCGGCATTACCTTGGATAAAGACGACGAATTGATCGGGGTGGAACTTACCGACGGCAAAAAGGAGTTACTTATAGGCACACGCCAAGGTAAAGCCATCCGGTTTGAGGAGACCAAAGTGCGGGATATGGGCAGGGCAGCGGGCGGGGTGCGGGCGATCTCTTTAGCTAAGAAAGACAGTGTAATCGCTATGATCTTGGCTGATAAGGATTCCGCAGTGCTGACAGTAACGGAATTAGGCTTTGCCAAACGCACGCCGCTTAAAGAATACCGCCTGACTAGCCGGGGCGGCAAAGGCATTATCAACATAAAAGTTACTGGTAAAAACGCAGAAGCAGTCAGCTTAAAAACAGTCGGCGATAAAGACGAACTGATGGTAATTACCCAAAATGGTATGTTCCTGCGTTGCGCGGTTAAAGACATCCGTATCACCGGCAGATCCTCCCAAGGCGTGCGCCTGATTAAGCTTCAGAGCAAAGACCGCGTCTCTTGTGTGGCTCCTGTGATTGCGGAGGAAGAAGGCTGAAGATTAATCGTCCCCATCGTCTAGCCTGGTCTAGGACAAGAGCTTTTCAAGCTCTCGACACCGGTTCAAATCCGGTTGGGGACGCTTTATACTTTCGCGGCCAAAAACCTTGCCTTTTAAGGCAAGGATGGATAATGGCCGCTCAAGTATTTCGCTTCAGGAAACCGCGGGCTTTAGCCCGCAGAGCTTCATTATTATGTGCGGCATAATCGGATATATAGGCAACAGAGAGGCGCAGGGCATATTGTTAAATGGCCTCAAGCGCCTGGAGTACCGCGGTTATGATTCCAGCGGCATGGCTACTATCATAGCCGCAAAGAATACCCTCTCAGTCAGAAAATCGCCGGGTAAAATTAAGGCCTTAGAAAAACTGCTTAAGAAAAAACCCCTTTCCGGTTTCCTTGGTATCGCCCATACCAGATGGGCCACACACGGCGCTCCCAATAGGTCAAATGCCCACCCGCATTGCGATTGTCAGAATAAGATCGTCTTGGTTCACAACGGCATAATTGAGAATTACGAAACTTTAAAGGCCGGCCTTATAAAAGAAGGCCATATTTTCCGCAGCCATACCGATACCGAGGTTATTGTGCATCTGGTCGAAAGATTTTATAAAGACGTACCTCTGGAAGAAGCAGTGCGTAAATGCTTGAAGTTATTGCGAGGCTCTTTTGCCATCGCGGTATTTGCCGAAAAGGAACCCTATAAACTTATTGGTGCCCGTTGCGGCAGCCCTCTTATTGTAGGCTTAGGTAAAAATGAAAATTTTTTGGCTTCCGATATCCCCGCGGTTTTAGAATATACCAAAGATATTATTCTTTTGGATGAGAATGAGATGGCGATTCTAAGCAAGGACGCAGTCAAGGTAACGGATTTTAAAGGCGCAGTTATAGCCAAGAAGCCGACTCGTATCAGTTGGGACATAGCCCAGGCGCAAAAAAACGGCTACCGGCATTTTATGCTGAAAGAGATTAACGAACAGCCAAACATTGTTAATGCTCTGCTTAATGCCAGAATAAGAAAAAATACCAATCAGATTGTATTTCAGGAACAGAATATCCCCCGGGAAAAACTGAAAAACATTAATAGCATCGTTATTGTTGCCTGCGGCACAGCGTATCACGCGGGCTTGGTAGGAAGATATATTTTAGAAGCTGTTTGCGGCATTCCGGTGTCTGTGGATGTTTCTAGCGAATTCAGATACCGGGATCTGCTCCTTGATAGTAACGCCCTTGTTATTGCTATCAGCCAATCAGGGGAGACCGCAGATACTCTCGCCGGAGTCAAGGAAGCAAAGAAACGCGGCGTAACGGTACTTTCTATTTGCAACGTCTTGGGGTCTACTTTAGCCAGGGAATCCGAAGGAGTAATTTACACCCACGCCGGACCCGAAATCGGCGTAGCCTCTACTAAGGCATATACCGCCCAGTTGATTGCGCTATATCTGTTTGCTTTTTATCTTGCGGGAATAAAAAATATATTATCGCTGGCAAAGATTGGCAAACATCTAAAGGAGCTTAAAAAAATTCCCAAATTGCAAGGGGCGATTTTGAAAAACCAGAATATTATAGCTACCTTGGCCAGGCGCCATTCGCATTACGGCTCATTTTTGTTTTTAGGGCGCAATATTAATTTTCCTTCTGCTTTGGAGGGCGCATTAAAACTTAAAGAGATTTCTTATATCCCTGCGGAAGGATATGCTGCGGGCGAGATGAAACACGGCCCTATTGCCTTGATTGATGAATATCGCGCAGTTGTCTGTATAGCGCCTGCTGCCTCCAAGGTTTATGATAAGATGATTTCTAATATCCAAGAAATACACAGCCGGCAGGGTAAAGTTATCGCCATTGCCACAGAGGGAGATGAGAACATTAAAGAACTAACCCGCGAGGTTATATATTTGCCTAAAATAGACGAATTCCTCTCTCCTTTGTTAGTGGTGCTGCCTTTACAGTTATTAGCCTACCATATTGCGGTTAAGCGCGGCTGTGATGTGGACCAGCCTCGCAATTTAGCCAAGTCAGTGACTGTGGAGTAATGTTATATATTGTAGCAACCCCTATCGGTAACCTTAAGGATATAACCTTGCGTGCAATTGAAGTTTTAAAGAGCGTGGATTTAATTGCCTGCGAGGACACGCGCCATACCGGGATTTTACTAAGGCACTACGGTATTCAAACTCCCACCACAAGCTACTTCCAACATAATAAAATCACCAAAGGGCAGTATCTTGTCAGGCTGCTTAAAGAAGGTAAATCCGTTGCCTTGGTTTCTGATGCCGGCACGCCGGGCATACTCGATCCGGGCTATCACATTATTAATTTAGCTATTAAAAACCAGATTGAAACAACTTTTATCCCCGGGCCAACTGCCTTAGTTAATGCGCTGGTATTATCCGGTAAGCCCAGTCATAAATTTATCTTTGAAGGATTCCTGCCTAATCGTACCTTAGCTCGTCAAAATCGGTTAAAACAACTGGTGAATCTCAAACACACATTGGTCTTTTATGAATCCTGCCATAGGATTCTGGAAACCCTAGAGGATATCCAAGATATTTTTCCTGACAGAGATATAGTTTGCGTAAGGGAGCTGACTAAGAAATTTGAAGAGATTAAACGCGGCAGCCCAAGAGATATTGCGCAGAGCCTGAAGAAACAAAAAATTCGCGGAGAGTTTGTAGTGGTAGTATAGAATATTACCTTGACAATGGGCGGTTTCGATGGTATTTTTATTAAAATACAACAACACCTTTAAACTAGTTCCAGAGAAACTAGAAAGGGAAGCCAAGAATGTTAAAGACAGGGCACAATATAGAACCCCGATAAGAAAAAGTATCGGGGTTATTTTTTTCTAACATGAAAGATAAGGTTAAGTTATTAGACAAGGATTCGTTAAACCGTTGCCTGGTGCGCATTGCCCACGAGATTTTAGAGAAAAACAAAGGCAGCGAAGATTTATGCCTTGTGGGGATAAGAAACCGCGGGGCGTACCTAGCCAGGCGCCTCGTGGATTGCATTGAGAATATTGATAAACAACGCATACCCGTAGGTATATTAGATATTACCCTGTACCGCGATGACTTAAGTTTAATTGCTGCACAGCCGGTGGTGCATAAAACCGAAATAGACTTTGACATTACTGATAAAAATGTTGTTTTGGTTGATGATGTATTATATACGGGCAGGACAGTCAGGGCAGCATTAGACGCATTGATAGACCTGGGCCGGCCAAAATCAATACAGCTTGCAGTACTGGTTGACCGCGGGCACCGGGAACTGCCTATCCGCGCAGATTATGTGGGTAAAAACATCCCTACCTCTGTGGATGAGGCTGTAGAGGTACGCTTAATCGAAGCCGACAGCAAAGACGAAGTGGTTATCGTAACCAAGGATTAGCCAATATTATTATGGTCTGGGCTAGGAAAGATTTATTAGGCTTGGAAGATTTAAATAAGGAGGAGATAGAGCTTATTTTAGCTACGGCTGAATCGTTTAAAGAGGTATCCAGCCGAGAGATTAAAAAGGTTCCTGCGCTACGCGGCAAGACAGTGGTTAACTTGTTTTACGAGCCCTCTACAAGAACCAGGGTTTCCTTTGAAGTAGCAGCAAAAAGGTTATCCGCTGATGTGATTAATATTGCCGCTCAGGAATCCAGCGTACGTAAGGGAGAGACTTTAATTGATACGGGAAGAAACATAGAGGCCTTAAAAGCAGATATCATCGTAATCAGGCACAATGCTTCCGGGGCAGCAACAATGCTTGCGCGGCGGGTGGGTATTTGCGTAGTGAATGCCGGAGATGGTTGGCATGAACATCCTACTCAGGCGCTCTTAGATATTTTTACTCTCAAAGAACGGCTTGGCAGGATCGAGGGTTTAAATGTGGCTATAGTCGGTGATATTGCGCATTCTCGCGTGGCCCGTTCTAATATCTGGGGGTTAACTAAATTAGGCGCAAAGGTAACAATTTGCGCTCCTGCCATGCTCATACCGCCAGGCATAGAAGAGATGGGTTGCAAGATAACCTACAACATAGATGATGCCTTGCGCCATGCAGATGCGGTGAACGTTTTGAGGATGCAGTTCGAGCGCGATGAAGGCAATGCCTTTCCCCAACAATTAGAATATTTTAAAAACTTCGGCATTACCAAGGAAAGATTAGAAAAAGCAAAAAAGGATATTATTATTATGCATCCCGGCCCGATTAACCGCGGTATTGAAATATCCAGCGAGGTTGCCGATTGTTCCAACTCTGTTATATTAGAGCAGGTCACTAACGGCATTGCCGTAAGAATGGCTGTTTTGTTTTTGGTTGCCCAGGGCCTTGAGAAAAAAAATGAACCTCTTAATTAAAGGCGGTCGCGTAGTTGACCCCATAAACAACCTGGATGATATTCTGGATATTCTGGTAGAAGATAATAAGATATCCAAAGTAGCCAAGAATATCGAGGTTAATGCCAAACAGGTCATTGACGCAAAGGATAAAATTGTAATGCCCGGTATCGTGGACATGCATGTGCATTTGCGTGAACCCGGCCGGGAAGATAAAGAGACGATTGCAAGCGGCACAAAAGCTGCAGCCAAAGGCGGGGTAACCAGTATTTTAGCCATGCCCAATACTACGCCTGCCATTGACTCCAAAGAGAGCGCGAGTTTGTTAAAGGATATTATCAAGAATAGTGCCCTTATAAATATATTTATTGCCGCTGCAATTACCAGAGGACGCTTAGGCCAAGAGCTCACCGATATCGCTACTTTAAAAAAAGAGGGGGCGATGGCTATTTCTGATGACGGCTCATCAGTGGACGACGACAATCTGATGCAGGAGGCTTTTAGAAAAGCAAAAGAGCAGGGGTTATTAGTGGTCTGCCATAGCGAGGATAAATCGCTATCACGCCAAGGCGTGGTTAATCTCGGTTTTATTTCAACGCGCCTGGGCTTAAGGGGTATTTCCAATGAATCGGAGTATAAAAGAGTGTCCCGGGACATTCAGCTTGCGAAAAAAACAGAAACACCCGTGCATATCTCCCATGTAAGCTGTAAAGAATCCGTGGACTTAATTACAAAAGCCAAGGCAGGAGGTATAAAAGTTACCTCTGAGACCGCGCCCCATTATTTTTCTTTGGCAGAAGAAGCAGTGCTGGGGTTTGACACAAATACGAAAGTTAATCCTCCGTTAAGAAGCAAGGAAGACCTCAGGGCTATCAGGCAAGGTTTAAAAGACGGGACAATAGATGCTATTGCCTCTGACCACGCCCCGCATACAGAAAGCGAAAAGGAGGTGGAATTTGAGCGCGCAGAATTCGGGGCCATCGGTTTGGAGACCGAATTATCGGTCAGCATTACCGAATTAATCAAGGGCGGTATATTAGACTGGACGGCTTTAGTGCAAAAATTAGCGTCTAACCCGGCAAAAATTTTAGGTATAGATAAAGGAACATTGGGCGTGGGTAAAGATGCGGATATAGTAATAGTTGATCCGCAAAAAAACTGGGTGGTTAAAAAAGAAAATTTTGTATCTAGGTCCAAAAATTCTCCGTTTATCGGTAGGAGTCTTTGTGGCGTTGTAGAATATACTATCTGCGGCGGTAAGATTGTTTATCAGGCATAGAGCCCAGAGTTTCTAATGAAATTTATCCTCACCACAGAACTGGGCAGATTAGCCAAGTGGTTAAGGATTTTAGGTTACGATACGGCATATTTTAAAGGAGACAACCCTAGCTCGCTGATTATTCAGTCTTTAAGAGACAGCCGCATAATTATAACTCGCAATTCGCGCTTACCTAAGCCCAGGGGGATAAAGGTAATATTAATAGAGGCTGAAAAAATCAGGGAACAGATGAGCGAGGCGTTAAAGAAATTAAAGATTAAACCGGATGCCAAGTTGATGTTTAGCCGCTGCACAATATGTAATGTAGAACTTGTGCATATTGATAAAGAAAAAATAAAGGATAAAATTCCGGGATACGTCTTTAATACCCAGAAGGATTTTTTTACCTGTCCCCGCTGTGAGAGAAACTATTGGGC
>Ga0105164_10001909_pt1 | contig 13082 bp, 15 predicted proteins | sample VDWuncwatermetaG_FD_89674 | JGI IMG/M metagenome (GOLD analysis project Ga0105164, IMG submission 89674) | Wastewater microbial communities from Netherlands to study Microbial Dark Matter (Phase II) - VDW unchlorinated drinking water | ecosystem: Environmental > Aquatic > Freshwater > Drinking...
AAACAAAGGACGGATGCCCGTAGCGCGAGTGCCATCGGATCATTTGCGACAGGCGAAAAACAGACACTGCACGCAAAACTAAGTTTTAATTTTTCGAACGAAGGAAATTTCATAGATCACCAGGCCTCCAGCAGCACCTATCGATAAAACAGATGCTCCAAGATAAAGGGCGTCATGAAGTTCATTGTACTGGATAAACCCCCAAGTGGCGAACCCTAAAGATAAAAGGATAGAAGCCGTGATAAAGACGATGTGGAACTCCTTAAGGGACATGGCTCATCCCTTCATAAACATTCAATCGGCCAAAAAGAATAAGCCCCATGAGGACGATAAAAAGAAATAGCGTGGAAAGGAGAAGGATGTGAATCACTTTTCTCTCGGAGGCAAGGTGCATAAAAAAGGAGGCGACCAGAGATCCTTTAAAGGTGGCGATCAAAAGGGCGATCAAAATGGCGAATGCGATCCCGATATTCAGTCTACTCACAGTGACCGTCATGGCGGTGAGTAGTAAGAGGGAGAGCCCCACAATGAGATATTTTTTCGATTTCATAAGAGATAGAGAATCGGGAATAGGAATATCCAGACCAAATCGACAAAGTGCCAATAAAGACCCGCAATTTCAATGCGATTCGTAAACCTCTCCGGTTCGACGTGCCACATCTTGGCTCCAGGCCCCCAAAAATAGGCATTCACCACGACACCCCCAAGCACATGCAGGGCATGGAGACCGGTGAGCGTAAAATAGATTGCCAAAAAGGTGTTTTCACTTGGATAGTGATGATGGCGAAACTTTGGGAGGTATTCAAGGAAGAGTTTCACAGCCATAAACAGGAGTGCCAGAAGAATGGTCAACCCCATGGTCAATCTATATTTTCCCAGGTTCCCTTCCTTTAATGAAACCCAGGCAAAGACCATGGTTACACTGGAGGCGATGAGAACCACGGTATTGAAGGTGCCCAGGGGGACACTTAAGAGGCTCGCCCCGCGCGGCCAATCGAGGGCTCCCAAACGGAGAATAACATAGGTGGCGAATAAAGCGCCGAACAGCATGACCTCGGAGGATAAAAAAAGCCAGATGCCGAGTCTGGCGTTGTATAAACCGGTATCTTCCCGCGGTGTGATGGTGTAGGGTATCGCATCCATTACAATTTATGGTTCATTTTGCGGCGTAAAATCTTTGGACGCCCCGGGAACGCTATACTCATAAGGACCCCGATAAACGATCGGAACCGTCTTAAAATTGCCATGGCCGGGAGGTGTCGGCGTCTGCCATTCCAAGGTGGTCGCCTCCCACGGGTTGTCTGACGTAACTTTTTTTCCTTTAAAAATGCTAAAGACAAAATTGAAAATAAATGGGAGTTGTGCCACGGCGAGTAGCCATGCCGAAGAGGAGATTATGCGATTCAAGGGCAAAACAGGTTGGGCATGAAGGTATTGGAGTCCGCCGTCATACAACCTTCGAGACACCCCGGCGAGTCCCATGATGAGCATCGGGAAAAATATGCAATTCATGAGAATGAGGGACGGCCAGAAATGAACTTTTCCCAAAAATTCATTCATCTGTCTTCCCGTAAATTTTGGAAACCAATGATAGATCCCCGCAAAAAGGGCAAAAATAACCCCGGGGGCGACGACATAATGGAAATGGCCGATCACGTAATACGTATCATGAAGATGAATGTCCGAAATGGAGAGGCCCAACGGAAGGCCTGTGAGGCCCCCGATGCCGAACATCGGCAGAAATGCCAACGCAAAAAGCATCGCGGTATTGGTGCGGATCGATCCGCCCCAAAGGGAGATGAGCAAACAAGAGAGGATGACGACAGAAGGGATCGAGATAATCATCGTGGTCGCTTGGAAAAAGGAACTGATGACCGTTCCCATACCGGTCAAAAACATATGATGCGCCCAAACGATAAACGACATGAATCCGATAAAGAGTACCGAATAGACCATCGATCGATATCCCCACAGAGGCTTTCGGATGTTATTCGCAATAATTTCAGCCACAATCCCCATTCCCGGAAGGAGAATCACATACACTTCAGGGTGTGCCAAGAACCAGAAGAGGTGCTGCCACAAAAGGACACTCCCTCCCCCGCTCGCTTCTATGGGTCTCCCGCTCACCATGAGACCGCTCGGTAAAAAGAAACTGGTGTGGGCAAGGCGATCCATGAGCTGCAGGATTCCTGCGGCCTCCAGAGGGGGAAAAGCCAATAAGAGAAGAAATGCGGTCACAAGCTGAGCCCACACAAAAAAGGGTAACCGCATGAAGGTGAGTCCCTTTGTTCGGAGTTGCAAAACCGTCGTGATGGTATTGACCGACCCGAGGAGTGAGGAGGTAATGAGAAAAACCATCCCCAAAAGCCAGACCGTCTGCCCGATCGTTGCAATATCGGCTAAAGGGGGATAAGAGGTCCAACCTGAGCTGGCGGCCCCACCGGGCAGGAGGAAACTCACGAGCATCGTGAGGCCCCCGAGGAAAAAGACCCAGTAACTCGCCATATTGAGCTTCGGAAAGGCCATGTCCGGTGCCCCGATTTGAAGCGGGACAAGGAGGTTTCCAAAACAGCCTACCCCTAGCGGCACCACACCCAAAAAGACCATAATCGTCCCATGCATCGCCCCTAATTCGTTGTAGAATTCCGGAAGCATAATTCCCCCCGGGGCCCGACCGTCTCCGAAGAATTTCCCGAGGAAAGGAATAGGCTTCCCGGGAAAGGCAAGTTGCCAACGCATGAGCATCATGAGAGAGAATCCGAAGAAAAGAAAAAAGAGGGATGTGAGTCCATACTGAATTCCGATGACTTTATGATCGATCGAGAAAAGATATTTACGCCAGAAAGGCAGTGGGTGGGAATCGTGGTGAGAGTGTTCCATCTTTTTCCCGTTTGCTTCTACTATTGCGAGGGCTTCGAAAAAGTAAAGTTGATCTCTTTGGTTTCCCCCTCCGCTAACGTGACTGTTGCTTTTTGGGCAGGCAGTTTTTCATGCCATGCTTCGACTTCATAGGTGCCGGCCGGGAGGTTATCGATCTTGTAAAGGCCGTTGGGTGGTGTGACAGAAAAAAAGGGATGGTTCATGACAGAAACCCACGCCCCCATCCAAGGGTGGACGTCACACTTGATCGGAAAAGGGGCGACCTCGACTTTGTCGAATGTCTTTGTCGCTTCCTTGCGGAATTGCGGCATTGCCATGTTGAACTCTTCATTCATCTTGGGGAGCGCATGGAGGTTGTGCAAGGTGCCGTCGGGATTTAGGAATTTGACCGGCTGGCCGACCATAACGGCAATCACATGCGGGCTGTATCTACACCCCTCCTGCGTCAACACGAAGGGTTCGGGTGGCGTGGGATACGTTTTAGAAGGAAGACCGCTTGTAATCCGGACAAGCACATTCCCCAACGTCTTCGATGTTTCGTCGCCGAGGACGAGGGTTTCCGGGAGAACCTCTCCCGAGTGCTTTGCCAAACAGACCGGGTCGGCCTCCATTCTGATCGCTTTAAACTTAGGGATTTCGCCCTCATAGGTCGCTTTTCCGGTGAGTGAGGCCGCATCACTGTCTGTCTTTATGAAGAACAACGTCGTTAAGACAACAACGAAAATTAAAATAAAATGCTTTTTCATGGTTACTCCCCTCTCCTTTTTTAGATGAAAAATGTGATAATGACTTTAGTCATCATATGTTACTATAACGAACCATTTTTGTCAAGAAGGCTACACGAATGATTATTGACGGAACCTTTCGTATTGCATGGCGAGGGGGTGGCTAAAGGGCTTCAGGTGCTTCGGGGTCTCAAAACCTTTGAAGAGGCTGCCACAGTGGTAGCAGTTGAGGACCGTCGGAACACGCCTGTAGAGCATCCAATCGATGAGGGCAAGGACTGGAAGACTCAGTCCGTACGTCCATGGGACTAAAACGATCCCGATCGCCACCACAAGGCATCCGAGGAGTTGGTTGAAATCTTTGGAGAGATAGAACTGACGACACGCACAGACCGGACACTGATTGAAAATGGCATCGAAATTCTCAATTTTCCCTCTTTGAGTTTCGCAATGGGGGCAAAGAAGATCACCGGGGAGGGCCTCCACTTCACAGGGTTGTTTGCATCGGTCGCATTGAAAACGGATGGTCTGTTTCACAGGGCGACACCATATTTCACTAAATAATATTTGTACGCAAGATCCCCCATGAGGACAGAACACAAAACGATATAAAGGATCCCCGTCGCGGACTGCGTATTTTTGAATTTCAAAATCTCTTTCACAAAAAATAACGCGACAAAAGGAAGGAATATTCCGAAAAATATGCCGATCCAGAGTAGAAATCCGTCCAGACTCGTCAAAAAATGGACAATGGGTATTTTATCCCCCCTGTACAACACTTTCCCGAAAAAGAGAAAATAGAGGTCCCAAAGAATGCGAAACCCGAGTAAGGCCCAAAGCACATTAGTGGCTCGCTTTAAATGGTCGATCGGCAGCCCACGGACGTTTAGGTAATGGTGTCCTAAGGTCATGCTGTGCAAAGAAGCGCATAGAATCGATCCCGCAAGGATGTTCACGAGAAAACAACTTAGAAGCGAAATGTACGCATCCCCCATGAAAAAAAATTCAAACAGGGTCATGATAAAAGCAAAAAGACCGAAGAGGGACAAAACAATGATTGCGTGAACTTGGGGATATTCCTTTTTCCAATAAAAGAGTGTGAGTAAGGCGAGTGAGAAAAACCACACCATCAAAAGAGTCTTCGTGAGGGAAGAAATGGGACCCATCAGGAGATAGACAAAAGGGACGCCTCCTACGACAAGCGGCATGCCCAAATGAAACCTGTGGAATCCCCCTTTTATAGGAGACCTCGCATGAATTAAGAAGCAGAGGGGGTAGAAGACCCCGACACTTAAGCAGGTTAGCGTGGAAATGATGGAGAGCATTGGGGACGTTTCTATTTTCTACTCAAAAAAGAAGTCGAAACTTTCTTTGCCTTCGCGATGGAAGTTTTCGAAGAAGTTGTACAAACTCACTCTTTCCCAACTTGCCAGAAGCGATCTTAAGCATCGCGCCCTTAAGCAAGCCTTTCGGATCTCCGATACTGATACCGTTTAACTCAAGAAACACAAGGGCACAGGCCAATGCGGTTCTTTTATTCCCGTCTATAAAGGAATGGTTCTGACACAGGTGATACGCATAGGCAGCTGCCATTTCATAGAGATCTTTGTGCAACCACTCTCCTGCGAAGGAGGCTTCCGGCTGAGCCAGAGCTGATTCCAAAAGTCCGAGATCACGGATGCCCCGCTGTCCGCCATAACGTTTAATCTGGTCGGTGTGAACTTCAATAACCTCCGCGAGGGTCAAAAAGAGTGGTGCGTGCACAAGTAGATTACTCCGCCAGGGCCTTTAAGGTCTTCCCGTGCCTGCGGTTGACTGCCTGAAGTGCCGAGCGAAACCGAGAAGCCCGCTTGGCATTTTTGAGAGGCGAGATGATGAGGTTTTTACCGTCCGTCGCCAGTTCGAGCGGTGTCTTCATGGTAATCCGCAAAAGTTCCAGAACCGGCTTGTCAATAATGAGCGCGGCGCTATTTCCGTGTTGTGTCAGGTGCTTAACCATCCGAAATCCTCCTTAGGGTGATACAATGTACTTACAGTATATCATAAGATCTGCACTCTGTCAAGAAGAAGTGGTTTTGGGGTCGTTTCTATTTTCTACTTAACAAATTGGGCAAATTGGGGACGGTCTATTTACGGGTTGATGGATCAGCTTTAGCGGGAGAATCCTGGGTTGTTTTCTCTGGCTCGGGCTTATTTTCTTCGGATAGGGTTAATAAATAATTCCTCAAGACGCGGATCTGCTCATTCTCGTTTCCATTTAAGAGTTCGGGGGGACCGGAGTCCTCAAAAGTGGCCGGGTCAAAATAGGTCGGCATCTTTGTCCCTGGCAAAAGAGCCGCCGGATTCTTAAGCCATTCGATAATCCACTGGGGCTTTAACCTCTCTTTGGCCAACGCAAAGTTAGGGGCCCACCTGTCCGGAGAGCCGGGAGGGAGTTTATTCCCGACAATATGGCACTGTGCGCAGTCAAAATACTCTTTGGAGAAAAGTTTGAGAGCGGCTTTGTGCTCTTCCTCCGTAAGCGTTGTGTCGACACTTTCCGTAAAGGGAAATTCTTCGCGATCGAGTTCATTGAAATATTTGACCAAGGCATTTAACCGCGTCGCGTTAAAATTGAACGTCGGCATTCTGGCTTTAAGCCACGGGCGGATCACAGTCGGTTCATGGAGAAAATGAAACAACCATTCGGTATGGACCTTTTTCCCTTCTCCGACCAGATTCGGCGGACTAAAACTAGGCACAAGCGCATCCGCCTCCGCGTCCGTTCGATTGTCGTATTTCACAAGCCATTCTTTGAGGGTGGGCCGAATCGTTCCTCCATCGCCTTCGATCACATGACATCCTTGGCAGTTATAGAGATGAACGACTTTCTGACCCGCCTCCAGATGAAGGTTCCGGGTCGTACGCGGCATTTTCTTTCTTTCGACAGAGGTGGTGTCCACAAATCCCATGAGGGCCGTGACCAATGCATCGGTTTCTTCATCCGTGAAATAAAAATTGGGCATTTTTAATTTTTCATCCGGGGCCTTCACTTTCCCTCCATCAAAGATGCGCGGATTCCGTAATTTTTGCGCAAACCACGCAAAATTGGTGTGGTCCAGATGGGTAAGTCCAAAATCAAGCTTATGGACCGATTTGCTTCCCTCCTCCGTCAGTTCCGTCCCGACAGGATTGGCATGTTCGAATCCTTTGATGTCATGGCAGGCATAGCAGCCGTAGTGATTGATGAGCCGTTCACCGGAAAAACTCAGTTTTTGATTCAAATCCATCGATGCGACCTTTTGTTTTGCCGCCGCATGCGTTTCCATCTTAGTTAAGAATCCCAGCATCATTTCGTCAATCACTGGTTCATTGACTTCCGGCACGCTTTTTTTGTCAAAATCATCATTTTGATCGGATACGAGAAATTCTGCGATATCGGCCGCTTCTTGATCGGTTAATCGTAAATTGGGCATTCGCGTTTGGGGGTTATATCTCTTAGGATCCTTAAGCCAGTTGTAAATCCACCCTTTCGTTGTCTTGGAACCGAGTCCTATCAAATTCGGTCCGTGCTGCCGCCTCAGGAGATCCCGTGTGGTCGGTTGATTATCCTCGATCTTTTGAATCTGGTGACAGGCAAGACATCCCACAGAAGAAACAAGTTCTTTTCCTCTTTCTGCATTTCCCTGGACCGGGATCGGCTGCATGTCAAACGCTTCGCTGGCGGAGACAAGATAATGGACCATGGCGAGGATTTCCTGTTGGGTGCGCTTTTTCGACTCGGGGTCGCCGTTATTCGACTGATTAAAAAACGTCGGCATCCAGGTGTTATGCCGGAAGGAACGTGGGTTTTCGATCCATCGGTAAGCCCACTCTTTTGCTAATTTTGAATCCAATTTTCTTAAGCTGGGACCCGATTTAGGCCAATCTTCATATTGTTTGATGAGATGACAGTTAAAACAACCCGCTTTCTCGACCAAGTGTATACCGAGATTCAGTTTTTCTGCACCCCGAATGGTTACCTGACTGCTGTGGCATTTGAAACATCCCGCTTCCACATATTGAAGAGGAAGCATCGGTTCATCCCAAAGTTCCATTCTCGTCCACTGGTACTTTCTTTTCCACTCCTCTTCTTGCCCGTCCTTCGAGGGGATGTGGGCTGCGGAGGTAAAGTCTGTTCCGCGGCCGCGGCCTCCATGGCAGACCGTGCATCCGAATTCTTCTATCGGATGCGGTGAATTTTTACCAAGATAGAGGTCAAGATTCGGGTGGGTCCTGTACGGCTGAGGAGCGTCCTTGTAGTCGGGATTGGTAATCCCCAGGTGACAGGTGACGCACCGATCCACCTTTGGGGTCTGCATGAAGTTCACATTGTCCGTGATGTCTCTTAAAACAATTTGCTGAATTTTAACGCTCGGATTGGCAAAGTCGATCACGGGCAGATCGCGTACTTTGTCGGCAACCCGGGTGGCGAGCGACATCGCATTCGGATCGATGATCTTCAGTTTTCTCTCCAGAACGTCTTTCTGCGAAGTCATTTGGTGCAGATCACGCTCAAGGCTCCGCAGATCTTCTGAAGAGCGATCGATGATTGTTTCTTTCTCTCTTAACTTTTGATTCGATTCCTCGGCAGCCAGTTTAAGCGCTTTCACCCTTTGGTCAAGTTTAAGAAACTCCGCTTGGGTCTCTTCAAGGTTTTTGGACTCTCCTTCTTTTGCCGCTTCATATCGGTATCGTGCTGCATCCAGTTCGGACTTTGCAAATTTGTATTCCTGCTCGGACAAATCGCTTTTAGCGCGTAACTGGGCGATCCCTTTTCTGAGATCTTCCAAACCAGAGGATTGCGTTTTGTGATCCTTCCGCGCCTTATCCATCTTTTTCAACAGGTCCTGATAGGCTTGCTGATGCTCAAGGGTATGACGGGTTTCTTCGTACTTGGCTTCCGTTTTTGCGATTTCAAGGGTCCGGAATTCTGTCTGATGGTGCTTCCACTGACGCACATAGTCGCTCAAGAAAAGCCATCCCAGGGAAAGCAATAGGAGGATGCTGGAGAGGGAGAAAATGAGGTTTAACTTATTTCGATTGTAGTGTCGTTCGTCGGGCAGCATGTCGTTTTCTTGGGGAGATTTTTCGAATCGTCCTTATACGTTAAAGAAAAATTCAGGGATGGCGATCAAGTATTTGATGTTGAACGCCCACCGCAAAAACATCTTCATCGGCAGACTTGCTGCAATGAGGAGTAACACGATAAAGACACTGAAGCGAAACGCCCCTAAACTTTTGTAGATATTTTTAAAGAATGTCTTTGCGAGTAGCGGAGGCAAAACGACAAAATAGGATATGAGGAGCGCAAATCCAGGAAGCTCCCTAAGGAGTATATTGTGTGGCAGCTGACGTTTAAACCAAATCATATAGAAGTATTCCGATAGATTCACGTTCGTGAGGGCCTCCAGTTTATTCACATCCCAAACTTCAAAGGGACCGAAGAAATTCCAATTGGGGCCGCGAAGGAATGTTCCGACGGTGATCAAAAAAATCCAGAAGAGAAGCCACAGCGTCACAAAAATGGAAACCGCCATCTTTCTTTCTTTAAACGAATAATAGCCCCGCCCTTTTTTGTTGTTATCCAGGTAAGGAATAGCCATAAGCCCCAAAATAATCATTGTCGGAAAGACGACCCCCGCGAGCCATGGGTCGAAGTAAACCAGCATCTCTTGAAGGCCTAAAAAATACCAGGGTGCTTTTGAAGGATTGGGGGACACGGTCGGATTGGCCGGCTCTTCCAGAGGAGCCTTAAGGAGTATGGACCAGACAATCAGTAAGATCGTGCAGAGAATCAGGGAAATGAATTCGATGTAGACAAGGTCGGGCCAAACCAATACCTTTTCTTTGGCCTCCACCGCTTCCTGGGGTTCTCTCCCGACCGCCACCCTCGCGTCATTCTCATAGGCCTGTTTCATACTGAACCACAGAAAGAAGTTGACCAGAAATAAGAGGCTGACAATGGGGACATTGTCCGGCTTGGTCACGATTTTCTTAAAATTAGGATCGGTGAGACCAAACACAAAAAATGCGATCATGAGCGAAAACAGGACAATCCCGCCGAGTGGGGTCCAAAGTTTGTAAAGTCTTAACTTTTTGTTGATTTTGAATAAGAACTCATTCGGCGGGAACATGAAAATGGTGAAGACGAGCAGGGCGGGAAAAAGGATCCGAGGTCTCGTGGCGGTATTGATGAACTCTTTAAAGGCTTCCATTTATAAGGGTGTTGAAATGCCCCCGTCCTTTCGAACACGCCAGAAATGAACAGCCATAAAAATCATAATGATAAAAGGAAGGCCGATGCAATGCAACACATAGAACCGCAGAAGCGCACCTTCTCCGACAAACCGGCCGCCCAAAAGCGCGAAACGGGCGTCGCTCGAGGGCGTGATAAAATTCACATCGCCCAGGGCGAGAAGTGAGGATCCCGGACCCAAGGCCCCGGCAAAGGGTGTTGCGCCGGCCATATTGGACCCCACCGTAATAGCCCAGATCGCCAATTGATCCCAAGGGAGGAGATACCCGGTGAAACTTAAGAGCATGGTCAGCACGAGGAGAATCACGCCAACGACCCAGTTGAATTCTCTGGGAGGCTTATACGCCCCTGTCATAAAAACGCGAAACATATGGAGCCAGACAGAAATCACCATCAAATGAGCACCCCACCGGTGGATCTCCCGCATGATGCCTAAAGGAACCTGTTCTCTTAAATCAATGATATCGCCGTACGCGTACTCCACAGTCGGCCTGTAATAAAACATAAGGAGTATCCCTGTGACCGTCAGAACGAGGAATATAAAAAATGAAAGGCCACCCATACACCAGGTGTATCTCAGTTTCACGCCGGTCACCGGTATCCGGGCCGGATGGAGATGCAGAAACACGTCGTTTAAAACGATCATCATCCGTTGACGACGGGTGCGGGGGATACCGGTGCGAAAGATAGACTTCGATACCTGGGTTTCTGCAATGTTACCTAAAATATTCTTCTTATCGCCTGAATCCGCCATAGGTTCCTTTCTTTAGGTCAAGAGAAATGAGTTAGGATCCGACCATTCCCCTTTTTCATACTGAAATTTTACGGTTTTATCCACGATGATCTCACCGTCCGGGGATAAGGTTATTTTGAATCGCTCCAAAGGCCTGGGCGCCGGGCCCTCAAAATTGATCCCTGTCTTATAATATCCGCTTCCGTGACAGGGGCATTTAAATTTATTCTCATTCTGCAGCCAATTCGGGGTGCAGCCCAGATGCGTACAGACGGTTGAGAGGGCAAAGATCTTTTCGGAATCACGAACAATCCAGGCGCGATGCTGTTTCTTGAAACGTTCGGAGACTTCCCCGACGGTATAGTCACTCACAAAACCGGCTGAAAACGATTGTTTAGGCTCGAACAGGACATTGGGGAAAAGAATTCTCAATATCATTGTTCCAAAACCGGCAACGACCGCTGCGAACGCAGCCCACCCCACGAACAAAAGTTTTAGAAATGTGCGCCTGTCCATCGTCTCGGGGGGCTGCGATCCTCCCTGGCGGGTGACGGGGGTGGTAAGGATGGAAGGCGTCTTGTTCTCGGAAGGATTGATCTCGCCGCCACTCATATTATTTTAATTTTTCTAGAGCAGCAGCTCTGACTTTCATATTGCTGTCCGTTTTTGAGAGACGTAAAAGCTGCGCATTCAATTCCGGTTCATTGAGTAAAGAAGCCGCTTCAATTGCAGAAAGCAGTAGATATTTTTGTTCTTCAGGGTCGACCTGTGGAAACGCGGAAAGGTACTCGCGGTCAAGCATTTTTAAAATAATGGACTTTCCCGTGCGATCGCCCATCTTTGCCAGCGAGAGGGCTGCACCCCACTGAACATTGGGTTCGGCGTCAACCAAAACTTTTTTTAACTTGCCGATGGAAGAGGGATCTGCAATATTTCCGAGTGCCACCACAGTGATGGAACGGACACGCGCATCACGGTGATTTAAAAACGGGTTTAAAACGGCGGGGCCGCGGCGGTCCTTCAGCATACCGATCGCGTAGAGGATCGCGGGTAAATTTTCATCTTTTTCGCCCGCAAGGTCTTCTGTCAACGGTTCAAAGAACGCGGCGTTTCCTGTTCGTCCCATGGCGAGCGCCAAATATTGACGGACACGGGGATCATCCTGTTTTGATTTCTGAAAGGCGCTTGCCATTTCTTGGGTGAAGCCTTCCTCTTTGGGAATAAGAGCGGGACTTGCCAGCACCTTGGAAAGCTCAAAGGCGGATTGCCAGCGCTTTGTGGCGCCCCCCACCTTCACATCCTCCAAAAGATCGTAGGCTGTCTGCTTTTCGCGCGTTAAAAGCCGGATCGCGGCGTACAGCATCGCGCAAGAAACCGCGAGGATAAACGGGATCACAATAAACGAATGAATCATCATCCGTTTGAGTGATTTTTTCTCTTCGCTTTTAGGTGAAAGGGGTTCAGACATTTGAGGTGGATTGAGTCCATTATAACAAAACAGAAATAGCAAGGAAAGAGAAGATGATTACTTCTTTTCTTTCTTATCCTCATCCTTTTCTTCGCCCTTCTCGCCCTGCATCGCTTTTTTAAACTCCCGGATGCCGTCTCCCAAGGCTTTTCCAATTTCGGGCAGTCTCTTCGCCCCGAAGATAAGAAGGAAAACCAGCAGAATGACCAGAAGTTCTCCAAAACCGATATTCCCCATTCAAGCCTCCTTTTGATTAATGGCTGCGCGTCAACGTATACTCTGCAAGGTGGGCAAGACTTTCCCGCATCTGAGGCGCTTTCAAATGGGTGATCTCCTGCTGCGCCCGATGCATATAGTCACGGGCCCGTCCCATGGATCGCTCCACGGTGCCATGCCTTGCCACCAGCCGACGGATCTCATCCGCCGCTTCCCCGTTCTGGGAGTCCTGTATGATCTCTTTGATCTTTCTCTTTTCAGAGTCTGAAATGCTTTGAAGGAGATAAATCAGGGGAAGAGTCGGTTTTCCCTTTTGGATGTCTGTCCCGAGAGATTTTCCCATTTTTTCCTCATTCCCCACCAGATCCAAACAATCATCCACAATCTGGAAACCGATGCCGAAGTGAAGCCCGTATTGCGAAAGATGCTGTGCGGTTTCGGGCGAGGCGCCTCCCAAATAGGCCCCCAAAGCGCACGCGCGGGAAATGAGGGAAGCGGTCTTCCGCTCGATGATCGTGACATACTTTTCTTCAGAAAGCGTGAAATCATACCGGGCCACCAGCTGTCCCAACTCCCCCATACAGACGACCTTTGCCGTCTCAATAAGGTCTTGCAGCACTTTCATCTCATCCAGTTCCGAAAGGATGATAAAAGACTTGGCGTACAAATAGTCCCCCAACACCACCGAAATTTCATTCCCCCACCGGGAATTGAGGCTCTCTTTCCTCCGGCGGAGCATCGCCTCATCCAAGACATCATCATGAACAAGGGTGGCGGTATGAA
>Ga0105164_10001910_pt1 | contig 13080 bp, 12 predicted proteins | sample VDWuncwatermetaG_FD_89674 | JGI IMG/M metagenome (GOLD analysis project Ga0105164, IMG submission 89674) | Wastewater microbial communities from Netherlands to study Microbial Dark Matter (Phase II) - VDW unchlorinated drinking water | ecosystem: Environmental > Aquatic > Freshwater > Drinking...
CAATGGGGATCTCAACGGTGATAAAAATTCGCGCAGTCGGACCGGCGTCGGCAAGTGGCTTGGCTTGTAAGGTAAATTTATGAAGGCCCGCTTCCGCTTCCGTGGGCCTTCCAAACATTCTTCCATCTTTATTGGATTCAAGGGTCAACCAGGCTGGCTTGGGTCCAATTCCAATCGGAGGGTTTGGTAAGATTTGCCAAATAAACTCAATCCCAGGGTCACTCTCGAGAAGATCCATCAATTTATAACTGAAGTCTCGATTCGAATAGGCTTTGAGTTGAAATTCGTTCTGTTTAAACTTAATAATGGGTTCGGCGTGGACTAACGCCGAGAAAGTCGTGAAAAATATTTGTAGGCCAATGAAAAGTTTTTTCATTTCGCCCTCCCCATTTGTTTAATTTGGTCAAGAGACAGAAGCTCTATCCGCAAATCCCCTAGTGCCTTGCAATGTCTCATAGTCTAGCCTATTTCTGCAAGCAATGATGCGAACGGGTTTACTACGGATAGATACGATGAATCATTCTGGGAAAGGCAGCGGCTTCACGGAGGTGGTCGATGCCGCAAATCCACGACACGGTGCGCTCTATTCCCAATCCAAATCCAGAGTGGGGGACAGAGCCGTAGCGTCTGAGATCTAGGTACCAACTAAAGTTCTTTTCATCTAGGCCATGTTGATGAAGTCGAGTTCTGAGAGCCACAATATCTTCTTCACGCTGACCACCGCCAATGATTTCGCCGTACCCTTCGGGGGCCAAACAATCGACACCTAAGGCTAATTCAGGATTCTCAGGATCTGGTTTCATATAGAACGCTTTAATTTTGGCTGGGAAACGGTGCACAAAAATCGGCCGATCAAATTGTTCTGCAAGCGCGGTCTCTTCAGGGGCGCCAAAATCATTCCCCCACTCGCAGGGGATATTCAGTTTCTTGAGCCGTTCAATCGCCTCGTTGTAACTGATTCGTGGGAAGGGGGCTTTAACATTCTGTAATTTTGTCGTGTCCCGTTCGAGGACTTTAAATTCTTCCTGGCATTGCTCTAAGACGCGGCCAATCGTAAATTCCAGGAAACGTTCAGCGAGTTTCATGTTGTCTTCTAAATCATTAAAAGCCACTTCCGGCTCGACCATCCAGAACTCAGTCAAATGTCTGCGTGTTTTAGATTTTTCGGCTCTAAAGGTGGGGCCAAAACAATAAACTTTCCCAAACGCCATGGCCGCCGCTTCGCTATAGAGTTGCCCGCTCTGTGTGAGATAAGCCTTTTCTCCAAAATATTCCGTCTCAAAAAGTGTCGTCGTCCCTTCGCAGGCTGCTGGTGTGAATATGGGAGCGTCGATCAGAGTGAACCCGTCTTGGTCAAAGAAATCTCGGATCGCCTTACAGAAACGGTCCCGTATTTTCAAAATGGCATGAGGCCGGCGGCTTCTTAACCAAAGGTGTCGGTTAGAAAGCAGAAAATCAGGGCCGTGCTCTTTGGGTCCAATGGGGTACTCTTCAGCAATCTGCAACGCCTCAATGGATTCGCCATCGAGTTCGTATCCACCAACTGCTCGTTTCTCTTCTCGAACTTTACCTCGGACAACCACCGAAGATTCCTGAGTGAGTTTTTCAAAAACTTCCAAAGACTCCTCGGGAACCTGTCCCTTGACCCACACTATCTGGATGAGCCCCGTGCCATCTCGCAGGATCAAGAACTTAACTTTACCGCTACTTCTCTTATTATAAACCCAGCCTCGGAGCTCCACGCTCTGCCCGTTATGCTTCGCAAGATCGTGGATAAACGTGCGGGTGGCCATCGCTAGCGAGCCTTGGCTTTATTGCGGTTTAGGTACCGCTCCGTATAGATGGTCATGGGTGCTGCAACGTAGATTGTCGAATAACTGCCAACGAAAAGACCTACCATCATGCACATCGCGAAACTTTGAATTTCTCCCTCCGTGATTAGGATGAGAGGCACCACAACTAGGGCTGTGAACGCTGAAGTGAGAAGCGTGCGTGATAGCGTTAAATTAATCGCTCGATTAATGGTGACCTTCATATCAATTTTCTCGCCACCAACCCGCATGAGTTCCCGCACTCGGTCATAAATCACAATGGTGTCGTTAACGCTATACCCTGCAATGGTGAGTAACGCCGCAACGGCCGTGATCGTAAATTCTCTACCTGTGAATAAATAAAACCCAGACGCCACAATGACGTCATGAATGAGTGCCACAGTGGCTCCCGGAGCGAAGCGAAAATCAAACCGGAACCAAATATAAATCATGATTAAAACCATTGAATAGAATAGCGACCGAAGTGCCGAGGCACGAAGCTCTGATCCAACTTTCGGGCCTACAACATCTGCTTGCTGGATAGTTAGCTTATCTTTTCCAATCGCCTCAACAAATTTGCGGTCAAGATTAGTTGTGGTGTCTGTGTTACGGGCCGTAATTAAAAAATCATGATGAGATGCCCCCATTTCAACGACTGAAGCGCCTTCGATTCCGATCTTTTCAAGGGTCGCGCGGACGTCTTCGATAGGAGTCACTTCATTAAAACGAGCTTGGATCATCGAGCCGCCCGTGAAATCGATTCCAAAATTAAATCCCTTTTGGGACACACCGACCAGTGTCGCTGTGATGGAGACTATCGAAAGAACGACAAAGATTTTAAATTTACCAATGAAATCAAAATTCGTATTAGAGGGAATCAGTTCGAAAAACTTCATGCTAGGTTCCTAAATGCTAAGAGTTTGCTTTTCTTTGCTGACCACAAAGTAGTCAAATACCAACCGAGTCACAAAGATCGCGGTAAAAATCGAGGCGACTAAACCTATCAATAGGGTCACGGCAAACCCACGGATAGGACCATAACCAAAGCTCAGGAGCGCTAAGCCGGCAATAATAGTCGTGAGGTTTCCATCCATGATCGCAGAAAGAGCACGGTGGTAGCCTTCAGAAATAGCAAGATTGACGGATTTTCCGTTACGAAGCTCTTCACGAATATGTTCAAAGATGAGAACGTTAGCGTCGACTGCCATCCCTAGTGTTAACGTCAGTCCCGCGAGTCCTGGGAGCGTCAGGGTGCCTTGGAAGGCGGCCATCGCCGCAAAAACTAAGAGTCCATTGAACGCTAACGCAAACGAGGCGACAATTCCTGAGAGACGATAGTACACCCCCATGAAGACAAGGATCAGTCCGAGGCCGGCAAGAAGGGAGTTGGTTCCTGCTCGGATCGAATCGGCCCCTAATGAAGGTCCAATCACTCGTTCTTCAAGAAATTCCATGCGTGCCGGTAGGGCACCGGATCGGAGGACTAAAGCCGTGTCCTTCGCGTCGTCATTGACCTCTTGCGGGTTTCGGTATCGTGAACTCATCTCAATGATTGCCCGACCGCCTCCAATTTTGCTTCTAATCACCGGAGCGGAATGGACATTGCGATCTAGGACAATCGCCATGTAATTTCCAACATTGTCCCCAGTGGCCTTCTCAAACTTGGTGGCACCAAGTGGCGTGAGTTGAAAGTTCACGATGGGTTCATTCTTGTCGTTGTATCCCACGTAAGCGTCCTGAAGATCTTCTCCGGTCACCATGGCTTCTGAGCTAAGAAGATAGGGTGTGTACTTCGTTTCCTTGGTGTTAACGTCAGTTTCCTTATTAAAGAGGACTTCGGTTCCAGCGGGGATCTTACCTAACAGAAACTCGTTGAGTGTCTTAAGGTATTGAGACACCGGCTTCTCAGGCGAAAGCTTCGTCCCAGTATTCTTTTCAAAAGTGCTCACGAGTGCATTTAACTCGTCTTCAGAAGGCGGCCCCGAAGGATTGTCCGGACTTGTCCGTACAATCTGAAAGGATAGCTTCGCGGTACGAGAGATAATTTCCTTGAGGCGACTTGCGTCGGATACTCCGGGGAATTGGATCAGGATCTTTTCCTCACCCTGGCGCTGAATGATGGGTTCCGCAATTCCAAACTCATCAATTCGATTTCTCAGAGTCTCAAGAGATTGGTCGATAGCCCGATTGCGGATTTCAGCTTCAAAGAATGGGGAAATGGCTAATGTCGCCGTCGTGTTTGTCTGAGCCTTAAAATCAATCGACTGACTGAACGAATCCGAAATGACTTTCTCAACCTTAGTCCATGTCTCATCATTATTAAAAGTGACCAAAATTTCGTGGTTGGGAGTCATCTCCCATTTAAGGCCGTCTATTTTAGCGGTTTCAGTCACTTCTTTGAGCTGATTCTTAAGATTAGTCGAGGAATCCTTCAAGACCTCTTCAAAATCAATCCCTAGCACAAGGTGGAGGCCACCCATTAGGTCGAGTCCAAGTTGAAGGGTCTCGGCAGGTAGATAACTATAGTACCAGGGGTCTGAGTCCTTTGGGAACTTTGGGATTGCCTTGCCCGTCGAAAATTTTATCGCTGAGGGAACCAGCAAATAAAGTGAAAAAAGGATGGTGAACAGTACTGTGATGAAACGCCAGGTGATGGACTTCATGTGAATTACGTTGCCGGGTTCGTCTTCGCTTCGGCTACCTTTCCTCGGTTATCATCCTTAAGAGAGCTTGCGCTTTCTTGGATTTGGGAACGAACAATCTTAAGGCAAACATCGTCGTCAACTTCGAGAGTGATAAATTTATCACTCAAGGTTCGAATCGTACCAATGATACCCGCCTGTGTGATCACCATGTCGCCCCGTTTGAGTTCCGTCAAAAACTTTTGCTGCAACTTCTGTTTTTTTGCCTGCGGCCGAATGATCAGAAAGTAAAAAACCGCTAAAATAAGGAGCATGGGTACCATGGGTCCAATTCCGGCTTTTAAGCCCGAGAGTCCCTTTGCCGCCTGAGATTCCGCGAGTGCGACGTTAAGTTCTGAAAATTTTAAAAACAACGGGATCATTCTTCAACTCCTTCTTTCCAATTCGGCATCTCTCGCTCGGGGTACCCTGCCGACAGGCGTTCCCGGGTAATTCGGTACCAGCTTTCAAAAGTTCCGTTCTCAAGTTCCGAACGGACGCGCTGCATGAACGCATGATAGTAGTGAAGATTATGTAGGGTGGCAAGGCGGCACCCAAGGATTTCTTTGGCTTGAAAGAGATGTCTTAGGTAGGCGCGGCTAAATTGCTGACAACACTCGCATTCGCAACCGTCTTGGATGGGGCTTTTATCCTCTTTATATTGGTGGTTTCGGATATTTAATAGGCCATCATCCGTAAAAAACCCGCCATTACGCCCATTGCGAGTGGGAAGCACGCAATCAAACATATCAATGCCCAATCGAACGCTCTCTAAAATATCAAGGGGTGAGCCCACCCCCATAAGATAATGGGGCAATTGCGAAGGTAGGCCTGCGCTCAGTCCCTCCAGAACTTCTAACATGACCGAGCGCGGCTCACCGACACTGAGTCCCCCCACCGCGATCCCATCCCACTCGAGCGCTAAGGTCTTTTCGAGGCTTTCTTTCCTGAGGGCTGCGACATGCCCTCCTTGAATGATTCCAAATACCTTCTGCGGCGTTGGTCGGGGGCAATTCAAAAACCGCTTCGCCCAGAGAATGCTTCGGTTGAGTGCGGTGCGGATCTGTTCGTCGGATGCCGGTAGGGCGACACATTCATCGAACGCCATCGCGATATCAGAACCAATCACTTGCTGGATTTCAGCTGATAACTCAGGTGTGAGAAAAATCTTATCGCCATTGAGATGGGATTGAAAAACAACGCCTTCATCATTAATAGAGCGCAGCTTGCCTAAACTAAAAACCTGGAATCCGCCGGAGTCGGTCAGAATGGGCCCGTCCCAGTTCATGAACGAGTGCAAGCCTCCAAAGCGCTTCAGGGTCTCAAGCCCCGGGCGGAGATAAAGATGGTAGGTGTTGCCCAAGAGGATCTGCGTGCCTGATTCGCGAAGTTCTCGAGGAGACATCGCCTTGACGGTGCCTACTGTACCGACCGGCATAAAAACGGGCGTTTCGATGGTCCCGTGGGGGAGTTTGAGTCGTCCCCGCCTCGCCCAACCTTCCTGCTTCAATAGGGAAAAATCATTCACTGGCGAATCTTATATGTTACGATTCCCAGGAAAACAATGCCACGAATCGTTCCCATTCCCGCTGTTAACGCCGTCATGATCAACCCTCAGGGTTTGATTCTGCTTACCGAGCGTTCCCTTACCGTTCGAGAGCCTGGAAAATGGTGTTTGCCCGGGGGGCATCTCGATGGTGGTGAAAGCTGGGAGCAGGCAATTCACCGAGAGATCAAGGAGGAGGTTGGCGTTGATATTGTGAGTGCTGAGCTAATCGGGATTTATTCTGACCCCGAGTTGACTCGGACGAGTTTTTTGATTGATGAGGATTATTACGGGCAGTTTGTCGTGGCCTCGTTCTTAGTGACCCAATGGCACGGGGAAATCACTCCCAATGACGAAGTGGGGAAGTGGGATTTTTTTAAATCAGACGAACTCCCAAGTCCGATCATCCGTTCCCACCCGATCCGAATTGAAGATGCTATTGCCTTTAAAGGTAAGGCATTTGTTAGGTGAAATCAATATGTTAGCTCATGTTACTTGAAAAAACCTAATCATTCTGGCACAATGCGGCTTCTTTTATAACTAATCACAGTTCAGTTCAGGGGTTTTGTTCAAGGGGGACTTTAATGCGAATTTGCTTTCTTTGGATTTTTGCGGCACTTGGGTTTTTGGGTTCTTATCTTCAAGCAGCTAATCAAGAGAATCTTAAAATTTTATACCGGCAGATGGATGCCAAAACGACGGTCAGTCTGAAAACTGGCACGATTTGGAAAATAATCCCTGTGGTTGAACCGTTGGGAACTAGTCGGACGTCCTGCACAATTTTAGGAGATGGCTGGCATGAACCTTCTTTTAGCGATTTCTCGGTAGATAAATCTCACGTCCAAGAAGCTATTCACAGGGATGAATTGGCGAATGCCTGTATCTGTGGGAATGAAGTCTCTCGAATGCCGATGCGCCGCAGTCGACGCCGATGCCATGGGTTCTATGATGCCGATGCCACTCGGTCTCAAAGTCCGGAAGAGTCTGATGTGATCACGTTTCCGGGTAGAGGAGTGTTAGCGATTCATATCAGCGATGCGTCAGCGATTTGCCGGCGAGAAGCTAAGCGTCTTCCGACAGGTGAAGAAATGGCTCGTTTACACGATCGCTTGAGTCCGCTTCTTGGTGGGGTAGGTTGTGTTTGGACAGATGATAAGAGTTCGCACAAGGATCTCCCTTATGAAATTTGGTCTCTGAATGGGTATGAAGGGGAGCCAGGTCCTAAATACGCCAATGACGCCAAGTCGTGTTTTGCGGTTTGCGTTTTATAATCTTTGCTCGACGAATCTGATTTTGGGTGATTAATATGGTCTCTTCTTCAAGGAGGGGCCATGCAGCTCAAACAACTATTCTTATCTTTATCCCTGGTTATCTTTAGTTTATGGACGCAGAATTCTTGGGCCGCTAATGGCGCGCATCTGACGGCGATTTCATCCGCTTCTAAGGGTATGGGTGGCGTTTCGGTCGGTCGTTATCTCTCGGGGATGGATGGCCTTTACCGCAACCCCGCAACCTTAACGCAATCGAAAACAGCCGTAGGCGGTATTCAACTTGAGGGTGGCGTGCAGATTGCCCAACTTTTGGGGAAAGCAAATACCGGGGCGGGCGATAAAGAAAGTTCAGACAAGAGCCGCATTATCCCCGATGTGGGAATGACCTACCGATTGACCGACGATCTGACAACGGGACTTGCCGTCGTGACCTATGGGGGTGTCTTCAATGATTATGTTGGAGAGACAAGTATCTCCGAGATTAAGACGGATGGTAGGTCGCATCGTCTGATGTTGGGAGCGGGCTATCAAGTCACCGAAAACTTATCTTTGGGCGTGACGCCCTTTATGAATTACTCAACGCTGTCGCTTAATTTAACGAGCGCGACGACGGGGTTGCAGTCCACGCGTAGCGCGAATGGGGCGGTGGCGTTTGGCGGGACATTTGGGTTGCACGCCAACGTGGTTGAAAACCTTAGCGTGGGCGCTAGTTACTCGATGAAGACAAATCTTAAGATAAAAGAGCTAGTGGATCTTGACGGTTTTGGCCCGGGGACAGGAAGTGCTGTGACAGCAGGTGCCTTGGATGACGTGACTATCCAAGAGCCTGACGAAGTGAATGTTGGCGTGGCTTTTCAGGCGACAGAAGACCTGATTTTAGCAGTGGATTATCGGTTGAAGCGCTGGGCGGCCAGTGAAACCTTTAATGATTTAGGTTGGACGGACCAACATGTGATCGCGTTGGGGGCTCAGTACCAAATGGGCGAGTGGGCCTTGCGAAGTGGTGTGAACTATGGAAAGTCACCGATTGAGGATAAAACGGGGCAGCTGGATACTCCGGTCGTTGATATGGAAGGGCACACTGTGTTTCCGAGCTCTGTTACTTTATTAAATATGGCTTCCTTTCCGGCGATCAGCGAATGGAATCTCTCGGCAGGAGTGGGCTGGGCTGTGTCTTCGGCACTGGATCTTGATATGGCTTTTGTGTATTCGCCTTCGAAGACTGTGTCGCATTCGGGGACTAATTTTGCGTCGGCCGCGTACACACGAAGTGGGACGATGGCGCAGTGGAGTCTGGGAATGAATGCTGCGTACCGCTTCTAGGAGTGGATGATGGGTGTCGAAGGATATTATTGGGATCATCCGAGACTTAAGGATTATCTAAAACGGATCCCCGAAGGAAATTTTCTTTTCAAGGCAAAAGAAAAGGGCAAAAGCATGTTCATCCTCATTTCGGGGGTGGTCGAGCTTGTTGCTGACGTCGAGGGGAAAGAATTTGCCATTTTCTTTGTGGAGCCGGGGCAATTTCTTGGCGAGCAGGCGATTATTTCTGAGAGGCCTTTTGTCCGGATGTTTGGAGCTCGAGCTAAGAGCAATCTCAATGCGCTTGAACTTGATTGGACGATTGCGCAGACTTTGTACCGAGAAGATCCAAAATTATTCTGCGATATGTTGATGGGAATTTTCGGGGTTGCCGCAGAACGGCTTTTTCGAGCTAATCGGATGGTCCGTCTTTTACGTTCTTCTAATAATGTTGAGCGTCTGGCTAGTCTTATTATCTATTTTGCGACGTATGTGTCGAGAGAGACTCCCGAGGGTAAGGTTGTGGTGCTGCCTAAGACAGCGATCCGCTACTATCTCGATATGCCTGAGTACGAAGTTACGGCATGCCTCGAGGAATTGGCGCGTCGTAAGGTGCTGATGCCCTTAGGTGAAGACGCTTATCGTATTCCAGACGAAGATAAATTAATCGCTGAGGTGCCGTCATTGGCGGATAATATGCCGACGATTCCTGTGATCTAAGCTTAGTGCCTGAAAGCCCACGCTGTTTGAGATCGCGAAGAATGCTCGAACTGATGTAACTGCTATTACATGTAGATACTATGTAATTTGCATCCAATGTAAATTCTGGTATCTTTTTAAAGAAATACAATCATGTAATTGCAAGCAATTCTGTAAGCGGACAGGTTTGTTCTGTTCAGATTATTTAGGGGGTCGATCATGTATAAGTTTTTCAGTCTTTGTTCTTTGGCTCTTATGGGGATCTGCCTCGTTTCCAGCTCTGGTTTTGCTGAGGAGCAGCAAACCAAAGTTACCCATAAACTTAATCTTTCTCGCCCAGCCGGTAATCCGGTTTTGGAAGGAACTGTTGTGGTTAAGGCGGTGGCCCTTAAGGAAAATAGCCCATTTTTGAGAGTTCAAACAACAGACGGCTCAATCAAGGATTATTTGATTGAAACTTGTGATGAGACTTGCCAGAAAGCTATCAACGCTTGCAAAGGCGGAGAGCAATGTAGCATTCGAGGAAGGGTGGACGAAAGTGCACTGTCCATTATGGCGGAATTTGTGAGGGTGGGAACTACTGCTCCTAGTGCCGAGACAAAAACAACTAAGACAGGCCAGGTATTTACTCGTGATACAAGTCATCCAAAGCTAGGTGAAGCGTGGAGCGACCCAAGCGGGATGATTTGGGGCGATATCGTGAAGAATAAAGATGGTTCGGAACATTTAATGAATCAAAGAGACGCCACCGACTATTGCAAAAGCATCGGTGCCGATCTACCGAGCAAGGAGGACTTTATCCGCCTCCGTGAATATATGGGTGCTAAATCTCCAGGGTTCGACGGGTATACGCCGCAGGTACTTCCTAACCTGACCCACACTGAAAATAAGGCCTACATTCGGCAATTTTGGTCCTCGTCGAATCATCTCCACGTCTCCAATTACTACTACGCCATGAATGGGGCAAATGGCGGCTTCGGTTTCGACTACCACACCTATGCTGCAGTGCGGTGCGTTGTCGCTCGCCGCTAGAGTCGTGGGAAGTAAATTTGCCGTATGAATCGATTCTCATCTTCCCTCACTTGACGTGGTATTTGCGGGGTGCTTTTCAGCGGGCGCTAGGTTAAGCGGCTTTCCAGAAGGGGTCTTCGGAGGGTATTTCTTCGAGGATTTCGTAGACTTTTTTCTGACAGAATAGTTCCACTAAGTATTTATCGAGTTTGCCGGCCTTCATTTCGAAGTCCAGGATTGATATCGCCTTTTCTGAAGTTAGAGCTTTTTTGTAGGGTCGGTCCTTCGATGTCAGCGCGTCGTAGATGTCGGTGATGGTTAGGATTCTAGACTGGGGCGGAATCTTAGCGGCCTTTAGTTTTCTGGGGTAGCCCGATCCATCGAGTTTTTCGTGATGAGCATAAGTAATTTCCGGTAAGTCCTTAAGGGATTTATCCCATGGGATGTCTTTGAGAAATTCATAGGTCCAAGAAACATGAGATTCAATGGCGAGTCGCTCCTCATTAGAGAGCGAGCCCTTACTCAGTGTGAGGCGCTCGATGATGGGTGTGGATACAATTTCCTGACCGATCTGAGAGCTTAAGGCGTGGTTCATGCCTTCAAAAGAACTGATCAGATCTTTAAGGTCGGTGTGCTGGACGTTGGGGCGGTTGAGCTCGGTGAGTTGTAGCCAGAGTTGGTTGAATTGTCCCGAGACTGTCTCAGAGTCAGTGCGTAGACGGTCTATTTGATTTTGTGTCGGGGCGAGGTTCTGGTTGAGCCGATCGAGTAAAAGGGACTGAGTCTGTCGGAGTTGCCATTCAAGATGGGCTTGTCGAAATTTCTGATCAAGGCTCGAGAGTTCGTGGTCGTAGAGTTTGGAGCTTTTCTGCAGGACCGTCTCCGAGACTCCGATTTTACCAAAATCATGCAGGAGGGCAGCGTACTGGATTTTGCGGCATTCGTCGGCGCTAAACGTGTAGAGTCCGGCCTGATGGCTGGCGTTGGCAAGCGCAACACTGAGCCGTGCCACTCGCTCGGAATGGCCCTTAGTGATTGGGTCTCGGCTTTCGATCGCCCTTACGGAACTGCGGATAAACCCTTCAAAGATATTCTTAATATTTTCGTAAAGTAGAGCGTTCTCGAGGGTGGCTGCGGCAATCGAGGCAAAACTCTCCATCAGTTGAATGTCTCTCACTTCAAAATTTGGCATGCGTTTGAGTTCGTCTCGGTTCTGCGAAGGCCAGGGACTCTCAGCATCAAGTTTTCGGTTGATTAACTGAAGCACACCGATGCGATCACCTTGGGAGTTGAGGATTGGTACGGCCAGAAGCGATCGTGTCCGGTAGCGATTGAGGCGGTCAAATTTTGAATTAAATCGGAAGGGCGACTCACGAGGAAGTTCGTAGACATCATCCAGAATGAGAGATTTTCTTTCTCGGTAAGAATAAACGGCAATGCCATCGTCGCTCAATGACAAATCATGGGTTTGAAATTGCGCGTTCAGAGATCGGTTATACGCAAACTCAAATCTGAGTTGTTCTCCATTTTGTAAGTAAATGGAACCGCCATCACAGTTTAAGAGCAGCATGGCTTCTTCGACAATTCGGGGCAAGATTTCCGAACGCTGATGGGTTTGGACTAGGCGGACGGTGATTCTTTGGAGGGCGGAAAGACGCTCTGTGTCAGTACTGACTTTTGATTTAGGTCTCATGGTAGTCTTTTCGGGTAATTGACCCCGTTGCATTACGAAAAGGTGCCCATCCCCTTTCCGGCCGGAAAGGGGATGGGCACCTTTCCGGACTGGATTGAGGTACTATAGATTTCATGAATCTCTCTTCAATGGATTTGAATCTTCTGATGGTTTTGGACGCGGTTCTTCGTGAACGCAATGTGAGCCGAGCGGCAGAGAAGTTGGGGCTGACGCAGGCGGCAGTGAGTAACGCATTGAGTCGGCTGCGGCAGTCCTTGGGTGATCCCCTTTTAGTGCGTTCGGCTCGGGGGATGGTGCCCACGGATCGGGCGCAGAAATTGGAGGCGCCGCTTCGGGCAACTCTTGAGAACTTGCAGGTTCTTTTGGGTGAAGGGGATCAGTTTGAGGCACTGACATCTGAGAGAAGATTTACTTTGCAGATGGTGGATTATTTAGAGTTTCTGATCCTGCCGAATTTAAGTTCGGTGCTCAGTCAGAAGGCCCCTCATATGCAGTTCCGCGCCCTGCCCCTCATTGAAGAGATTCCGTTTAAGACATTAGAAAGTGGCGAAGTGGATATGGCGATTGGGTATTTTACGGGTGCGGTGGGGTCGTTGTATCGCAAGGAACTATTCGAGGATGATTTTGTCGTCATGCTGCCAAAGAGTGGGCTTGATCTGAAACCCAATGAACTCAGTCTGAAAGAATTTCTCGGATTGAGGCATGCGATGGTTTCCCCCTGGGGCGGGCTGAGTGGGCTCGTAGATAATGAATTAAGAAAACGTCATGAGTCTCGCAAGGTGGTTCTAACGATGCCAACCTTTTTAATGGCGCCGTTTATCGTTGAAAAAGCAAAGGTTGCGGTGACATTGCCCCGGCGATTGGCTGGAAGTATTTCTGGGCTAGCTAAGGTTCAACTCGCTGAACTGCCTTTTAAATTACCTGGCTTAACGATCAGTCTTCTGTGGCATGAGCGAAGCCATCAAGATGGTGGGCATCGCTGGCTAAGAAATCTGATCGGGCCTTTTTCTAAAGACGGTCAGGCTTAAAACCGTGGCGGCTAATCCCCCTACGACTAACCCAATGA
>Ga0105164_10001912_pt1 | contig 13077 bp, 16 predicted proteins | sample VDWuncwatermetaG_FD_89674 | JGI IMG/M metagenome (GOLD analysis project Ga0105164, IMG submission 89674) | Wastewater microbial communities from Netherlands to study Microbial Dark Matter (Phase II) - VDW unchlorinated drinking water | ecosystem: Environmental > Aquatic > Freshwater > Drinking...
AAATACTACTGGAATTAAGGTACTGAAGGGAAACATCCCGACAAAAGATCAAATAAAGGAATTCTTTAAGTTAAAAATGAAGAGAATTTTAACTGAAACTGATAAACTACTATAGATGAGTTTTTCAACTGACAAAATTAAAATTGAAAGAATTAAAACAGATTTTTTAATCATAGGAGCAGGAGCTGCTGGTTGTTTTGCAGCGTATGAAGCCAGAAGGTTAAATCCAAACATTGACATAGTAATTTTAGAAAAAGCACACATCGATAGAAGCGGATGTTTAGCAGCTGGCATAAATGCCATAAATGCTTACATAAATGCAGGACAAAGTCCTGAAAGTTTTTTAGAGTATGTAAAAAAAGATTCTATGGATTTAATTAGAGAAGATCTAGTTTACAGCATAGCAAAAGAAGTCAACCATGCAGTAGATCTTTTAGAAGAATGGGGATTACCTATACCTAAAGATGAAAATGGTGAAAGATATGCACGGGGACGTGGTTCTATCATTGTTCAGGGGGAAAGAATTAAACCCATAATTGCTCAGGCTGTAAAAAGTACAAAAGCAAAAATTTTAAATAGAGTAGTAGTTACAAACTTGATTAAAAAAGGAAATAAAATTTTAGGTGCTTATGGTTTTGGTGTAAGAGATGGAAAGTTTTATATAGTAGAAGCTAAAGCTACGCTAGTGGCTACAGGTGGAGCAGGTGGTATTTATAAACCTAACAATGAAGGTAATGCCAGACATAAAATTTGGTACTCACCATTTAATACTGGAGCTGGCTATGCTATCGGCATAAGAGCCGGTGCTGAAATGACAACTTTTGAAATGCGTTATGTAAGCATGCGTATAAAAGATCTCATGGCACCTACAGGAGCAGTTGCTCAGGGTGTAAATGCTCAGCAGGTAAATGCTCTAGGTGAAAGATATTTAGAAGAAAGATATGGAGCTATCGGTGGGCGACAAATGCCTACGTCTGCTCGTTTATTAGCTACTCTTCAGGAAAATGCAGAGGGAAGAGGTCCATGCTATTTAGATACCACTCACCTCACGAAAGAACAAGCTGAAAGATTAAAAGCATACTATCTTCATATGACACCAGGTCTTACTCTTTACTGGTCAGTAAAATCTACTAGCCCAAACAATGATCCACCAGAAATAGTAGGCACTGAACCCTACATAGTGGGTGGTCATGCCCAGGCTGGTTATTGGATAGATGTAAATAGAAAAGCTACTCTTGAAAACTTATATGCAGCAGGAGATGTAGCAGGTGGCGCTCCTAAGAAATATGTCTCTGGATCCGGTGTAGAAGGAATGATTGCAGCTAGAGATATAAACTCTAAGTTAAGTTCATTGAATCATGAAGAGATAAACGATCATGAAATCAAAGAAGAAATACACAGAGTTTTCAATCATATAGAAAAACAAAACATATCGATTTTACCTGATGAATTAGAATTAAGAATGCAAAAAACAATGGATGATTATGCTGGTGGAATTTCTAGTGGCTATATTTTAAATGAGCAGAAACTTTCAAAAGCAAGAAAATATATTAAACAATTAAAAGAAGATTCTAAATATCTATATGCCAGTAAAGACGGGGTGACCCCGTCTCTCCATGAGCTCATGAAATGCCATGAAGTTATAGACAGACTAGATGTAGCTACTGTACTGATAGAACATTTAAGTTATAGAAAAGAAACCAGATGGCCTATTTATCAATCCAGAGGGGATTTTCCTAACAGAGATGATAAAAACTGGTTGAAGTTTGTTAATTCAGTATATGATAATAAGAGTGGAGAAGTTAAAATTGTAGAGAGGGAATGTAAGCCGATCTCACTACTAACAGCTAAATAAAAATGGGCATATTAATCGATCAAAATTCATGCAATGGCTGTGGTTTCCCAGAAAGCGAAACTCCATGTAATATGGCATGTCCAGGTGATCTTATTTTTATGCAATCAAATGGAAAAGCAGAAATTTGTTGTAATGCTGACTGTTGGGATTGTTGTGCATGTATAAAAATTTGCCCACAACAAGCTATAGAACTTCAACTCCCTTTTGAAATAACAGGAAAAGAAGGCAGCTTAAAAGCCAGAGCTTATAGAGAAAAAACTATCTGGACTACAAGAGATGCAAATGGAAATGAAGAAATTTTTGAAACACCAGCTAGAAATGAATCCTCATTAAAGAATTTAATTAATCCAGAAGAATTTAGTGACGTAGTCGATTCATACAAAGGCATATCTAAATCTTTTACTGACTTAGGACAAGGAATTTAACATGTACTATACTCCCACAACACAAGAGATTGCAAGTTCATTTTATTATACTTTTAGTACAATTTCACAAACATTAGCCAGCATGGTAGGACTACTAGGAGCATTTAGTTTATTTAGTTCTCAACTATTAGATACTGAGCTTTTTAATACTGCAAATGTATTATTTACCTACTACATGGAATCAAATCTCAAACTACCATCACCAACATTATTAGAAACAAAAAACTTTACTGAATTTTTAAACTATATAAAAAGTCACCCTAAACCTACCAATATTCATTTTGAGCCAAGGTTTGAAAGATTTGAAATTTTGCTAAGCAGAAAATTAAAATTAGTGAAAGATTTAAAATACTCACTTTTACTTACTTCTGTAGTAGTAACAATTTCAGTTATTTTTATAATGCTTACCCCAGACCTAACAAGGCTTGAAAGAACTTATAGCTGGATAGATTCATCATGCTATGGAGTAGGTATTGTGGGAATTATGTTTTGTCTTAGAAGTTATTACATGATGATTATTAATTCTTTAAATAAATAGGTAAATCGTAACATTTCACATGGCAATACATTCAATTCATTTAATAAATAGCTAATCTAAATTTGTGCTTTATGTCTAATAGAAATAAAATCTTTTTTTTCATTGTAGTAATACTTTTAAACATATCTTTTTGCTTTAAATCAAATGCTCATCATGGTGGAGAAGGAATTAATGGTGTAGGCATAGCAGGACCAATAATTACAACACCTGCTTATACTTTACCTAAAGGATTAAAGTTTATTAACACGACTTCTGACTGGACGAATTCAAACGAATTTTCAGACAGAAAATTAATAGAATTAAACAACAGAGGTGAGCACATTCATAGTACGGCTCACTTCTACACACAAAGCATAGGATTCGGAGCAGGAATAACAGACAACCTGACTGTAAGTTTTAGAATTCCTTATGCATTTAGGTATGGAATTAAAAATGTTCATGATGCAGAAGTTTCAAAAAGAGGAAATTCAATAGGCATAGGTGATATAACCTTATTCACACAATATAGGTTTTTAAAAAATGAAAAGCATAATATTCATGCAGCACTACTTACAGGCTTAAAAATACCTTCTGGTGTCAGAAGAGCAAAAGGCAGAGATGGTGAAATATTTGAAGCAGATATACAACCAGGTTCTGGTTCATGGGATCCTTCAGTAGGTATTGCAATTAGTAAAAAAGTGAAAGGATTTTCTTTAGATGTAAATGGCTTATATAAGTTTTCTACAAAAGGGTCACAAGGTTCTAAATTAGGAGATATTGCTAATTATAATTTAGCTATATCACGTGGCTTTATAAATAAAAAAATCTCTGCTGATGCTATTTTTGAAGTAAATGGTACCTGGTCAGGCAAACCAAATACATTTCATGGATTTATAGATGAAAACCATGGAGGGAACTTAATTTATCTTTCTCCTGGAGTTAGGCTAACTTACGATAAAAAATGGATTTGGTATACATCCTGTGGTCTACCCACGATTGAAAGCCTAAATGGAAGAGCAAAAGCCCCTAGTTTTAGGTTAGTTTCAGGTATTACAAGAGCTTTTTAAATTTTTCTTATTGTAATACTATTGCAATAAGAAAGTACTCTGGTAGAATATTTAAGATGCTTCCTCATCTCACATTAGTATTAGTAATTGCTTTTTTTATTTCAACTAACTCTTCTTTTGCTCATCATGGTGGAGAAGGCGGACTAGGTGGAGGTGCTGGAATTGCCGGACCTATAGTAACAATTCCTGCATATCCATTACCTAAAGGCAGTAAGTTTATAAGCTTAATTACTAACTACAACAATGCTGATATTTTCTCAGACTCAAAACTAAAACGGCTAGGTAAAAGAGGAGAAGATGTAGACATAGTGGAAAACACTTTAAGCCCCTCCCTTACCGCTGGATATGGATTTACAGAAAAGTCTTCTCTAAGTGTTTCAGTACCATATACATTTAAATTTGGAGTTAGAAGAGTAGAAGGTACACCTGAAATATTAAATAAAGGAAATTCAATCGGTGTAGGTGATGTAAACTTTTTTGGTTTATATGAATTACTTCATAGCGACAAGCATGATTTACATGCTGCACTTTTATATGGGCTAAAGATTCCCTCTGGTGTAAAAAGATCTCATGACCGCTCTGGAATGATTTTTAGAGCCGAGCATCAGCTAGGAACAGGTTCATGGGATCCATCTCTAGGACTTTCAGTAAGTAAGCATCAAGGGTTTTTACATTTAGATGCAAATGGCATGTATAGATTTTCTACTAAAGGTATTCAAGATACGACTTTAGGTGATGTGGCTTCATACAATTTAGCTGCATCGTATTTAGTGGGTACAAAAAAAACTCGATTTGATAAACTTTTCCCTAAAAAAATATTTGGGCATGAGACTAGCTGGCACTTAATCGGAGAAATAAATGGTTCATGGGTAGAAAAACCAAAAACTCCTGAAGGCAGAGAAGAAAATGAGGGTGGCACTCTCGTATATCTTTCCCCTGGAATGAGATTAATCTTAGACAAAAAATGGGTAACAAATCTTTCTGTGGGGCTTCCTACTGTTCATAATTTAAATGGTAGAAGGCAACCGCCAAATGTCAGAGTTATTTTAGGTGTGACGAGAGTGTTTTAGAATTCTGCAACGATGCCAAAACATGCAATTAATATCAACCAGAAAAAAAAGTGAAGATAGAAAAAAGTAAAGCTAAAGAAAATTTGTACCTGTGTTTTACTGGCATCTCTTGCTATTAGTTTTGCATCTTTTACTGTAGCCATAATCTTCTCCTTAAAATATCTACCGTAAGGACCTGGTAGAGGCGTATTGCAATACGCCTCTACTGTGCCTTATCCAAATCTTCCTCAAATCTGTTTAATTTATCTATCAAAGTTCCATAGTCACATTTTGCTAACCAATACCCTCGTACTTTTTCTTTAGGTACTGTCTTTTTAATGTTTGGCGGACGTGTGCCGAGTAGTCTTTCTTGACACCATTTATTTCCTTCTCTATAATGACAGTCACCTATCTGACAACCCATTACAAAAACACCTTCGGCACCTTGTTTGAATGCTTCTTCTATCATTATGGGCTGAATCATACCTGAGCATGTAACTTCTAAAATTGAAACATTATCCTTATCAATAAGTTTATTGTTTTTGACCTTTTTCTTAAGGTCGACACTTCTTTCACAAACAATTCCAAGTATTTTTTTCTTTTTTTCACTCATAATATATTCCTTATGCAGGTTCCTTAAGAAGGTCTCCAATTTTAGTTATAACTTCTTTTGAATGGTTTTGTGGAAGGTCAATGGCTTTAAATGCACATGCTCCTACACAAAGCCCACACTCTGAACATCTGGCATCAATAACTACTGCAAGCTGTTTATATTTAGGGTGATCAGTTCTAGGTACCATGTAAATAGCTTCATAAGGACAATCTTTAGCACATAATGTACAACCAACACAATTAGTTAAACTAACGACTGCAGGTGCTTTTTCTTTATCAGTAACTAAAAAAGGAAGAGCAAATAATAATGTAGTGGCTATAAAAACTATTGTCCAAACTATTAATCCAGGCATACCTGAGAACATAGGGAAGATCCATAAATAAAACCAGTCAACAGGAAACTGAGTGGGTAATTTAGTAAGCACGGCAGGATCAGTACTAGTCACTGGATAAAGTGAAGCCGGAATCATTACAGATGATAAAAGTAATAATCCTAATCCAAGAGGTACATCTGTAACTGGTCTTGAGATTCTTAAATAGTGAAGCCATAATAAAAAAAGCAAGGTAAATGCAATTCCAACATGTAAGAAAAAAGACATGGCAAGGGTGTAATGAGAAATAACATCACCATTAACAAAAATCTTTGCTAGTGGTAAACCAATAAATGGAATTTGTTTTAAAGCATCTGTCATAGCCAAAACAATCATATATGCTCTTTCATCCCATACAAGAACATAGCCAGTAATACCAATGATTACCATACAAATTAAAAGTGCTACTCCTGAATACCATGCAATCCAGCGGTACTTTCTATATCTATCAGTAAAATAAACTCTAATAGCATGAACCAATACTGCAATCATCATGGCATCAGCGGCATATCGGTGTAAACCACGAAAAATATTTCCAAATGGGAGTTTTGTAGTAATAAAATTGACTGAAATATAAGCACTGTCTAATGTAGGCTGATAATAAACAAATAAAAGAAGTCCTGTAATAAATAATGTCCACATGAAAAAGTTTGGAACTGCACCATGATAGTAAAAAGGATTGTACTGCTGCGTAAAGACTTTATTCAAACCTTTTTCAAAGGTTATCGTGGCATCTTTTAGTTTTTCTAATGTCTCTTTGTACATACCTTCCTCTTACTTTTTAGCCTTTTCTTTCGCTGGATTAGTTTCTTCATTGTCATCATTCTGCGTAAGAATAATAAAAGAAACAGCAGCTAAAACTCCTAAGATTCCATAATATTTACCGAATGCTACATCTTGAAAGTTAAACTCACTCGTAGCAAGGAAATATAGCAAAACTAATGTACCGCCAGCACATAGTAAAGCAACAATCATTTGAATAGTATTTTTCATTTTGCTTTTCTCCTTATCCATTCATAAGGACTGAACTCTTTACTTAAATTATTTTTTTCTTTCTCTTCAAAATAAATCCAATATCCAATAATAAATAGGGATAAAGCAAGTAAAAATAATGAGAAAACAGACATTGGTATATGTTTAAATGTTTGATCATCTGCAATCATTCTGCCTGATTCAAAAAACATAGCTAATGCATAAGTAGCTGTGCAAAATACAATTATTCTGGCTATGTTTAATTTTTTAATTAGGGTTTTAATCATTGTGCTGGTGTCACCTCAACAATCATTTTCTTTCTAATTAATAAATGCCAGGTATAAGCAATTACTGTAGGAACCATGCAAATACCAGTACCTATTAATTGGTCTTTTACAGTTAAAAAACCATTTAACAAACTAGGAAATGCCCAGAACATTACAAAAAGCGGACATATAACATAAGCTATAAAATCTCCAACCATAACAGGCATTTTTTCTGGCTTTTCAGTTTTTTGTAAAATATACTGCCAAATCACACCAATAGCAATAAGGAACCAGGTTCCACCTCTCCATATAGGTGGATCAGTATGAATATTTGCAATGTTCATTATTATAAGTGTAGAGAAAGCAACAAACTCAATAAAGCCCATAATTACTACCATAAAGAAAATGGGTCTTCTGAAAATTTTAGTTTCAGGTCCTAAGTCTAGAAATGGAAGTATAACTACAGTAAGTGGAATAAGAACAGTTAAAGCTGTAGCCCAAACAGGTTCAATATATTTCAAGAACTGATAAAGTGCAAGAAAGTACCAATCTGAAAGAATAGGCAGTGGTGTAACACTGGGATCTGCTCTGTGACCGATCTGTGCTGGTAATGCAATAGCAGCAAACACAACCATAGCCGTAGGGAGTATTGCCATTTTCCATGGCATATTAAATCTCTTCAAACCATTTCTATAAAAATACAATTCAACTGCAATCAATGCAAGCAAACTAAATGCAATATGAAAGCCATAAAATCTTGTCATAGTAGCCTGTCCGATAGAACTACCACCTAGAAGAATCTGAGATGTGTTTACACCAATATGTGTAGGTCCAAGAATATAAAATTGCTCTAAGTAAGTAGGAAATGTAGCAAAAACTTTTGTTGCCCAAAACGCTCTTTGATTCCAGATGAGAAGATATCCAGTAAGACCTGAATACATTCCAAAAAGAAGTGTTACAAGACCGATAGCTACATTTAGCTCTCTATTTGGTTTATAGTCTGCACAAATAAATATTCTATACAGCCTAATCGTAGCTGCAATAATAACTGCATCAGCACCATACTTATGAACACCTCTCATTAATGCACCAAAAGGAATTACATCTTGGATTTTAACAATAGAATCATAAGCTTCACTTATAGAAGGAATATAAATAGCCATGAGCAAACAACCGGTAACCATGGTAATTACCCAGAATAACCATACAAGTGATCCAAGTGTATACCATGGATTTGTTTGAGCTTTATCTGCATAGTGTTCATCAAAAATATCAATGCCATTAATCATAGCTAGGATTTTATCTATGAGTGTTTTTGTTGATTTTTTAACAAGTTCAATCATTTTTATATTCGCCCTATCGCCGTTTCGCCCTTTCGCTCGTTCGCTTACGCCACCCCTCCAGATTCAAGATCAGTAATTCTTAATCTGTTATTTTCAACAGTATAAACAAATTTTCTTGGTGGTCTTGGAGCAGGACCAGATACAACCTTACCTTCTTGTTGGATATCAAATACACTTAAATGACATGGACATGCAAAAACTGGACCCTCAGGTCTGTAGTTATATCCTTTAGCCACATCATCTGGACTAGGAACATAATTAAATACACAGCCAAGATGAGGACAGATTCTACTATAAACAGCAAACTCACCATTAGGCAATTTCACTGCATATCCAGGAATATCTTTAGTCTGAGTACCAATAGCTGTATATTCTTTATTTATCTGAGTAAAAGTAAATGCCTGAGAATCAAAAGCATTAGGTAAAAGTGAAAGATCTATTTCAACAGGAACTGCAGACCTAGGAAGATCTCCTCCTTGTAAATAATTTAAAGGTTTAATGGTAGGTTTTAAAAATCTCATTAAAGGAGATACTGCTGCTGCTAATGCACCTAAGACTGGGATTGCTAGTATTCCTTTTAATAAATTACGCCTTGTTGTATCAATGTCCATCTTTCCCCCAACTACCCATAATAAAATTATTTTTTCTTATAATCACTTTCATCAGATTGTTTAAAGTACTCATCTTTTCTAAGTACATCAGCTTCAGTACTATATCCAAATTGTCTAACATACTTAACTAATTCCCATCTAAACTTATCGTCAAATTCATAATGTTTTTGTTTGTCTTCTCTTCCTGCCCATGGAGGCATTGCTGTCCAAGGGATTCCATTAGAGATTTCATCAAATATTTTCTCATCTGTTCTTTCATACAATCTATCAAACTGGTTAAAGTTTGCTGGTTTTGGATTTAAATAGTAGTGAATGTTTCCATCAGCAAATCCTCTGGTACCGTGGCATACAGCACAATTTGCACCAAATTCTGTTTTTACTTTTTCAAAGTCTTCTGGCAAGCCAAACAGTTCAGACCTGAGATACATTACGATATCCCATCTCTCTTTAATACTAAGTTTTTCTTTATAGGATGGATGTTTTGGATTGCTAGTAATTGTTTTAAATAAGTGTGATGGCGTGACCTTATTTACATATGAAAGAGTAAACTCATGCTTGTTAGGTTCTTTTGTGAAACTATGACAGCTAGCACAATTCGATGCGTAGAATTTTTTACCTTCTATAATCGATGGATCTTTAGTAGGATAAGCAAAATCTTCTTCCGCTGACTTTTCATCTATAAGAGGATTAGAATCAGAAGGCAGTGAAACTTTTTTTAATGAGGTATTTGACTGACAAGCAGATATAAGGAGTCCGATAACTACGATAGAACAAACCAATGTTATTGTTCTTGCTATTTGTGTGATTTTTGTGTTGTTATTCATCCTTTTCGCTTCACTTACCTTTTAGACATACCGTTGGCACGTCTCTACTAATAACCAAAAAATGGAACCCAAGAAATCGTTGCCCATAGAAAAACTAAAAAGAAAAGAATTATCAAAAATAATGGTGGTTTGTGATCACCCATTCTATATTCTTCTGGTTTAGTCACCTGTGGTATTTGGCAAAGCGGCTGAAATTCATGTTTTTCTTCTGACATTTACACAACCTCCTGAATACCATTTTCTTCTAACATTTCATATTTTACATCTTCGAGATTATCTAGTTGTCCTGACTTTAATGCCCAAATAAAAACCATTCCAGCAAATGCAAAAAAGACTAAACACATCCATGCAAACATACCAAGTCCAGGGCGGGTTATTAAATCGTTTACGATTGTTGAGACGTTGTATACAACGTCTTTACTGTCTTCCATCAGTGACCACCTCCTGCACCAGGTGGCGGTCCATCAGTTTTAATAATTTCTGCTGGTTTTACTGAGTTTAATTCAGCAGCAGAAGTTTTATTTACTTCAACCCATTTTTCTGGGTCTATAGACTCGTAGCCTTTTGGATAGACTTCTGTTTCTCTAGGTAATGTTTTTAAGAATGCTACTAAATACCATCTTTGTTCTTCAGTAAGTAATTTACCCCACTGAGGCATTCTAGTTCCGGGGACACCTTCAGACACTCTCCAGAACCAGGTTACATCATCATAATCTTTATAAAATGGTCTACTAAAGTTCGCTGGTTTTTTAGCAATAGCAATAGCATTTGGTCCATTTCCTAAACCGTTAGTACCATGACAGGTAGCACAGTTTTGCTGGTAAATTCCACGCCCTGCATTTGCAGCGGCTGAACCATCTACATTTACTTTTCTTTTTTCTAAAACTTTTTCTAATTCCTGTGGATGATAGATTCTCTTATATAAATGCATTCTCTTTTTACCAAGAGTTTGAATATAAGCTACCAACTCTTTCATTTCATCATCTTTTAAATATCCAAATGGAGGCATGATAGAACCAGGTGTTAATGTTCTTGGGTTTTTTAAATGTGAAATATGCCATTGGTCAGGATGTTTTTGACCTTCATTAGTTAGATCTGGACCGGTTCTAATCGTACCTAATACGTTTGGTGTTTCATATACATAATCACCTGCTAAAGGAAGTGGTCCGAAATCTCTATCCTGAGGTCTGCTAAATTGACTATGACAATAAACACAACCTTCTCTTACATAAATCTTTCTTCCGCGAGCTTCTGTAGGAGTGTATTCTACGGCGTACTCAGATGCTGTAGGTCTAAAAATAAAATTAGGAAGTAAAACTGTAGTAAATGTAATCAGACCAAATGAGGCTAAAACTACAAATCCTGGGAGTATATAGTTCTTATTCATTTATTTCTTTTACTTTTTTCCTTTCTTTATAATTAAGCTTTTGAAGCTGGTGGAGCCATTGCTGGTTCTAAACTTGGATCATCAAGAGGTTTTACTCCTCTTACTGTCTGAATTACATTAAATAAGAAAAGGATGTTTCCAAACCACATCATTCCCCCACCTAATGCTCTAAATATCCAATAAGGTACTAATTCAACTACCCATGTAGAAACTGAAACACCTGCATGCCAACCTGCTGACTGAACTAAGCCAGCAATGGTAAATGCTGCATAAAAAATCCAAAAGCCAAGAAAAGTAAACCAATAATGAGCTCTTGCTAAAGTATTACTATAAATTTGTTTTCCAGTAACTCTAGGTAATGCATAATAAATTCCACCCCAATCAAAAAATGAAAATGCTCCAAGTAATGCTGCATGAGCATGTCCTGGAACCCATTGAGTAAAGTGAATGTACCAGTTGACGGATCTAGTAGCTTGGAATGGACCTTGGATGCAAGTAATGAAATAAAATAAGGCACCAGTTAAAACAAATCTAAGAGGTAGGTTGTTTGCTAATTGCCACCAATTTCCCTTCATAGTCATAAAGAAGTTTGTAAGTACTGTAATAACTGGAATTACTAAGGCTACGCTAAATACAACTGCAAGTGCTTTAAGCCATTCTGGTACTGGAGACTGCAAAATATGGTGAGTACCTGTAGGAGCATAGAAAAATGCAATGGTCCAAAAACCAAGCATGGACAAGCTGTGACTCCAAAGTGGTCTTCCTGTAAGTTTTGGAATCATATAATATGCAATTCCAACTCCAAGAGTCGTAAACCACATTCCTAAAATATTATGTCCATAAAACCAGTTAACAATTCCATCATTTAATCCATCTAACCTTACGAATGTTCTATTTCCTATAAAATAAACAATAGGCATCCAGAAAAATGCACCGAGCATATACCAAAGACTTACATATAATTTTTTAACTTTTCTATTTATAACGGTCAAATATACATTATAGGAAAGTGAAATCAAGCCAACTAAAACAAGAATATCAATAGGAACTGGAAGCTCTGCATATTCACGGCCTTCTGAGTATCCATTAAGAAGGCATAAAGCTCCTGCAACTAAAGCAAAATTCCAAACAAGACAAATGAAGTTAGCAAATCTTTCGCTGTATAATTTACATTTAGTTAAAGTCGGCACTATATAAAGAACAAGACCAACATTAGCCATACTTAACCAGCCAAAAGCAACTGCATTTATATGAGTAGGTCTAATTCTAGAAAAAGTTAGCTGTGGAATGTTTGAACTAAGATCAGGAGCAACAAATTCTATAGCAGCAGTTAAACCAAGACTCATTCCGATAACTAACCACACTACTGCAGATATTATAAAATTTTTGCTTGCTGAGTTCTCTTTATCTGAAAATATCATTTTTTTATTTCAATTTTTATTTTTGCTTCAATTTTTCAAAAAGCCATAGCTAATTGTATTAAAGGTTAAGAAAAATCAAGGGGCTTAAAATAAATTCTTTATGAATACATATCTGGGAGACTGAGAATAGAAGACGGAGGGCAGAGGATAGAAAATAGAATTCCAACCTCTGTCATCTGTTTTCTGTCATCCGTTTTCTGTCATCTGTTTTCAGCCTAAAAGTAAATATGTAATTATTTTTTAGGCTTGTTTTCAATTGAATAATTTTTTTTATTTATTTTATAGATTGGGCCGGAACATACCTGGAACTTTCAAGGAACATTTTTATTATCAGAAGTAAATTTATTTTTTAAAAAT
>Ga0105164_10001914_pt1 | contig 13073 bp, 9 predicted proteins | sample VDWuncwatermetaG_FD_89674 | JGI IMG/M metagenome (GOLD analysis project Ga0105164, IMG submission 89674) | Wastewater microbial communities from Netherlands to study Microbial Dark Matter (Phase II) - VDW unchlorinated drinking water | ecosystem: Environmental > Aquatic > Freshwater > Drinking...
GGCGCGAGCCGGGATGCTATCGTTAGAGGAAGGGCTTGCGTCCTATCAGCTAGTTGGTAGGGTAACGGCCTACCAAGGCTATTGACGGGTAGCTGGACTGAGAGGTCGACCAGCCACACGGGGACTGAGACACGGCCCCGACTCCTACGGGAGGCAGCAGTCGAGAATCTTTCGCAATGGGCGAAAGCCTGACGAAGCGACGCCGCGTGCGCGATGAAGTCCTTCGGGATGTAAAGCGCTGTTAGTTCGGATTAAGCCCTTGACAATAAATAATTGTCGAGGGTTGACTGTACGAGCAGAGAAAGCCACGGCTAACTCCGTGCCAGCAGCCGCGGTAATACGGAGGTGGCGAGCGTTACTCGGATTTACTGGGTGTAAAGGGCATGTAGGCGTCCTGCAAAGTCCTGTTTGAAATCCTCTGGCTCAACCAGAGAACTGGGCAGGAAACTTGCAGGATTGAGTTCGGGAGAGGGGAGTGGAATTCCCGGTGTAGCGGTGAAATGCGTAGATATCGGGAAGAACACCCGTGGCGAAAGCGACTCCCTAGACCGAAACTGACGCTGAAATGCGAAAGCTAGGGGAGCGAACAGGATTAGATACCCTGGTAGTCCTAGCCGTAAACGATGGGTACTAGGTATCTCGTCTTTGATGAGGTGCCGCAGCTAACGCATTAAGTACCCCACCTGGGGACTACGACCGCAAGGTTAAAACTCAAAGGAATTGACGGGGGCCCGCACAAGCGGTGGAGCATGTGGTTTAATTCGATGCTACACGAGGAACCTTACCAGGGCTTGACATGCAGGAAGTAGGAACCTGAAAGGGGGACGACCTGTCAAATCAGGAGCCTGCACAGGTGCTGCATGGCTGTCGTCAGCTCGTGCTGTGAAGTGTTGGGTTAAGTCCCACAACGAGCGCAACCATTGCCCTTAGTTGCCACTCTGCTGCGTTTATCGTGGCAGAAGCACTCTAAGGGGACTGCCCCCGTTGAGGGGGAGGAAGGCGGAGATGACGTCAAGTCCGTATGGCCTGTATGCCCTGGGCTACACACGTGCTACAATGGGATGCACAGCGGGAAGCGAAGTCGCGAGGCGGAGCAAATCCCTAAAAACATCCCTCAGTTCAGATTGGAGTCTGCAACCCGACTCCATGAAGATGGAATCGCTAGTAACGGCGGATCAGATATGCCGCCGTGAATACGTTCCCGGGCCTTGTACACACCGCCCGTCAAGTCACTTGAGTCGAATGCACCTGAAGTCACTGACCTAACTCGTAAGAGAAGGAGGTGCCCAAGGTGTGCTTGGCAAGAGGGACTAAGTCGTAACAAGGTAGCCCTAGCGGAAGCTGGGGCTGGATCACCTCCTTTCTAAGGAGAACTAAAAAGGGGCAGCTTGGCTGTTTATAAATATTACGCGGATTTACGCGGATACAAATTGAGATATGGGTTTTTGAATCGCGGATTTACGCGGATACAAATTAAAGATTAATCTTTAATCTGCGATTATCCGTGGTTTCTTAATCTGCGATCATCCGCGATTAAAGGGCCCATAGCTCAGTTGGAAGAGCACTGTGCTGATAACGCAGGGGTGACTGGTTCGATCCCAGTTGGGCCCACCAAATTTGTGTCACAAATTTGGCGAGGCTCGCCAAAACTTTATTTTGGCGGCCCACCAATTAGCAAATAGCTAATAGCAAATGGCTAATGGTTCGGGAAAACGATTTGCTATTTGCCTTAAGCTATATGCCAATAATGGGGATGTAGCTTAGTTGGGAGAGCGTCGCCCTTGTCCCGACACAAATTTGTTTTAAAATAGTTCAAAAATTGGGGGCGTAGCTCAGTTGGGAGAGCATCTGCTTTGCAAGCAGGGGGTCGGCAGTTCAAATCTGCTCGCCTCCACCAAATGCAAAGCAATTTTGATGCTAAAGAGATTTGTTCTTTGGTTTAAGAGTAAGTCTGGGGATCCCGATGGGAAGTTTCGATAGAAACGACACCATCGGGACACGGCGGAGGTCAGGGGTTTAAATCCCCTCATCTCCACTTGATTTCTGCACAGACTAAATTTTGGATATAAGAGGCGACGGCCTTTTATATATATATTCTTCGCTTTCGCGGGGAATTCTGTTCTTTGATAAGTTGTTGTCAAAAGGGTAAGCAAAAAATCTTAGCGCGAGCAAATTTTTGTGGTCAAGCTACTAAGGGCTTATGGTGGATGGCTCGGCGGAAGCAGGCGATGAAGGACGGGGTAAGCTCCGATAAGCTTCGGGGAGTCGCAAACTGGCTTTGATCCGAAGATTTCCGAATAGGGCAACCTATCCCGGGTTATGCCGGGATATCCTCCACTGAATAAAATAGGTGGAGTGAAGCTAACCAGGAGAAGCGAAACATCCTAGTATCCTGAGGAAAATAAAACGCAGATGATTCCCCCAGTAGCGGCGAGCGAAAAGGGAACAGCCTAAATCCCGATAATGTCAAGGCTATATCCGTTGTTATCGGGAGGTTGCGGGAACTGTCTGGAGAGGTGTATAGACCTCTCGGAAAGTTACAAAGCTATTTTTTAATCGAAACGTTTGGAAAAACGTGCCATAGAGGGTGAGAGACCCGTAGGTGAAAAGAAATAGCCTTTCTGGGACAGTCTCCCAATTACTACGGGACACGAGAAACCCCGTAGGAAGCTGGCCTGACCACAGGCCAAGGCTAAATACTCGCTTCCAACCGATAGTGAATTAGTACCGTGAGGGAAAGCTGAAAAGTACCCCGGTGAGGGGAGTGAAATAGTACCTGAAACCGTAAGCTTACAATCGGTCGGAGCCCCGACGTATCGTCGGGGTGACGGCGTACCTTTTGCATAAGGAGCCGGGGAGTTAATCCTGTATAGCAAGCTTAAGGCTATAAAGTAGCCGCAGGCGTAGGGAAACCGAGTCCTAATTAGGGCGACTAAGTTATGCAGGTTAGACCCGAAGCTGGGGTGATCTACCCATGGCCAGGATGAATCCCGATTAAACTCGGGAGGAGGTCCGAACCCGTCAGTGTTGAAAAACTGTGGGATGAGCTGTGGGTTGGAGTGAAAGGCTAATCAAACCCAGGGATAGCTGGTTCTTCCCGAAATAACTTTAGGGTTAGCCTCTAGACTAGAAAGTGGGGGTAGAGCACTCGATGGGCTAGGGACCATACCAGGTTGCCAAACCCAACGAAACTCCGAATACCATTTTTCTGTATCTAGGGAGTCAGTCTACGGGGGATAAGCTCCGTGGGCGAGAGGGGAACAACCCAGATCGCCAGCTAAGGTCCCTAAATGCAAGCTAAGTGGAAAAGGATGTGAAATCGCGCAGACAACCGGGATGTTGGCTTAGAGGCAGCCATCATTTAAAGAGTGCGTAACAGCTCACCGGTCGAATACCTCGGGGCAACTCGGGGTGCGGTTTTGCGCCGAAAATGATCGGGGCTAAGCTTGCTACCGAAGCTGCGACCCTGTCCCGATTCTCGGGATGGAGGGTAGGGAAGCATTCTGCCACAGCGAAGCGGAAGCGTAAGCGACCGTCGAGTGAGCAGAAGAGAGAATCCCGGTATAAGTAGCGAAAAAACCCGCGTGAAACGGGTTCGCCGCAAGTCTAAGGTTTCCTGGGGAAGGTTAATCCGCCCAGGGTTAGTCGATCCTAAGTCGAGGCCGAAGGGCGTAGACGATGGACGGCCGGTTAATATTCCGGCACCATTCCTTTGGTGTTCCTGCGCAAGCAGGGAAGCCTAGGGGTGACGCAGTAAGCTAGGCCAGCCCCGTGAAGACATACGGGGTCCAAGCCTGTAGTCCCCCATATTAAACTGTGGGGGATAAGGGGTGTAAGGGAGCCTGATCTACGGAGATGGCGAACTGGCTGACGCTACACTGCCGAGAAACAGCCTCAATGGTGAATCGAAGGAGTGCTCGTACCGTAATCCGACACAGGTAGATGAGGAGAAAATCCTAAGGCGCTCGAGAGAACCCTCGTTAAGGAACTCGGCAAAATGGCCCCGTAACTTCGGGAGAAGGGGCGTCTCGATGTTTTTAGTTTCTTGCAAATGAAGGACATCGGGATCACAGTAAAGAGGCCCATGTGACTGTTTAGTAAAAACACAGGTCTCTGCAAAGTCGTAGACACAAGACGACGTATAGGGACTGACACCTGCCCGGTGCTGGAAGGTTAAGGAGAGGCGTTATCCGCCGCAAGGTGGTGAAGCGCCAAACTGAAGCCCCAGTAAACGGCGGCCGTAACTATAACGGTCCTAAGGTAGCGAAATTCCTAGTCGGGTAAGTTCCGACCCGCACGAATGGTGTAACAACATGGGCGCTGTCTCAACGGGGGGCTCGGCGAAATTGTAGTAGCGGTGAAGATGCCGCTTACCCGCAAGTAGACGAAAAGACCCCGAAACCTTTACTGTACCCTGGTATTGGATTTTGGTCCGATATGTGTAGCATAGGTGGGAGGCGATGAAGTCCGGGCGCTAGTTCGGACAGAGCCAACAGTGAAATACCACTCTTATTGTACTAAAGTTCTAATTCCGACCTCTGAAGCGAGGCGGGAGACAATGCCAGGCGGGCAGTTTGACTGGGGCGGTCTCCTCCTAAAGAGTAACGGAGGAGTCCAAAGGTTCCCTCAGTGCGGTCGGCAATCGCACGGCGAGTGTAAAGACATAAGGGAGCTTGACTGCGACACTGACAAGTGGAGCAGGGACGAAAGTCGGGCTTAGTGATCCGGCGGTTGTATGTGGGAATGCCGTCGCTCAACGGACAATAGGTACTTCGGGGATAACAGGCTTATCGATCCCGAGAGTTCATATCGACGGGTCGGTTTGGCACCTCGATGTCGGCTCATCACATCCTGGGGCTGGAGAAGGTCCCAAGGGTCCGGCTGTTCGCCGGTTAAAGTGGTACGCGAGCTGGGTTTAGAACGTCGTAAGACAGTTCGGTCTCTATCTCTTGCGGGCGCAGGATACTTGAGAGGAGTCCTCCCTAGTACGAGAGGACCGGGAGGAACGAACCTCTAGTGTACCAGTTGTCCTGTCCAGGGCATAAGCTGGGTAGCCATGTTCGGTTGGGATAAGCGCTGAAAGCATCTAAGCGCCAAGCCCACCTCAAGAATAGGTATCCCTTAAGGCAGGTCGAAGATTACGACCTTGATAGGTCCCGAGTGTAAGCACTGTAAAGTGTTAAGCTTAGGGATACTAATCAGCCGTTCGGCTTGACCACAAATTTTTTTATATGAAGACACCCTTGACATTTTGTTTGAGAATTTGATATCCAAAATGTCAAGGGTTAATTCGCAGACGCTTCGCTATAATCCTTGACAAGCTTGCCAAGGATTATCTGCTCATTAAATTTCTGGGAGTGCCCTTACCGGAGGGGAAACACCTGTTCCCATTCCGAATACAGAAGTTAAGCCCTCCAGGGCCGATGGTACTATGCTGGCAACGGTATGGGAGAGTAGGTCGGTGCTCCCTTAATTTTGCCCACTATTCTAAAATTAGAGTAGTGGGCATTTTTATTTTTGGGCAAAATTAAGGCTTACAGCCCTACTCTCCCCAAAAAGAGAGTTTTAGGGAGAAAAAGTATTTTTTCTCCCTAAGGAAATTGCCTACCCGCTAAGGAGGGGTGACAGTCCCGCCTTGGGCGGGACGCCATGGAGGGGAACCATTGGGTTCCCCTATGGGGAGCGAGCGAAGTGAACGCCGGGAGAGTAGGTCGGTGCTCCCTTAAAATAAAAAAGCCCATCATGAAAGTGGTGGGCCTTTTTATTTTAGTTTACAGTGGACAGCTAGGCTATTCGCTGGAGAATTTTGATTGCACACCTTCGTGTTTAGCAGTAAAATATAGCTACTAATGAATAAGATAGCCAAGAAACACAGCCAGAATATACATTTTGAGGTTAAATCAAAACTTAGCATTTTAGTTGACACTACCAAGATTTACTGGGATGTTATTACGCACACCAAGCATCCCACATTAAGAGGCAGAGAATCGGATGTCAAAAGGGTATTAAGCGAGCCTGATGAAATTCGCAGTAGTAAAAAGGATAAATCCGTATTGCTGTTTTACAGAAAGTTTGATAACCGCTATCTTTGTGTGGTGGTTAGATTTTTCAAAAAAAGAGGTTTTATTATAACAGCTTATTGGACAAAAAAGATTAAGGAAGGAGAGTTGAAATGGAGAAGATAAGATTGTATTATGATTCTAAAGGCAATACCCTGAACATCTGGTTTGATGACCCTCGGAAAGAGCATATCTGCGAAGAAACTGGGGAAGAGGTAGTGCTGGTTAAAGACAAGAAAGGAAAAGTAATCGGTTTTGAGAAACTGAATTTTCTTATGCATCCCAAAGAACTAATAAAGACTTTACCTATAGAAGTTCTGGTTAGCTAAAATCCCTTAAAATAAAAAAGCCCATCGCAAAATTGGTGGGCTTTTTTTATTTTGGCGGGTCCTGTCTGGTCTGGGTTTATTTCTCGCAGGGGCGTTTGTCTTGCCCCAGCGTGGCAAGACTGCACTCGCTTCCAGCCCTTCGCTCGTCCTCGCTTCGGCTCGGACACCATGCCCGCTCAGGGCTTCCAGACGCCCTGCTCGAAGCCAAACCCAGCCACCCTCACCTGCAAATCCCAAATTTCAATGTCCAGAATGTAAAACAAGTTTGGGGTTGACAGCAATAAGGTCAAGCAGTAAGATAATTTTGGTTACCAAGGAGTAATTTACGACTTTGTAATGTTAACGAATCAAAGAAGAGTTGTAATGATAAAAAGGGGTATTCTAAATAAAGCGATAAACGTATTTTTCATGTCAATCCTAGCATTGGTTACATTAAATAGTTGTGCGACCGGAATTCAGCATATTACTAAAAAAGGAGTATACGATGCTGTTATGGAAAAACCGATTTGTCAGACCAGGGTCTATAAGTATTCTTATGATGTGGTCTACGAAGCTATAACAAGTATGCTTGAAAAGAGATTAGGCTATGGCGTTAGTAGGTTATATACTGCTAATGATATAATATATTCAAATTATTTAGAAGCACCTCCGCGTGGTGGATGTGGTTTTGCATACGCATATTTGTTTATCCTAAAGAAATTAGACGATACGCATACAGAAGTTAGTTTAAAAGCTTCGGGAGGAGTAGGTAGTATTAGTGATAAAGATATGTTAGATAGATATTTAATGGAAGAGCTAAAGTATGCGGGAAATAAATAATAAGCAAATCCCCTTTTACGGTGCCAGTGCCGGGCTGTAAGGGTTTGGGGAGTAAGAAGTTGTAACCGCAATTTGAATAACCTGCCAACCTGTAAGGTTGACAGATTATCCATATAGAAGGGGGGAGGAAGATGCGAGGCGTAATTTAAGAGAGTTAGGAACAAATTATGGGTTATTTTTTCAGCAGAATGGTTAGAGGTTAGTTCGTTGCGTACTCTGGTGACTGGTGTTCTGGTGCGTTGGTGCTCTATAACGGAAAGGAGGAGATAAATGCTGGCTTTATGGCAGAAGAAAATTGGATTATTTAACCTGGCTGTACTTATTTGCACATTGCTTAGTTATGGCTGCAGTAAGACAACGCCGGTTAAGTTGGGAAAGGAACTGAAATATAAAGGGAGCACTCTTTTCTACACCTCTAAGGTTACCGAAGACGAAGCTCGCAGGTTTGGGGATTATTTACTGGGGAATGGGTTCTTTCAAGAAGATAAGCCGGGAACAGTTCAGCTAACTAAAGAAGGCAAGGTTTATCAGTTTCGTATGGTTGTAAAAAAAAGCGTAGCTAAGGATATGAGTTATATTGGAAATGCCGGAATATTTGCCGCGCATATATCGAAAGACGTCTTTAATGGCAAAAAGGTGGAAATACATCTGTGCGATAATAAATTCAGAACCCTGCGTACTGTTACCTATAATATTACGCCGGAGTCCCTGGAAGAGCCGACTAAAATATCGGATTAAGGAGTAGCTATGGAAATTAAGGTGCAGAAATTAGCCCAGGATGAGTTGAAGAAAAAAGGCGTGTTTGGCTGGCCGATATGGACGAAGGATGTTTCGCGTTTCGACTGGTCGTACGACAGCATCGAGCAATGCTATTTTTTGGAGGGTGAAGTTACAGTAGAAACTAAAGACGGGAAAAAGGTGAGTTTCGGCAAGGGCGATTTTGTGACCTTTCCCAAAGGCCTCTCCTGTACTTGGATTGTTAATAAAGAGGTCCGCAAGCACTATAGTTTCAGATAAACCGCAAACCGATGACCGTTAACTGCAGAAGCAATTGTTCTTGAATTGAAGGGTATCCGCGCAAGCGAATCCCCGACCCCAAAACGGGGCTAAATCTGCTCAAGATTATTTAAGAGCAGTCCCCACCGCTCAGTCGCAATTATTTTTGCGCAAATTCCTTGAGGTTTTACACCTGGCATGGTAAAATATTGCCATGTTAGCGAAGGTGTTTTCTTCCGCAGTCTTGGGACTGGAGGCATATGAGGTAGTGATTGAGGTGGATATTACCCGAGGCCTTCCGGCAGTAGCGGTGGTGGGCCTGCCGGATGCCGCGGTCAAGGAATCCAAAGATCGGGTTAGACCTGCGATTAAAAATAGCCAATTTGCATACCCCACGAAGAAAATCACTATAAATCTTGCCCCAGCCGATATCAAGAAAGAGGGTCCTGCCTTTGATCTTCCCATTGCCATCGGAATAATTTCGGCGACTGAGCAGATGAGCCGGGATAAACTGGGGGAATTTGTTATTTTAGGAGAGCTTGCCTTGGACGGCAAGGTCAGGAGAATAAAAGGGGCCTTACCCATTTCTATGTACCTGAGAAAAACTGCAAAGAAGAAATTTATTCTGCCGGCAGAAAATGCCAGTGAGGCAGCGGTAGTTGAAGGCATTGAGGTCTATCCGGTAAAAAGTTTATCCGAGGCCGTTGCCTTTTTAAATGGGGATATAGCAATTTCACCTTACAAGGTAGACCTCGAGCAATTATTAGAGGGCGTATCCAGTTATGAGGTTGATTTCTCGGATGTCAAGGGCCAGGAATTTGTGAAGCGCGCATTGGAGATTGCCGCGGCAGGGTACCACAACATCCTGATGATCGGGCCTCCCGGCGCAGGGAAGACCATGCTTGCCAAAAGGCTTCCTACCATACTTCCCGATATGAGCCTCGAGGAATGTTTGGAGACGACAAAAATTTATAGCGTGGCAGGACTGCTTTCTGCGAACCAGGCGCTCCTGACCAATCGCCCCTTTAGAACCGTACATCATACCTCCTCGGACATTGCCTTGGCGGGAGGCGGAACAATACCAAAACCGGGTGAGGTAAGTCTTTCCCATAACGGAGTGTTGTTTCTGGATGAAATCCCCGAGTTCCACCGCGATGCCTTGGAAGTCTTACGCCAGCCTATTGAGGATGGGCAGGTAACTATTTCCCGCGCCAGTAAAACGCTTACTTTTTTCTCACGTTTTCTTCTCTGTTCCACGATGAACCCCTGCCAGTGTGGCTACTTCGGATCCTCCCGGGAATGCCACTGCACTCCTACACAGATACAGAGATACCGGGCTAAGATTTCCGGTCCTTTGCTTGACCGAATCGATATACATATCGAAGTTCCGGCCTTAAAATATAAAGAGTTGCTCGGCAAACAGGAAGGCGAGCAGTCCCAGGAAATCAGGAGGAGAGTTAATAAAGCCAGGTCAATACAACTGAAGAGATTTAAAGGAGCAGGTATCTATTTTAACTCCCAGATGAATCAGAAACTGCTTAAGAAGTACTGCGTTCTTGGCGAAGATTCTAAGGAGCTATTGAAGATGGCCATAGATGAGTTGGGTATTTCGGCGCGGGGCTATGATAAAATATTGAAGGTGGCCAGAACCATTGCGGATCTTACGGGTTCCGAGAATATACTCTCGGAACATATTTCCGAGGCCGTCCAGCATAGAACCCTGGACAGGAATCTCTGGGCATAATTTAAGTGAAGCCCAAACTTATGGAACGACCGAAGAGAGTGAACATAAGTTTGTTGGTTGAACTTACCCCTCACCCAGCACTAATAAACAAGGCTATGGGTTTCTGGGTGAGGGGTTTCCCGCCACTATATTTTAAAGACGAGGCGGGATCCCGCCGTGAACTGTATAGATACGGCGGGGCAATTCGCAGACGCTTCACAACGAAATAATCGCGGGCTACACTTTACGCCGCTTAAGCGGCGTAAAGTGTCTGCTCATTGAAGGAGGCTGAATGAAAAATGCAAAATTGATTCTGACCTTAGCTGCCGGAGTAATTTCCCTTATGGCTATTATTTATCTGTTTCTGGCTTTAAAGAGCCATGGCCCTTTTAAGTCTCTGAAAATCAATCGCGAATTCAAGGCCTTAAGTAAAGCCGCCAGCGAGGCCGAGAAAGCAGGTAATCTAACTGAGGCAATTGGCTACTTAGAAAAATTAACGCAAGACCTCTCCCAGCATAAAAAAGTATATACGGCATGGATTAACTTGGCCAGATTTTATGAAAATAACGGTCAGTTATTGTCTGCCAGGAAGGCCTTGCAAAAGGTCGTTTACGAATCCGGGGACGGAGGGTTGATTCCCGATACCGAGAAACAGCTTGGTAATCTCAATATAAAAATTTTGTTTTCTTCACTCCTGACCGAAGACTCAGTTGTCTATGAGGTAAAGGAAGGTGATTCTTTAAGCAAGATTGCCAAACAGTTCAATACGACGGTAGAATTGCTGGCCCAGGCAAACCGGATTAAAAATAATGCCTTGCGCCTGGGAATGAAGTTGAGCATTACAACCGAGAAATTTTCCGTTTTAATCGATAAATCCCAGAATACCCTGACCCTGAAATCTAAGGATGGGGTAGTTAAAGTCTATACTGTCTCGACAGGATTAGATAATGTCACACCAGTGGGGACATTTAAGATTATTAATAAGATTGTCAATCCGCCCTGGTATAAAGAGGGTAGCGTAATTGCTGCGGGAGACCCGCGCAATATCCTGGGGACCCGCTGGATGGGGCTCTCCGAAGCCGGTTACGGCATACACGGTACAACCCAACCCGAGACTATCGGGAAACACATTACCCAGGGGTGTGTGCGCATGTATAATCAGGATGTGGAAGTAATTTATACTATACTTCCGGTAGGAACGGAAGTCGTGATCATGGAGTAGACGGATGAACGGAACGGGATTGGATTTCGAGAGACCGATATTAGAGCTCGAGAAGAAAATCGAGGAATTAAGAAACTTTGCCGAGGCCAAAAAAATCGATCTTTCCATAGAGATTAAGCGTTTAGAGAATAAGCTCGAGAATATCAAGCATAACATTTTTGAGAATCTGACTCCTTGGCAGAAAGTTCAGGTTGCCAGGCATCCTCAGCGGCCCTATACCTTGGACTATATAACGATGCTGATGACTGATTTTGTAGAGATTCACGGAGACAGGTTATTCGGTGATGATAAAGCGATAATCGGGGGACTGGCAAAACTGGATAGTCAGAAGATCTGTGTCATTGGCCACCAGAAAGGCAGGGACACCAAAGAAAACATCATCCGCAATTTTGGTTGTGCCCATCCCGAAGGCTACCGCAAAGCGCTAAGGCTGATGAAGATGGCAGAGAAATATAAATTGCCCATAGTGGTTTTTATCGACACGCCAGGGGCCTATCCGGGAATCGGGGCCGAGCAAAGGGGGCAGGCGCATTCTATTGCCCATAACCTTTCCCAGATGATAAGAATAAAGACGCCGATAGTTGTCATTGTTATCGGTGAAGGCGGTAGCGGCGGTGCCTTGGGCGTAGGCATAGGAGACAAAGTACTGGTATTAGAGAATGCCTATTACTCGGTAATTTCTCCTGAGGGTTGTGCGGCAATCTTGTGGAAAGAGCGCACTAATGCCCCCGAAGCCGCGGAGGCCTTGAAACTTACCGCAGAGGATTTACTGGAATTAGGTATCATTGACGAGGTATTGGCTGAGCCATTGGGCGGAGCACACCGCAATCCCCAGGAAATGGCCCAGACAATCAATGTAGCGCTTAAGAGATACCTTAAGGAGCTTTCCGAGCTTTCGGCCGAAGAACTCCTTAAGAGGCGTTATGAAAAATTCCGCAAGATAGGAGTGTTTGAAGAGAGATAAATACAGTAGAAGCGGATTTACCCCGTTAGAAGTAAGTCGCCCAAGGCGACTGCCGCACCTTTGGTGCGGACTTCTAACGGGGTGAACACTGATATCAACGCGGATTAACGCTGATAAAAGCAAATGGCAAAAACGATAGTTGACATCTTTTTAGAGTCAACTGCAAAATTTAAAGACAACGTTGCTTTGCAGATGGTCTCCGAGAAAAAAGAGGAGGCCATTTTTTATTTTCAGCTGCGTGAGAATGCGGAAAAAATCATTGCCCGGCTCAAAGCTTGGGGAATAAATAAAGGCGAACGCATTGCGATTTTATCCGAGAACCGACCCGAGTGGGCCTTGGCCTATTTTGCGACGCTGGGAATAGGGGCAACTGTAGTGGGGATTGATATAAATTTAAAACCTCAAGAAATTTATTTTATTCTCAATGATGCTGAAGTAAAAACGGCTTTTGTCTCGGGCAATTTCTTGAATACGATCTTGGGAATTAAAAAAGAAACCGGATTAAAAAAAATTATCTGTCTGGATGATACAGACTTAGAAAATGTTTCTGAATTATCAGATATTTTGAGAAACGAGACCGAGACTTTTCAGTATTCAGAAATTTATGTTCGGGACTTGGCCATGCTCGTTTACACCTCAGGAACCACCGGAAAATCCAAAGCGGTTATGCTTTCCCACGCCAATATTTATTCTAATGTTGAAATGATCGGCCGCGTTTTTAGATGGGGGCCGCGAGATAATTTTTTATCACTCCTTCCCTTGTCGCATATGTTTGAACTGACCTGCGGTCTGCTTGCCCCGCTTTCATGGGGAGCAAAGATTACCTATTTTGATTCTCTCAAGCCCGCTACGATGGTGAAGGTAATGCAGAAGACCAAAGTGACCCATGCCCTGGTAGTTCCGGCAGTTATCCGGATCTTGAGGCTGGAGATATTGAAGGAGATTACGCATTATTCTATAA
>Ga0105164_10001915_pt1 | contig 13065 bp, 11 predicted proteins | sample VDWuncwatermetaG_FD_89674 | JGI IMG/M metagenome (GOLD analysis project Ga0105164, IMG submission 89674) | Wastewater microbial communities from Netherlands to study Microbial Dark Matter (Phase II) - VDW unchlorinated drinking water | ecosystem: Environmental > Aquatic > Freshwater > Drinking...
GATCAATATCTGTTCGCGATGGCTGCGCTCTTTCCACCAGGCGATGCTGCGTTCCATCATCCCGGCCTCACCTGGAGTTCGATTTCCGCGCCCCCCTGCCCATTTCCCGCCATTCCCTGCGTGACGGAAAAACCGCGTGTTTCGATTGCGCGGCGGACAATTTCTATTTCTGCCTGTCGCCCGGCGCGCAGGGTAGCGCGCAGCGTCCCGTCAGGATCGAAGGAAAGCGCGGAAAGCTCAACATTCGGCATCGATTCCATCGCCGCCGTCACCACGCCCAGCGTCGGGAGAAAGCCCGCACCGCCGCCGCGCTGGTCGGCAAGCTGGTCCTGCAGCCGGCCGATCGCGTCCTCTGAAGCAGAGACTTCGCCAAGCGCCTTGGCCGCAATCGCAGCACCTTGCGCGTCGAGCGAAGAGGTCGCCATCGAAAGCCGGGCCCATTGCGCAAGCGGGATCGCAAGCGTCAGCACCGCAGCGATGCTCACAAAAAGAGCCATTCGCCGCCAGTATCCGGCAGGTGCGGACCAATCGGTGCGGGGCGCAAAATCGCCTTGCAGCAGGTCGAGCGTGGGTGCCGCTATCGCGGCGGCAATCGCCCGTTCAAGTTCAAGGGCGTCAAGCGTCCGCACCGGGGCATCGCCCACCACGAGCAGCGAAACGGCACCATCATCCTCGAGCGCGGTTTGGGCGGATCGCAGGACCGTTTCGTCATGCAGGATGCCACGGACAAAGCCTGTCTCCGGCACCGGCAACAGGCTCGGCGCCGGGATGATGGCAGACGGAATGATGTCATCCTCGGCGAGGCGTGACAGCCAATCGCGCATCTTGGCTTTGTCCGTCATCGCATAATGATCGCCGGCTTCGGCGACGGCGACATGCCGTTCTGCGCCAAGGCTGACCTCGCCGGCGTCGAGCCGGGCAGCGGCTAAAGCCTGGGCGGGGCTCAACCCTCCAAATGCGGCGCTGCGATAGGTGACGCTTGATGCCGGCGCGACGGCGATGACGGCCACGTCCGATTCACGGAAATCCTCGCCGCGCCTGATGACCCGGCCGTGCTCGACCTCGAGCCAAGGCAATGTCTTTCCGCCAAGGAACACGACGAAGCCGCTCATCCGCCGTCGCCCCAGCTGCGTCGCACGATCTTCGCAGGATTCGCTGCGCCGTCGATCAAGGCCAATTCGGTCAATTCCGCCCCACCCAGTTCAATCTGCATTTCGAGCGCAAACCAGCGCGTTTTGATCTTTGTCTGTGCCATTACCTCGACCGGCGGCGAAATTCCCCTGAGCGCCGGCTTGGACCAGAAATTCTCAACTGCCGAATAGCCGGTGGCCGGGCGTTCGTCGATCATCCTTTGTGCAAATGCGAGGCTGAGCCCGTCAGGTAGCAGCATCGCGACCAAAGGCGCCTGGTCGCGCCGCAGCGTGTTGATGTTGAGCGGGGACAGTTCAGCAGCCGGCAGCGCGCAGATCCACGGCCGGATGCGCGCGTAAATGGCGGGGTCCATGCCAGCGACGGCCTTTATCTCCGATGCGTCGGCCATTAGGGCATTGGCCGCGCGATAGGGCATCGGCGCGCGCGTATAGGTTTCGTCCTCCGCGCCTCCGGGTTGGGGGAGGGTATCGCTGTCAATCCAGTCGACACTGGCCTGCGCAACCTGTCCGGCCGCACGTGGCTGGATGCCGATCAGCGTCATCAACGCCTCGAACTGGCGCACGGCCACCGGGCGGATCACGCGCTCGCCCTGTTCGGACTGCGAAACGAGCGAATTAAGATTGAAGCAATTGCCGCCATCGCTGACCTTCACGGTGGCGGTGCCATTGTCGATCGGGAAGGCGTTCGCGCGATCGAGCCAGTCCCCCGATACCGTCATCGTGCGATCGGCACTGCTCGCATCGCTGATCCGTGTGCGGGCAATGGCTTCGCCAGCATAGGCATAGTGTCGGGCCTGGTCGATTGCCGCCATGTTTCCCGAAAGGTGCGTCTGCAGCTTCAGGCGTTCGAGCGACGCTGCGGCGATGACCCCGATGACCGCGACCAGCAGCAGTACGGTCAGCAGGGCCGCGCCCCGTTCGTTCGGGGGCGCCCTCACTCGCCCGTTCCCACAAGGAAGAGGCGTTTGACGGGCGCTTCGCCACGGCGCGTCACGGTCAGTTCGAGCGCGCGCGGAATCGCATCGGTCCGTTCAGAATCCCAATTGTCCTGCCAGTCCGCCTTGGCCCGGAAACGCAGCTTGACGCTTTCGATGCCGGTTTCGAGGATAAGGGGCTTGCCCGCCGGGGCGCCATCCACAAAGGGCGTGGCCGCGCGGACAAGCTGGCCGTTTTTGAGGCGGATTTCGACATGCTGTGGCGTCGCCCCGCCGCGCACATAGGCGAGGAGCAATTCGCGCTGGCTGGCCTGGAAAGCAGGGCGGGGCATTCCGGCTTCATCGCGCGAAACGCGCGGCACCGCTTGTCCGAGGTCGCCAGTCAGGATCGCCGAAAGCCTGCGATCATCCGACACATCCGCAAGCGCGCGTGCAGATGCCGCCTGCGCCCTGACCGCGAAAGACAAAAGGCTGACGCCCGCCGTTGCCAGCATGGCGAAGATGAACAGCGCCACCACCACTTCGACAAGCGTGAAGCCGTGTTCGGCGGAACGCCAGGAAGAATCGAAGCCGTGTTCGGCGGAATGCCAGGAAGAATCGAAGCCGTGTTCGGCGGAACGCCACGAGGATGTGAAGCCGTTGGCCCGCTTCATCGCGAAGGCCTTGCGAGCGTAAGCCCCCCGGCAGGGCGCCCGGCATCGTCGATGACAAATATATCGACACGCATAAGGCGAGGATCAGCGGTCAGCGCGGCCGTCCGGGTCCAGCTCCAGCGCCGTCCGCCATTGTCGGTCACACCCTCCTCCTTGCCGAGCGCGGGCGGGCGGGGGTCGGTCAGGGTTTCCACGGCCATGTTGTGGGCAACGACCTGTCCCATCGCTTGCGAGGCGATTTCTCCCGAATTGCGGACAATCGTGCCTTCGAGCTTGAGCAGGGTGAGTGCGACAAGGCTGAAAATCGCCAGCGCGACCATCATCTCGACCAGCGTGAAGCCGTGTTCGGCGGAACGTCGCGAAGAATTGAAGCCGTGTTCGGCGGAACGCCACGAAGAATCGAAGCCGCTCTCACTGGCCGACATGAACGCCTCCGTCGGCGGCGATGGCAATGGCGATACGCTCGTCGCCGCGTTGCAGTGTGATTCGTGCCTCGGGCGAGGCGAGCCCTGTCGCGTCGAACGCGACCTCAGCCTTCGAGGCGCGTATCCCTTCGCTCCAGCTGGCCGGCTTGAGCGGCTTTTCGACAATATTCCTCCAGGCGCCACGCTGGCGCTGTTCGAACCGGTACCCGCCCGCATCAGCAGCAAGTCTTATCGTCCGGGCGCTGATGATCGCCGTGTCGCGCGCCGCCGCAGTGCGTGCTGCAAAACGTTCGGCCTCATCGACCAGCCTCCCACGCGGATCGCGTGTGGCCAATACCACGACAGCTGACATCGCGCCGAGAATCGCCAGAACCACCAGCAATTCGATCAGCGTGAAGCCGCAATCTCCCGAGCGGAATCGCACCCCGGCGGAGGCCGGGGCCCAGCCCCACCTATTGCCAGTTGCCGATATCGGCATTGTCCCCCTCACCCCCTTCGGCGCCATCGGCGCCGAGCGAATAGATATCGACCAAGCCGTGCTGTCCGGGGACGGCATAGCGATACGGGCGCCCCCACGGGTCCTTGGGCAGCTTCTTGATGACGCCCTTTGCAACCAGCGCCTGAAGGCCCTGACTGGCGTCGGGATAGGCAAGGTTCTGGAGCTTGTACATTTCAAGCCCCTGATCGAGGGTTGCGATGTCGATCTTGGCCTTTTCGGTTGTGCCCTTCGACAACGCAGGCAGCACGTTGAATGCCACTACCGTCGCCAGCAGGCCAAGGATGACCAGCACGACCATCAGTTCGACAAGCGTAAAGCCGTTTTCGGCGGAACGCCTCAAGGGCGTAAAGCCGTTTTCGGCGGAACGCCTCAAGGGCGTAAAGCCGTTTCCGTCCTTCTTCATTTTTACACTCCCGCCAGCGATTCGAGTTGCAATATGGGGAGCAGGATCGACAGCACGATTGCCGCCACGATCACGCCCATGATGACGATGATAGCAGGTTCGAGCATCGCAAGCGCGGCTGCCGTAAAGCTGTCGAATTCACGCTCGAGATAGTCGGCCGCGCGTTCGAGCATTGCATCGAGCTGTCCGGAGGATTCGCCCGACGCGGTCAGATAGACAAGGAGCGGCGGGAAAAGCGCGGTCCGGCGCAGCCCCGCCGAAAGGCTGCCGCCGCCGCGGATCGCCTCGACCATTTCCTCGCTCGCTTGCCGCAGCGCACGGTTATGGACGGTGCGTGCCGACAGTGTCAGGCCGTCGATCAGCGGCAGGCGGCTGGCCACCATTGTCGCCAGTGTCCGCGCCAGGCGCGCTGCGTGCAAGTCGCGGATCAGCCGGCCGATCACGGGCAGGCGGAGCAGCGCGCGGTCAAAAGCGAGCCGCCGCGCCGGGTCCTGCAACAACCGCCAGCTCAGGAAAGCCATTCCGCCGGCGACCAGCAGGATCAGCCACCACCAGCCTGCCAGGACGTTCGAAAGGGCAATCACAATCCGGGTCAGCAGCGGCAATTGCTGGCCGACCGTATCGAACTGCTCGACCACCTTGGGCACGACATAGATCATCAACGCGCCGACCACGAACATCGCGACAATAGCCAGGACGATCGGATAGGCGAGCGCTGCAAAGAGCTTGGCGCGCACTTGCGCCTGGCGTTCCTGGAGGTCGGCCAGCCGGTCGAGGATGACGGGCAGCGAGCCGGCGCCTTCACCGGCCGAAACCATTGCGCGGTAAAGCTGCGGAAAGCTCTTTTCCTCCCGCTGCATCGCTTCGGCAAGGCTGCGTCCTTCCAGCACGCCGCCATGGACGGCCCCGATCAAGGTGCGGGCCTTTTCGCTTTCGGTCTGGCGGGCAATCGTGCGCAGCGATTCCTCAAGCGGGCTGACGCGGGCGAGGGTTGCAAGCTGGCGGGTGAACAGCGTCAGCTGCTTGGCGTTGAGCCGCCTGGGTCCGATCGACAGCAGCGGCGCGCCTGCTGCGGGGCGCTCGGCCCCCTCGCCGACACTCACCACATAGAGTTTCTTCGCGATCAGCCGCTGGCGGGCCTCTTCGATGTTTGCTGCCGGCACCCGGCCGCGCTTCTCGCGGCCAGCCACGTCGAGCGCAACATAGTCAAACTGTGTCATCGCCGGCATCCCGCCGCGTGATCCGCACGGCTTCCTCGAGCGTGGTCTTGCCCGCAATCACCAAGGCCCGTGCCGCCGCATTAAGATCGGCTGCCCTGCGGAAGGCATGGCGCGCAATCGCTGCTTCGTCTCTGCCGTCATGGATCAGCTGGCGAATCGTCTCATCGACGCGTATCGCCTCGAAAACACCGATCCGGCCCTTGAACCCGGTGCCGTTGCATGAAGCGCAGCCCACCGGCTCATACACCGTCGTATTTTCGCGGAGTTCGAGCATGTCCTGTGCCGATGGCTTGGCCGTCTCCGCCCTGCGACAATCGGGGCAGAGCCGCCGCACCAGCCGCTGAGCGATAACCGCGCGCAAGGTGGATGCAAGCAGGAATGGCTCGATCCGCATGTCGCGCAGGCGGGTGATGGCCCCTGCGGCATCGTTGGTATGGACGGTCGAAAGGACCAGGTGGCCGGTGAGCGACGCCTGCACCGCAATTTCCGCCGTCTCGCGGTCGCGGATTTCGCCAATCATGACAATGTCGGGATCCTGCCGCAGGATCGCGCGCAGGCCTGCTGCAAAGGTCAGCCCGACCTTGGGATTGACCTGTGTCTGGCCGACGCCGTCGACCGCATATTCGACAGGATCCTCGACCGTCAGGATATTGCGTGTGCCGTCATTGAGGAGCCCGAGCCCGGCATAAAGCGTTGTTGTCTTGCCCGAGCCTGTCGGCCCGGTCACGAGGACAATCCCGTTGGGTTCGGCGAGCGCCCCACGGAGCAGCGCATTGACCTCTGCACCCATACCAAGCTGGTCAAGGTCGATACCGGCATTGTCCTTGTCGAGGATGCGCAGCACGACGCGTTCGCCCATCCGGCTTGGCAGCGTCGAGACGCGCACATCGAGCGTCTTTCCGCCAAGCGTCATGCCCATCCGGCCGTCCTGCGGCACCCGGCGTTCGGCAATGTCGAGCCGGGCCATGACCTTGATCCGGCTGACCAGGACGGGGGCGACATGCGGCGGCATCCTGAGCGTCTCGCGCAGCACGCCATCGATCCGCATCCGCACGACCAGCGCCGATTCATAGGGTTCGACATGAATGTCGGACACGCCCTGGCGGACGGCATCGGCAAGAATGCCGTTGATGAGCCGGATCGCGGGAGCATCGTCTGCGCTGTCGAGCAGGTCCTCGGCGGTCGGGATGCCGCTCGCAATCATGTCAAGCTCGCCGCCGGTCCTGAGCGTGTCGGCCGCCGCCGCTGCCGCGTCCCCATTCATCGCATAGGTTGAAGAAAGCAGCTGGTCGAACGCCGCCTCGGACACACGTTCGACACCCAGCGCGCTGCCGACATGGCGTTTTACCTCGATCAGGATTGCCGGATCGGCACCCTCGCGCAGGCTTGCCAGGGGCCGCTCGTCCGCAATGCGGAGGACGACGCCGTGGCGGCGGGCAAAGCTGTAGGAAATCGCCGGAAGCAGGGCGGGCAAAGCCGGAGCATCGTCACTATGCGCGCCGCTCACTTCGGCTCCTTTTTGTCCTTCGGCCCCGGCAACCGGATTCGTTCGCTGGATTCGCGCATCCGTGGCTCGATGATTTGCGGCGCACCCGGCTGGGACGGGTCAGCCGGGGCGGCGGGATCGGACGTTGGCGGTGTCGCATCCATATAGTCGCGCACCAGCTGGTCGATGCTCGGCTCCTCATCGGGGCGGAGCAGGCGTTGCTGCGCGCGGACGTAGTTGTAGCGCCGCTCGGCCAGCGCACGGGCCTCGGCTTCCGAGCGCAATATGGTCGGCCGGATGAAGACCATCAGGTTGGTCTTGGACCGGGTTCTCGATCGCGAGCGGAACAGCTGGCCAAGCCCGGGAATATCGCCGAGCAGGGGGATTTTTTCGAGCGTCCGGCGTTCATTGTCATCGAGCAGGCCACCCAGCGCGATGATCTGGCCGTCATCGACCGTCACCGTCGTCTGGATTTCGCGCTTGTTGAGGATGAGGTCGGAGAAGTTGTTCGAAACCGGTCCCGCGATCGAGCTCACTTCCTGCCGGATCTGGAGCTTGACCGATCCGCCATCATTGATCTGCGGCTTCACTTCAAGCTGGATGCCGACATTCTGGCGCTGGACGGTCCTGAAGGCATTGTCGAAATTCTTGGAAAGCGCTTCGCCTGTGGTGATCGGGATTTCCTGACCCACCAGCAGCTTCGCTTCCTGATTGTCGAGCGTCACGATCGACGGCGTCGAGAGGATGTTGGATTTGGTATCGGACTGGACGGCGTTGATGATCGTCCCGAACAAGCCGTTATTGCCAATCCCCGTTGCAAAGCCAGCAAAACCGCCGCCCGCGCCGAGGATCGAATTGACCGCTGCCTGCGCCAGCTGGTCGCTCACTGGGTTGTTGGTGGTCGTCGTCGTCGTGTTGCCGTTGATCGTGGTCGTCGTGGTGTTGAGTTCGCGCGCGCCGATGGCTCCCGCGATGGTCAGGATATTTGGCGCCGCGTTCGAATAGTTGGTGGCCGCAAAGGGGATGTTGCTCCCCGGCTTGCCACCCAAGAGGAACTGGACGCCCAGCTTCTTCGCGGCATCGTCCGAGATTTCGACGATAATCGCTTCAACCAGAACCTGATCACGCCGCAGGTCAAGCTGGCGGATCACCTGGCCCAGCATCCGTTGCATGTCGGCGGGCGCGGAAATGATGACCGCGTTCAGCCCTTCATAACGCGCGATGATCGGGGCGGGGCGGCCAGTTCCTGAGCTAGACCCCGTCGTCGCGATTGCGGCCGGAAGCGCCGCTGCCGGGCCGGAATTTCCGTTCCCCGATGACGAAGGGGGAGCAACCGATCCGGTCTGACCGACAAGCCGCTCCAGCACCGGCATCAGCTTGTCCGCATCAGCGTGCTGCAACCAGTAAACCTGGATCTCGGTCCCATTTGCCGCGCGTCTGTCAAGATCGCGGGCAATTGTGCCAAAGCGCTGCACCATTTCGGCATCGCCGCGCAGTGCGATCGAATTGGAACTGTCGATCGGCACGACCGCAACGGCCGTGCGCGCGCCATCGCCCGTCTGGCCGCCGGTGGCGAGTTGCTGGAGCGAGGTCGCGATCTCGCGCGCACCGGCGTTTTTCAGCGCGATCACGTCCGTCGCAGCACCTTCGCTGTCGATCTTGCCGAGCAGGCTGCGGATTCGCCGGATATTGTCGGCATAGTCAGCGACGACAAGGCTGTTGCCCGAGCGGTTGGCCGTGACTGACCCTTCGCGGCTGACCAGCGGACGCAGCGTTTCCACTGCCGAAGTCGCTTCGATTGCGCGCAGGCGGAAGACTTCGGTCACGAACTGGTTGCGCGCCGCCCCCGATTCGCCGATCTTGCCCGGCTGGGCCGCGGCCGTATCCGAAGGCTGGACCCGGTACCCGCCGCCCGACATGGGAATGGCCACAAAGCCATTAGCGCGCAGCGTCGCCAGAAAGACCTCGAAATATTCGGATTTCGAAAGCGCCCGGTCGGTGACGACGGAGACCTTGCCCTGCACACGGCTGTCGATCACGAAATTCCGTCCGGTGACGCGGGCTACGTCCTGGATAAAAGCGCGAATATCGGCGTCGCGCAGATTGAGAACCTGCTGCGCGGGCAGGGGGACGGCGAGGACCAGCAGCAGGGGAATGAGTTTCCACTTCATTTCTTGGGCGTCCCCGAAGTCACGCTGATGGTACGTCCCGCACGTTCGACCTGGAGCGTCACCGGCCCGCCTTTCGAAAGCTGGCCCGTAACTGTTTCGATTGCGTTAACCGGCTGCCCGTTCACCGCCGTCACGACATCGCCCGGGAGCAGACCGGCCTGGAGGAGCATGTCACCCTTTCCGCCCGGGTTGATCGTGATGCCGGTTGCCTTGGCGGCTCCGGGCTCGACCCTCAGCGCGCCGGGCAGGGTGGGGGGTGCCACCGTATCGCTCCCGGCGACTGGGGCTGCGACCGACTGGTCGAGGAAAAGCTGCTCGGACACGCCATTGCGGTCGATCGTCACGCTATCAAAGGCGACCTGCTTCAGGGTGACGCCGGGCATGATCTCGTCGCCCACGCCGAAACTGGATTGCACCCCGTCCGGCGTGGCGATGATCGCGGAACCACCACCGATTGCTTCATCGACCCGGACCCCGAACAGCTTGAGCGCGAGCGATGTCACGATCATTGAGCCTGGCTGCGCCGCCACGCGGAAAAAGGGATCGAAAATGGCGCCTGGTTGCACTTCCGCTTGCACCGAACGCACCTCGCCCATCGGTCCGGCCGGGGTGACAGCCGCCCACACCAGCCGGGCAAGCTGGACCGCGATCAGGATCAACAGGGCCGCTTCGAGTGCACGATATGCCGTACGGGGAGAAAGGGAGCGCTTGAGCTCAAACATGACGCGCGACTAATGACCTCCCACAAACCTGACAAGCGGCCTTATGCCCGACAATTCGGTCGGCGCTAACCATTTTTATTAACCATGATTTCACTTTCGTCGCGGGCGGTGCACAGGTCTGCGGAATCCTTTTCCGCGCGGTTGGCGAAGCGGCAGGTGGTTCACGCCTTCGGGCAGTTCGAATCGGAGCGCGCCCGATACTGGATTGGCTTCGGCAAGGCGCAGCTGGAGCTTTTGGCCAAGGGTGAAGCGATCGCCAGAACTCTCACCCTCCAGGGCATGTTCCGCTTCGATGAACCGGAAATATTCGGTGCCCAGCGTCGAGACGGGAACGAGTCCGTCGCCGCCAAGTCCTTCGACCGTTGCAAAGAAGCCGAATTTCGTGACCCCGGTTATCCGTGTGTCGAGAATCTCGCCGACGCGCTCCGAAAGATAGGCGGCGACATAACGGTCGACGGTCTCGCGTTCGGCCTCCATCGCCCTGCGTTCGGCCTTGCTGATCGCTTCGCCAAGGACTGTCATGCGCGCAGCTTCGTCACTGGTCAGCCCGCCATCGCCAAGCTGGTAGGCGTCAACCAGTGCCCGGTGGACAAGAAGGTCGGCATAGCGCCGGATCGGGGAGGTGAAATGGGCATAGGAACCAAGTGCCAACCCGAAATGCCCCTGGTTGACCGGGGCGTAATAGGCCTGTGTCTGCGAGCGCAATATCTGTTCCATGACCTGCGGGCGGAAATCGGCATCGCCGACCCGTTCGATCAGCCGATTGAAGACCTTCGGCGTGATGACCTGCCCCAGCGCAAAGGTGATCTCGAAGGTCTCGAGATAATCCTTGAGCGCGACCAGTTTCTCGCGGGCGGGGGGCTCATGAACCCGGTACATGCACGGCGCCTTTTTGGCCTCGAGCGCCTTGGCCGCAGCAACGTTCGCCGCGATCATGAAATCCTCGATCAACCGGTGCGCGTCGAGCCGCTCGCGCACGGCAATATCCGTGATCCGGCCGGCCTCGTCAAGCTGGACGCGGCGCTCGGGCAGGTCGAGGTCGAGCGGTTCACGCTGGTCGCGGGCCTTGGCAAGAAGCTTCCAGCAGTCCCAGAGCGGCCTGAGCGCGGATTCGAGCAGCGGATGCGAACCGCCGTCGATTGCTGCCTGCGCATCTTCATAGGCGATATTCGCCGCCACCCGGATCACGGCGCGCGTAAAGCGGAACGTCGCAACCTTGCCGCGCGCATCGATCTTCAGGTGGCATGCCAGCGCGGCGCGATCCTGCCCCTCTTTGAGCGAGCACATGTCGGCGGAGAGGTTTTCGGGCAGCATCGGGACGACGCGATCCGGAAAATAGACGCTGTTGCCGCGCTTCTTCGCTTCCTTGTCGATCAGCGAACCGTGGCGGACATAGAAGGACACATCGGCAATCGCGACGATTGCATCGAACCCCCCGCCTTCGGCGGGTGCTGCCCAGACGGCATCGTCATGGTCGCGCGCGTCGGCCGGATCGATGGCGACGATCGGCAATTGGCGCAGGTCCTCGCGTTCGCCGAGCGGCCACCCGGCCACCTTTTCCGCTTCGGCCAGGAGGTCGACCGAAAAGATGTTGGGGATGTCGAACTTGTGGATCGCGATCAGGCTGAAAGCGCGCGGGGCAAAGGGATCGCCGAGCACTTCCTGCACGCGCGCGGTGATCCGCGGCGGGCGTCCCGACTTTTCAGCGAGGACAAGATCGCCAACCTGCGCGCCGCCAAGGTCGGAAATCAGCGTGTCCTTGCGGTCGCGCTTGTCGACCGGCTTCAGCCAGAGCCGCCCGCCCTCTTCGGCGATCACGCCCAGCATCAGTTCCTCGCTGCGCGCGAGTTTCTTCATCGGATGCGCGACATGGCCGTTGCCGCGCTCCTCGACCCGCGCAAGGATGCGATCGCCGACCCCCAGTGCGCTGCGCCGCCCGCGCTCGATCACGCGTAGCCGGGGCATCGGAATGCCTTCCGCCTCCCAGCGTTCGGGGACAGCGATCACCTGCCCGTCGTCGACATCGGCAACCCTGAGCACGGTAACCCGGGGCAGGCCGCCCATCTTGTGGAAGGCGCGGCCGGGCGCGGTGTCGATCAACCCTTCATCCGCCATGTCCTTGAGCAACGCCTTCAGCGCGATTTTGTCGGCCCCGTGCAACCCGAAGGCGCGCGCAATTTCACGCTTGCCGGCCGGGCCAGGGGCGGTCGTGATGAAATCGAGGATCTGCTTGCGCGAAGGCAGGCCGGCAGGGCGCGGTTTGGGCATGGGAGAGCGTTAGGGGCTTGGCGCAGCAACGCCAACCGCTAAAGCGTGAGAGCAATGACATACGATCTCCTCATCATCGGCGGCGGGATCAATGGCTGCGCCATTGCCCGCGAGGCGGCGCTCAACGGCTGGACGGTCCTGCTCGTCGAGAAGGATGATCTTGCCAGCCACACCTCCTCTGCTTCAACCAAGCTCATTCATGGAGGGCTGCGCTATCTGGAAACCTATGAGTTCAAGCTGGTCCGCGAAGCGCTCCAGGAGCGCAAGCGGCTGCTGAAGGCCGCGCCGAACCTGATCCATCCGGTCGCATTTGTCCTCCCGCAGGACAATGCCGTGCGGCCCTGGTGGATGGTTCGCGCCGGATTGTATCTTTACGATGCTCTTGCAGGCTTCGGGAGCTTGCCCCGATCGCGTATGCTTGGCCGCCGTGATCGGGCGTTGCGCGTGCCGCTCAAGGGGCGGGCGAGGGGGTTCGTCTATTGGGACTGCACCGTGGACGATGCCCGCCTGACGATACTCAACGCGGTCGATGCCGGGTCTGCGGGTGCGGAAATCCGCACACGGACGGCGTTCGTGTCCGCAACCCGCGATCATCGCACCTGGACGGCCAGCCTTTCCGATGGCACCGAAGTGCAGGCAAGGGCCGTCGTCAATGCTGCCGGTCCGTGGCTGGTCGAGGTTGAGGGGCGGCTCGGACAGTGGAAGCGTAATACGATGAAGCTCGTCAAGGGCAGCCATATTGTGGTGCCGAGCCTGTTCGACGGGGACCATGCCTATATGCTGCAACAGCCCGATCGCCGCATCGTCTTCGCGATCCCGTGGATCGGCGGCACGACGATGATGGGGACGACCGAGGTGGAAGTGCCTAGCCCGGAAAATCCCGAAATCAGTCCCGACGAAACCGATTACCTGCTCCACGCCGCAAACACGGCTTTTGTTCGCCAAAGCCGACACGAGGACATAAGCTATTGCTGGGCAGGCGTCCGCCCGCTGTTCGACGATGGCGCCGGCGATTTGCGGACGACGACGCGTGACTATGTGCTCGAAGTCGATCAGGACGGGGCGCCGCTGCTCAATGTCCTGGGCGGCAAGATCACGACCGCGCGACACCTTGCCGAAGACGCGCTGGAGC
>Ga0105164_10001917_pt1 | contig 13056 bp, 9 predicted proteins | sample VDWuncwatermetaG_FD_89674 | JGI IMG/M metagenome (GOLD analysis project Ga0105164, IMG submission 89674) | Wastewater microbial communities from Netherlands to study Microbial Dark Matter (Phase II) - VDW unchlorinated drinking water | ecosystem: Environmental > Aquatic > Freshwater > Drinking...
GCGTAGCGGTGAATGACAGTATAGTAATGGTGCATCAAGTAAATTTACTTTGGAAAAAGTTTGGGGTTGAGTCTGCAGAACTCTTAATTGAAGCAGCGGGCAGTCGACTTAGAGCTATCGTGCTGACGGCCAGTTGTACTCTGATTGGAGTGTTTCCGGCGGCTTATGGAATTGGCGGGGAGTCTGGATTTACTCAGCCTATGGCCTTTGCTATGGGCTGGGGACTTTCCGCATCTTTACTGCTAACTTTGTTTATTATACCATCCATGATGATGGTGCTTAAAGATATTAAGCAGTTTTATAATAAAATGTATGAAAAACTATCTGGGCACTTAGCCAATAAGCTAAGAAACAAGCTAAGAGGCAAGTTAAAAGGCAAGTTAAAAGGAGCATCATTAAACACAGAAAAAGACAGTCAAATTGATTTGCAATCTAAAATTAAAAAGCAGCTGAATTTTAATGACTAAAAAATTACCTAAATCATATAAAAAAAATTTCGAACTGATTTCAAGCTTTAAGCCTGGCGGCGATCAACCTAAGGCTATTGAAACTATGCTTGAAAATTTCAATAAAGGTTTAAAACACCAGATGTTATTAGGAGTTACCGGAAGTGGCAAGACCTTTTCAATGGCACATGTCATTGAAAAAATGAATATGCCGGCTATTGTTTTAGCACCGAATAAAACTTTGGCGGCACAGCTCTATTCTGAATTTAAAGAGTTATTTCCAAATAATGCGGTGGAGTATTTTGTTTCTTATTATGATTACTATCAGCCCGAAGCTTATATCCCATCAAGCGACACCTACATTGAAAAAGATTCCGCCATTAACGAGCAAATTGATCGGATGCGACACTCGGCAACGCGTTCATTATTTGATCGGCGGGATGTGATTATTGTTTCTTCAGTATCTTGTATTTATGGTTTGGGTTCCCCGGAAGCCTATGAAGGTATGATGATTCAAATTGCAAATGGGGATAAGCTTAAACGAGATGATTTTTTAAAAGAGCTGATCAGAATACGTTACAACCGCAATAATGTGGATTTTTCTAGAGGAGATATTCGTGTGCGCGGCGATGTCGTAGAAGTCTTTCCGCCTTATGAAGAAGACCGTGCTTTACGAATTGAATTTTTCGGCGATTTTATTGATAAGATCTGCTGGGTAGATCCGCTGACGGCGCAAACTTATGAGGAGTTAGATCAGGTTGGAATTTATCCAGGTTCCCATTATGCCACCGGCGAAGAAAATATCAAAAAAGCAATTAAAACTATTCAAGTAGAGCTACAGGAGCGTCTTAAAGACTTAAATAGCAACATTAAATTTTTAGAAGCACAAAGATTAGAACAAAGAACGTATTACGATATTGAAATGATGGAACAGATTGGTTTTTGTCAGGGCATTGAAAATTACTCAAGACACTTGACGGGGCGGAGTCCAGGCGAACCGCCGCCAACTCTTATCGAGTACTTCCCGAAAGATTTTCTAACTTTTATCGATGAATCGCATATTACAGTACCGCAGATTGGGGCTATGTATCGGGGAGATCGGGCTCGTAAAATGAACTTGGTAGAGCATGGTTTTAGGTTACCTTCTGCGCTGGATAACCGACCTTTGAATTTTACTGAGTTTGAAGCGATGCTTAACCGCGTGGTGTATGTTTCGGCAACACCTTCGGCTTATGAATTTGAAAAAACGGAAGGGCTAATCGTGGAACAGATAATTCGGCCTACTGGTTTAATTGATCCTCTGGTCGAGGTTCGTCCAGTTAAAACTCAGATTGATGATTTATTAAAAGAGATCAGAATTCGTATAGAAAAAAAAGAAAGAGTGTTGATCACCACTTTAACTAAACGCTCCTCTGAAGATTTAGCTGAGTATTATGAATCCATCGGCATTAAAGTTAAATATTTACACAGTGATATTGAAACCATTGAACGCAGTGAAATTATACGCGATTTACGTCTTGGGGTGTTTGATGTTTTAATTGGAATTAATCTTTTGCGTGAAGGCTTAGATATTCCGGAGGTGAGCCTTGTTGGAATTACCGATGCGGACAAAGAGGGTTTCTTAAGATCTGAACGTTCCTTGATTCAAACAATTGGACGGGCCGCGCGTAATGTCGAAGGACGAGTAATTTTATACGCGGATCGTATTACTAATTCTATGCAAAAGGCGATGGAAGAGACTACGCGCAGACGTAAAATTCAATCGGAATATAATACACTGCATGGCATAACCCCCCAAACCATTAAAAAGAAAATACGTGAAGGCATTGGAGACATGTTTGATGGTTCGTTAAATGCCTATAAATTACAAGGCGCAAAAGACAAAACCGCCGAACAATTAAAAAAATTCTCAGAAAAACCTAATAAGATTCAAGACGAAATAAAAAAACTAAGACTTAAGATGAGAAAATTATCTTCTGAGCTGGAATTTGAAGATGCCGCCAGCGTGCGGGATGAGATAAAACGTTTAGAGATTTTAGAATTGCAAATCCGTGAGGGAAGCTCGTTACCACAAGGCTCTGCGGGGAGTGAAGTCTAAAAATGGCTAAGAAATTTGAAAGCGCTGAGAGTACTTCTGAAAAATTTAAAGACTTGCTAAAAAATAAAGTCAAAGATTTCCCTATTCAAAGCGGGGTCTATCTGATGAAAAACGCAAGTGATAAAATAATTTATATTGGTAAGGCGAAGAATTTAAGAATTCGCGTAAAAAATTATTTTCAAGATTCAAAAGAACACTCAGCAAAAACCAAAGCTTTAGTTTTAAATATTTGCGAAATAGAGTACTTATTAACAAAAACTGAGGTGGAAGCATTTTTATTAGAAGCTTCACTAATCAAAAAACATCGCCCGAAATATAATATTAGGCTTAAAGATGACAAATCCTATCCCTACATTCAACTTTCAATGCAGGATGATTTTCCTAGGCTGTATTTATCGCGCAAAGTTAAAAAAGATGGCAGTTTGTATTTTGGTCCCTACACCTCAGGTGGCGCGGTTTTTGGTACCATCAGATTTTTAAACAGATTGTTTAAAATACGGGATTGTACCGATTATTTTTTTAAAGCACGCTTGCGTCCATGCATGACTCATCAAATTGGTCGGTGCGCAGCCCCTTGCGTGAAATTAATTTCAAAAAATGACTACAGACTTGAAATTGAAGGTGCTAAAGATTTTTTAAAAGGGCACAGTAAAAAATTAATTAAAGACCTTGAAAAAAAAATGACTGTAGCCGCAGTTGAAGAAAAATTTGAAATGGCCGCAAAAATGCGCGATTCGATGCAGGCGATTAAAAGCATAATTGAAAAGCAAATTGTAATAAATGATCAATCTGAAAAAGATCAAGACATCATCAGTTATTTTGGCGATGAACGCGGGGTGCTCGTTGAAACTTTGCATGTGCGCCGCGGACGGGTGATTGGTCATCGGCCACATTTTTTATCAAATATCAATCCGCAGAGCCAAGAAGAAGACCCGCGTGAGTGGCTAGCTTCCTTTTTAAACCAATATTACGTAGACAACTTTATTCCGGATGATATTTTGCTAAGTATTGATTTAGGGAATGACATTCATAAGCTGCTGCAAGATGTGTTAAAAGAAAGATCGGGTGAAAAAGTTATTGTGCGTTTTGCCACCGACAATAAAGGCCAGGATTTGATTGAAATGGCGACGCAAAATGCCAAAGCACACTTTGAAAAGCATGTATCTAAAGACGAAGAAAAGAAAAAAGGCCTTGAAGAGATTAGGCACAAATTAAATTTACCAAGCCGGCCCGGCCGCATTGAGTGTTTTGATATTTCGCATTTTCAAGGGGCTGAAACCGTCGCCAGCCAAGTGGTTTTTGAAGAGGGTGTTCCCGCCCGCGAACACTACCGGCGCTACAAAATAAAAACTGTCAGTGGCGTAGATGATTTTGCCTCAATGTATGAAGTTTTAAAGCGCAGATTCGGTCATGCGGAATATGAAGAGCCGCAGTTGATTGTTGTGGATGGCGGTAAAGGTCAACTTTCCATGGCGGTAAAAATTTTAAAAGAATTGGGTAAAACCCATATACCCGTTGTGGGCCTAGCTAAAGCTCGTACCCAGTCCGATTTTAAAGCCTCAGAAGTTACCTCAACTGAGGAGAGATTTTTTATTCCGGGCAGGGCGAACCCCGTCACTTTTAAAACCAACACAGAAGCTTATCAGATTTTAACCGGCTTACGCGATGAGGCTCACCGATTTGCCATTACCTATCACCGTAAACTTCGTGAACAGAGCTCCCTTGAAAGTGAACTTGATTATGTGGTAGGAATTGGGGAAAAGCGTAAAAAGCTATTGTTGCAAAAATTTAAAACTATAGATGAAATTAAGCAAGCCGAAGTTGAAGAAATAGCCGGTATTAAAACATTTAATCGTGTATTGGCCGAAAGAATTTTATTACAACTAAATGAAAACGAGGAAAAGGCAGAAGATGTCATATAAAAAAGATTATTTTGATTATGTAACGAATATTTTGGGGGTTAAGTCAATTTTACTTAATCAAGACACCTGCAATTTTTTACAGGTGGTGCCGCTTTTAATAAGTGTGGAAGACTTAATAAACTACACTGCCGCAGAAAAAGAACTTTTAACAAAAATGATTGATGCTTTAAAAATTGATCCGTTATTAATTAAAGTTGTGGATATAAGTCAGGCTGTGTATTTTCAGCCAGAATTTACGATTCATTTTTGCGATGACGTAGCTTCACTTTCTGCAATGACAAAAGCTAAAAGCAACAGCAGGAGTAATACGGTGCAGACGTATTCACCAAGATTTTTACTTCATAATATACAGACTAAAAAACAGGTTTGGAATGAATTACAGAAAGCAATATTGTTTTTCAAGCTAAGAGTTTAAATTTAGTAGGATTATATAATAAGCAATAGATAAAAGTCTTGTGTAAGAGCTAGGGCAGTTTCTGTACAATATCATCTAGGCGCCCTTCCTCATCAAGAGCCTTAAGATCATTATAACCACCGATCATGATATCATTAATAAAAATCATCGGAAAAGTTTGCCAGCCGGTTTTTTCTTTCCAAGTTAGGATTTCATCTGTGTTTTTAGTTAGATCTATAACCTCAACCACATACCCCTTGCGATTAAATAAATTCATCGCGCGATCACAATACGGGCAGGGGTCTTTTTTGATCATTTTAATTTTTGCGGTTTGGCTCATGATTTAGCATAGCATAACGGCGAATCTTTGCCAACAAACACTTTTTTTAATCTTAAAAAAGTTTGTAGGCTAAATTGCCGCGTTGTTCACTTGCTACTTAAAAAAAATAAAGGTATTTTAGTACCAATGATTTCATTTAATGCGGTAACTAAACAACAAGGCTCTAAAATTTTATTTTCTAATGCTTCGTTTCAGATCAACACCTCTGAAAAAATAGGTTTAGTAGGTCCTAACGGCGCCGGCAAGACTACAGTTTTTCGTTTGCTAATGAATGAAGAATCAGTGGATTTGGGTTCAGTAAGCAAGCCTGATAAAGTGCGCATCGGGTATTTTTCACAAAACATTGAAGAGCTGAAGGGGCGTAGCGTATTACAAGAAGTTTTGTCTTCTGGTAATCTTGAAAGTATAAAAAATGAAATCGAAAATTTAGAAGCAAAACTGCAAGATCCCAATATGGGTGAAGCAGAAATGATTTCGGTGGTGGAAAAATATGGAGATTTGCAAGCGCAGTTTGAAGCCATTGGTGGTTATAATTTAGATTCGCGCGCGCAGGAAATTTTGGGTGGCTTGGGGTTTTCTAAAGAAGATATGCTTGTAGATGTGGAAAAATTTAGTGGTGGTTGGAAAATGCGCGTGAGTCTTGCCAAAATTCTTTTGCTACTGCCAGATGTGCTTTTAATGGACGAGCCTACAAACCATCTGGATGTCGAATCAATTGTATGGCTTGAGGACTGGTTAAAAAATTTTAAAGGTTCAGTGCTGATGACATCGCATGATCGTGAGTTTATGAATAGACTGGTTACCAAGGTTATTGAAGTGGCAAACAGAACCATGACAGTTTACTCGGGCAATTACGATTTTTATGATAAAGAAAAAGCCATCCGGCGCGAGCAATTAATTGCGGCGGCCTCGAGGCAAGATGAGATGCTAGCCAAAGAAGAAGAGTTTATTGCTAGATTTGCAGCACGCGCCTCGCACGCTGCGCAGGTGCAGTCACGGGTAAAAAAACTGGAAAAAATTGATCGCATTGAAATTCCCACTGAAGATAGGGTCATGAAGTTTGAATGGTCCGAGCCCGTGCGCGGCGGTGAGGAAGTCGTAAAGTTTGAGGGGCTCTCTAAAATATGGAAGCTTGAGGACGGGCGTGAAAAAAATGTTTTTTCAAATGCCACGGGGCTGGTAAAGCGCTTAGATCGCGTAGCGGTGGTGGGAATAAACGGCGCCGGAAAATCAACACTGCTTAAAATTATTACCGGACAAACCGCCGGCACAGCAGGTGTATGCAAAATTGGACCCAGTATACAATATGGTTATTTTTCACAGAACTCGCTGGATATTTTAGACCCCAAAAAAACCATTTTGCAAGAGGTTGAAGGCCGTGTGCCGAATGCCTCAATGGGATTTATTAAATCGCTACTAGGCTCTTTTTTATTTTCAGGTGAAGAGGTTGAAAAGAAAATTTCGATTCTTTCAGGCGGTGAAAAATCACGGGTGATTCTGGCGTGTATTTTATCGCAGCCAGTTAATTTACTAGTGTTGGATGAACCCACGAATCACTTAGACATTAAATCGCGTGAGGTTTTGTTAAGTGCCATTAAGACCTTTCCGGGCACCGTCATGATGGTTAGCCATGACCGCTATTTTTTAAAGGAAATCACGACGAAAGTTTTTGAAATAGATAAAAATCATTTGAATATTATTGAAGGTGATTATCAGCACTACCAGGAATTTAAGGCAGCAAGGGCTCGAGTAGTTTCAGGATTTTAAATTGAGTAGTATCAACGAGTTGTAATCAATTGGCGGAGGATGCGAGATTCGAACTCGCGAGACTCTTGCAAGTCTACTTGCTTTCCAAGCAAGCGGATTCAACCACTCTCCCAACCCTCCGAGGTAGGCCTATAAATAATCGAATTAATCAAGTTTTACAACTGCTGCTTTTTTTAATTTATCTGCCCATTGAAATTAAAAAGGCGTCAGACTTTTGTCGTTCTGAAAAGTCGGCCTTGGTTAAAATATTTTGCCACTTATTTTTGACTAAAATCTGGCCAATAGCGCCTCCTAGGTTATTGCCAGGGCCAAGCAGAACTAATTTATCCGGACAAAATTCTTTTAAGGCAACTGTTACTGCCTGAGTGAAGTCATAGGGCAAGGTCACCTGCGACTTAAGTGTATAGTTATAAAGATCTGTTAAATCGGTAGAATAATCTTGCCAGATATGCCCCCGTCCATCGATCAGCGGAAGATTCGGGCGGTTAAATAATCCAGGTGGTAAAAGTGCCAGAGCTTTTTGCGAAGTCTCTTTTAACAGTGGGGTATGAAACGCCGCATGGTGAAGCAACTGAAATGGATAATTTTCAATTTTTGGCAGGTTTTTTAATAGAATATCCAAGGCCTTTTGATTACCCCCAATGACTAGGTAACCTCCAAGATATATTGAAATATAGGCTTCGCAGTCCTCCATTTGACTAATGGTAAAAATTTCTTTTTCAACAAGACTTTTTAACTCTGGTAGGGGCAGCCAATTGTGATCTACAATCGGGTAAATCAGTTGACCACCTATGATTTTATCTTTCATCATTGAGCCCATGGTGTTAACCACCTCAAAAGCAGCGTCGGGACTTAAGGCTCCTGCAACGGCTAAGGCTATGTACCAGCCCATTGAATTTCCGGTAACGGCCACGATGTCATATTTATTTTGATCGAGCGATAAAAAGTCAGCAAAGCTACAGGCGTAGATTAGGGCTGAGGCATTTTCGCCTTTGGTGTGTAATTGAGGTTTAAAAACAGCTTCTTCATCAAGTGAAGTCAATGTTGGCATATTAAGCCCCGCACGTTTTTTATCAAGTTTATTAAATAATTCATTATATTGATAATTGTGGCTGGTGCGAAATTTTTTTAGATATCCTAAGGTTTCTTTGGTGTAAGTCCCGCGGCCGGGACAAATAACGACCACACGATCTTTTTTAGATTTTTTTACATTCATAAGGCCGGTTTTCCTAACATTTCTAAACAGGCATCGATGATTTCATTTTTAGAAGGCAGCCCTGCTGCAGCGGCTACACCCAGCGTGATAAAGCAATCGTGTGCGGCAATAACTTTAATTTGCGGTAACACGGGTAGAGATTCCACCAGCATGGTGACGAGCGCTTCGCTGAGCGAACCCGTTTTTCGGCACTCATCCACAATCAAAATTTTTGTATCGTTTTTCAGTTCCTTAAGTAGCGCCACTTTATCTAATGGTGCAATCCATCTTAAATCAATCAATTTACAGTTAATATGATGCTGCTCTTTAAGAATTTTTTCTGCTTGTTTTGCAAAATAAAATCCATTGCCGTATGTTAAAATGGCAACGTCATTACTTATTTGGCCACTTTTTGTGTAACCACTAACTCCAAATTGTCCAATTGCAATTTCTTCAGAGATCTCGGGGTAGGTAAAGCTCCAGCCTTTATCATCAGGCTGGTGTAGATCTTTAGTCATATACAGCGCAATAGGTTCAACGAACACCACGACACGACCTTTTTCATAGGCTTCACGCACGCAGGCGCGCATCATTTTAACCGCATCGGTTCCATTAGAGGGCACCGCAATAATAACTCCAGGAATATCTCTGAAAATAGCGAGTGAGTTATCATTATGAAAATGTCCACCAAAACCTTTCTGATAAGGAAGTCCCGCAATGCGGATGACCATCGGATTGGTAAATTGTCCTTGTGAAAAAAAGGCAAGGGTTGCGGCCTCACCACGGATTTGATCTTCAGCATTATGCACATAGGCCAAAAACTGAATTTCTGGAATGGGAATAAATCCATTTTGGGCCGTGCCCAGAGCCACTCCTAAAATAGATTGCTCATCTAACAAGGAATTAAAAACCCGCTTCGCCCCAAATTTATTTAACAGGCCATCCGTAACATTATACACGCCACCTTTTTGCGCCACATCTTCACCAAAAACCAACGCGGTTTTATAGCGCAGTAAAATGTCAGTAAGGCCATAATTAATTAGTTTTGCCATATGCTGCGGTATTTTTAATTTTGCGTAATCGGGTCCAAAAATTTTTTCACGAAGATCTTCCGGGGCTACTGGCGGTGCCGTTTTAATTTTTATACAAGCTGTTAATGAAGCCTTAATTTCTTCAGCTTTAAAAATTTTTGGACGCTGAATGGCATATTCACTAATGTGCTGAACCCGTGCGCGAACCCGTTCATATATATTAAGAATTTCGGTGTTTGAAAGAATATTATTTTCTATTAAAATACGTGCGGAGTGTAAAAGCGGATCATTAAACTCGGTGGCTTCTATTTTTTCTAAATTTGAATAGTTAAACTCCACATCAGAGCCCGCATGTCCAAGCAATCTAATGGTTTGCATATGTAAAAAAGCGGGTCGTCTTCGTCGTCTAACATATTCTTCAATTTGCTTTGTTTTTGAATAAGCATCGAGTAAATTTAAGCCGTCGGCCTTTATATAATGTAGCGCAGGGCGGATTGAAAAATTATTTTCAATCCAGTTCGGCGGTGTTGAAACCGAAATGCCGATGCCATTGTCTTCGCAAACAAAAACAATGGGCATTTTAATATTTTGATAGGCCGTCCACGAGGCCGCATTAATGGCACCGAGGGCCGTAGAATGATTAGCGGAAGCATCACCAAAAGTACATAAGACTACACTGTCTTTTTTCATCAGTGCATCTTGATTATTAAGATCGGCGGCACGATCAATAGAAAGGGCTGCGCCCATTGCTTTTGGTAAATGCGAGGCGATAGTGCTGGTTTGCGGGGGAACTAAAAGGGGAAGGCTTCCCCAGACCTTGTGCCGGCCACCAGCAATAGGGTCGTCACTCGAAGCTACAAAAGAGAGCATTGTATCATAAATATGTGTTGAGCCCGGTAGTTGTTTGGCTCTTTGAACCATAAGTGCGCCACTGCGGTAATGTAAAAAGGCCATGTCGTCTAAACGAAAAACCTGGCCTAAAACAACATTGCCTTCGTGACCTGCACTGCCAATAGTGTAAAAACATTGGTTACGATTTTTTAGAACACGTGCCTCAAGGTCTAAATGCCGACTGATGACCTGACTTTCAAACAAGTCTATTACTGCCGGCCGTGTCAGACCGGATTCAATTAGGGTGATGTGGCTTTGCGAAGGCGGAAGTTCACCGCTAGCTACACGACGGCTAAAATTTTCATCAACTATTTGGGCTCGGTTATACATAATTATAAAAGAAACAATAGCTGTTTGCCTTGCAAGAGGCTAGATCATTTGTTAAAAAATAGTATAAAAAATTTCACCTTAATAACTGCGACTTTAAATTTAGGAGAACAATATGGCTGCCTATGAATCACTCAACTACATGGATGAAGATTCTTTATTTGCTGAGGACGAATTAATGGTCAGAAACACGGTAAGATCTTTTGTCACAGAAGAAGTTCTGCCGGTTTTAAAAGAGGCTAACCGCAAAGAAGAATTTCCTAAGCATTTAATACCACGTTTTGCTGCCATGGGTTTATTAGGCTCTAACATTCAAGGTTATGATTGCCCAGGGCTTAGTCATATTGCTTATGGTATTTTGATGCAAGAGCTAGAGCGTGCCGATTCCGGCATCAGGTCTTTCTGTTCAGTGCAGGGAGCGCTGGTTATGTACCCTATTTATACCTATGGTTCAGAAGCTCAAAAGAAAAAATATTTACCCAAATTAGCCAGTGCCGAACTTATTGGTTGTTTTGGTTTGACCGAGCCCGATGCGGGATCAAACCCAGGGGGCATGTTAACCCGTGCCGAAAAAGTGGCAGGTGGCTACAGGCTTAACGGCAATAAAATGTGGATCACTAATGGAAGTGTAGCCGATATAGCAATTGTTTGGGCCCGACTTGAGGGCGTGGTGCGGGGTTTTATAGTAGAAAAATCCACAAGTGGTTTTTCTACGAGTTTAATGAAGGGTAAGTTTTCACTAAGAGTGAGCGTAACCTCTGAGTTGCATTTGCAAAATTGTATAGTACCAGAAGAAAACATTCTGCCAAATGGCGAAGGCTTAAAGGCCCCACTTGGTTGCTTAACCCAAGCCCGTTACGGTATTGCTTGGGGAGTGGTCGGCGCCGCAAACGCCTGCTATCATGAGGCTTTAAATTATGCTAAATCACGCACTATATTTGATGGAAAACCTTTAGCGGCGTATCAATTAGCACAAGCTAAACTAGCTAAAATGGTACAGGAAATTACTAAGGCCCAACTGCTTTCAATTCAACTGGGTAAATTAAAAGAGTCGGGGCGTTTACAGCCACATCAGGTGTCGTTAGCCAAAATGAACAACTGTCGTATGGCGCTAGATGTGGCCCGTGATGCACGTGATATGTTGGGCGCAAACGGGATCATTGATGAATACCCAGTAATACGTCATTTAATGAACCTTGAAACTGTAAACACCTACGAAGGCACAGAAGATATTCACCGCTTGGTTGTGGGCCAGCAGGTCACAGGAATTCCGGCGTACAGGTAAAAGGAGTATGGGGGTTTAAAGTCTTTAAAATGGCTTAAAAAAAATAAACGTTAGGGTAATTTTTTATACACCAGTTTTTCATACTGCATAAGTTGCTCCTCCACTGATTTTGGCAAACTTGTGCCGCGTGATCCGGTGTAGGAGTTGATAATCATTTCTTTATATAAGGCAAAACATTTTTTGGCCGCTTTGTGAAAACTATATTTTTCGATACATTCCTTTAAATATTGTTCTGCAGAAAGATCAAACATCGTTAGGCGGTAATCTTGCTCTTGATACGCTAGCCAGTAAAGAATCCACGGCTTTAACGTAATATCTGTTGATTTTTCTAGTAACTGAAAAAGATAATAGCTGGTCTCTAGATCAACAATATAACGTTGATTAGATAATTTATAATGACTGGCAATGGCATTGCGTTCTGAAATAAAATTTTTCAAAGATGTTTCTGAATTTAAAGATTTATTTTCAGTTAAGCGATATTTTTTTACAGTGAGATACTTTTTCCACGCCAGAATATCATTTCTTACGGTTGCCGGAAGCTTTTTATTTTTAAGTAAGGTTTCAAAAGCTATCAGAGTTTTTTTATCATCACGCAAAACTCGGACGTAGTAATATAAAAGTTTTTGCAAACTATTTTCAAGATTTTCAATAGATATATTATTTTGAGGATAATTTAAAAGCAGATCTTCAAACTGAATTATGGATTCAGAATAATTTCGAACTATAAATAAAAACTCGGCCTCCGAATATTGATCGGACGAAGTACTTTTACTAAATGTATATTCTGTGCCACTTAGGCTTTTCTGGGTGTGGCAGGCAAAGCAGTTGTTCATTGAAGACTTGAGCACCCAGTAACTGTAGTCTTTGAATCCGTCTTTAAATGACTTTTCGGCATCATTAAGACCTTCAGCAAGTTGCTGTGTGCGGTACTTCATATCGTCCGTTTTAGACATTTTATCATTTTTAAGTTCTTTAACCTTTTGATTAAAAGCGGCAAGTGATTGCGCTATATCTTTTTCGTTCTGTGTGTTTAAATACTCAGTTTTATTAATAAGATAGGGGCGAATTTTATTAGTTATTTTATAAAAGTCGAGCATATAAGGCTTCACGGGTGAGTTTGTTTCCGCGCTGGCGCTAGTTGTAATCCTAAGAAAAAATACAAAAATCATAATTGTTTTCAAAAAAACCTCCACATTGCTTAATTCTTACCTACATAGGTAGGACTATTTATTTAGGCATAATTTTTAAATAGATGCATGCTAAACGAGTGAAGTTTTAGAATTATCGCATTTTATTGAGGAATTGTTAAAAATCTTAACAGTATTTTGATAAAACTGACAAGATAGGTTCTAATAATGTA
>Ga0105164_10001919_pt1 | contig 13043 bp, 10 predicted proteins | sample VDWuncwatermetaG_FD_89674 | JGI IMG/M metagenome (GOLD analysis project Ga0105164, IMG submission 89674) | Wastewater microbial communities from Netherlands to study Microbial Dark Matter (Phase II) - VDW unchlorinated drinking water | ecosystem: Environmental > Aquatic > Freshwater > Drinking...
AGCTTGGTCGGATAGACGGTTAGCGTATAATCGGATATGATATAGGGAATAATGCAGACGTCGAATTGGTCTATGTATGAGGGTAGTTCCGTGAATTCCCGTTTACCTAACTGGGTAATATTCGGCAGTTTTTCTATATACGGTAATTCCGTTTGCCGCGGGCCTACCAGCACTATCGACCAATCAGGATGGACCTCGGCAATATATTTAAGCAATGCCGCATCTATATATTTGTGAACGCCTCCTACATACCCGATGATAGGCTTTTTGATATCCTTCAATTCCGCCGGCGCCTTTCTATTGCCTTGACCCCGCCTAAGATATTCCTCAAAGACATCGATATTGACACCGAATGGAAATAAGTGCACATTATTATTATATTTCCTGCACCTTTCCAGCATCATCTTACCCTGCGCGAATATTGCGTCGGATCTTTTGATCAGTGCCTCTTCCGTCTTCTTTAATTTCCTGGGATTATCCGTCAACGCATCAAAATCCGCTATGTAATAGTAGACCAGCGATTTGCCGTCAAGCGCATCGATTATATCAAGGGCTATGCCGGTCGGCAGGAAAGTCCATACTATAGGATCGTAAAATTCCATGATCCTGACCCATCTCTTAAGCGGTCCGAGCACAAGATGTTTGTTAACCCAGCGCGCTATTCTCGAATACGGAAAAGGAAGTGCTATCGGCGAATAGACGAAGAGGTTGTCCATCTCGTTCCTGAATCCCTTTACGCTCTTAAACCAGCTGATGATGCGTTTCTTAAGGCGCGGGATATCCTTGAGCCTCGGAGACCTGACGCCCGTATTCTCTATAAAAAGGACTCTGTTCCCGTGCTTGGCGAACGCCGACATTATCTCCTGGTGCCCCTGCCAGATAAAATCCCAATCGATCGAAGATATGCAAATTATGTTTTCGTTCTTAAGCATCGTTTTTATACCCCCATACAACCCAACCCGCTGTATCCTGCAACCGGGTGATATTTATGTTTGAAAATCCGCAGTCAATGAACATATCGTGAATACCGCGCCTGCTAAACCGGTATTCTATGGGGGCTCTGAACCTGTCGTATAGATCCCCGCGTAATGAAAACGGTCCTTTGGCAAAATTGAAAGGCATCTGTTCGGCTATATGCCGTGTGGCAGTGAAATTACGAAATATCTTCGCGAGTAAAGTGAACATAAGATAGACGAACGGCGACGCGATCCATGATAGGACGTAAAGTATTTTGTGCGGGATCCTTTTAGTGATCGATCTGACCAATGAGACCGCTTTGATCGCGATATGCTTGATAGCATTTTCGGAATGATCTTCATAAAGATATAAAAAGGCGGGGTTGCCCTTTTTAAGGACACGCGTTATCTCCGAAAGCCCCTTTTTTGGATCTGGGGTATGGTGTAAAACACCGAATGAATAAGCAAAATCGAAAGAGGTGTCTTTTACGGGAAGCTCAAGGGCTGAACATTTTACGGTATAGACATTGCCCAGGCAGCCGGTCAACTCTTTTGTTCTATATATGCCGTCGCTTATGTCGATACTAACAAATTTTACTTCGGGATTGTTTTTGGCCATTATATACATATCATATCCGCAACCGCAACCTATCTCGATACCAATCTTACCTCTGACTATGGGCTCGTTTATCACCTTTTGCATAGCATTAAAATGCCACTCCTTAACGGGAAGGCTTCTGTCGGTATGCGCCCATAACAATCCGTATGTCTTTTCCGTATCTTTTAACGAATCCATAGCATATCTGCTTAATAACTAAAAACCACGGCATACATATGTGAAATTAAGAAGGGAGATAATTATAATATAATAGTGAGAAGAGCACAAGATATTAGTAAAATAAAAAGGACCATGTTCCCATGCTCGTTAAATTCGGACATTATCTCCTGTTTTGGTCTTTAAGTATCTGCCTCCCTGTCTTATTCTTAAATATTTTAGCCAGAATTTCTTAAAATAAACGGGATTTTTTAAAAGCTTTCCCATAAATTTCTTTAAAAAATTTTTCGGGTCCATGAGCAGTGATAGAAAATACAGTTTCAGTCTTTCTCTCAAAACAAGCGATATGAGCTCGTCTCGGGAAAACGCGCTTGTTGTAAAACTGGGGTATTCCGACCTCAGCTTGGAATAATCCGCTTTTTCATCCAATAATCCCAGTTCCATGCATCTTTCCTGAAGCCTCGTTCCGGGCAGCGGCGTGGCGAAGAAGAAATTGATGTTATCCGCCTGCAGGCTTTCGGCAAACCTGAAGGTGTTTCTCATGTTCTCTATCTTCTCATCCGGCAGCCCTACCACAAAGAAGACGCTTGTTTCAAGCCCCAGTGCCCGTGCCTTGCGAATGACCGGCTTAACAGAGGAAAGGTCTATGGGTTTCTTTATCACATTCTTCAGGATGTATTCATCCCCCGACTCCACTCCGATGCTTATCGAATAACATCCGCTCCTTTTCATAAGCTGGAGCACTTCGTCGTCAAGCGTCTGCACGGCCACGCCGTTCGGCACGTTCCAGACCAGGCCGAGATCCCTGTCTATCATTCCCTGGAAGATCCTCTTTGCGCGTTCTTTGTCCAGTGTGAGGTTGTCATCTTCGAATAAGATCTCTTTAACGCCGTATTTATCGATGAGATGGGTTATCTCCGCCAATACGTTCTCCGCGGACCTCTTCCTGTACTTTCTTCCCCAGACGTTGTAGATAGAGCAGAAGATGCATTCGAAAGGGCATCCGCGGGAAGTGATGACCGGCATGAACGGGACTTTTCGCGCGGGGCTGCCGTGAGGGTTGTTGATCTTAAAATACCTTTCGAGCGGAAATATATCCCACCGTGGAAATGGAAGGGCATCCAGATCTTCGTAATAATCTCTCCTGGGGTTTATCCTCACCCTGCCCTCTTCCCTGAAGGCAAGCCCTTCCAGGTCTTTAACCGGTTTTCCGGACTCAAGGCGTTCCAATAGTCCCTTCAGGACCATCTCTCCTTCGCCTATCACGACGAAATCGACATCATCGTCCTTCATCACCTCCAGCGGAACAGCCGACGGATGCGCGCCTCCCACGACAGTTATGATCTTTCCGTCTATCGCTTTGGCTATCCGGCATATCTTGTGCGCGTTGAGCGCCTGCGTGGAAAAAAGGCTTGATACCCCAACCGCATCCGGCTTCGCCCCCTCTATCCTCGTCCTTATCTCATCGAAAGAGAGGCCGTATCTTATATGATCCCCTGATATCGCCTCTTCCTTGTCATAACCTTCCGCCAGGGCGTCCAGCGCCGTAACCTCATGGCCGTCTTTCAAAATAGCCGCAAGATAAGCCAACCCCAGCGGAGGATGGCATTTCTTCGCCTCGGTCTTGAGGATGTCAAAAGGAGGATGAACGAGCAATACCTTCATATCAATCCTTCCTGAACTTCACAATGGTCGTAAAACCCAGGCTCCGAAACGGCGGGATGCTTCCCAAATATTTTGAGAATATGAACGATAAGAAACCGAAAAAATCCTGCATCCACAACGGCATTCTCACCGTCAAGCTTCCGGGCAGAAAATAAAATCCGCACACCTTTTCAACGCGATTACTGTATCTTTTTATCAATTCCTGAAATTCTCCGGTGCTGTATATATACTTATGATCCGGATCCCAGCCATTCCAATTATAGCCCTTGACCAAAATCTCGATCATCCTGCCTTCAGCGCCTGGAACAGAAAGTCTATTGGGGGTAGAAAAGTAAATGCTGGCGTCGCTCTTGGAGATCCTCATTATCTCGCCGAGTACCTTCTCGTGCCTATCCTTGGGCACATGCTCTAATACTTCAAAACATATCACCGTGTCAAACAGGCCATCTTTAAAAGGCAGGTCCGTTATATCGCCGCTGACGAACTCTATCTTAGACCGAATGTTTTTATTAATGATCCTCGCGCCCTTCAGAGAAAAAACGTCCCTGTCGAACAGCACTATTTCGGAAGAACTCGATCCATACGATGCAACAGCAAGACCGATGTCGCAACCTACCTCGATCGTACGGCCCGTTACGCCTCCATTTAAAATAGCGGAGATAAATCTCAGCCTGTATTTATCAAAAGGGCCGGAACTAGCCCGCCATAACCTTGCTTTTATATAAGCAGAGATGTCTTCTTTTGCTCTCGAATCCCTCAGTTCCTGGTCTACGCGCTTTGAATAATGCATCTTAATACAGCGCCTCGTTGCCGATGAAACTCATTTCCGCCTCCAACAAGTTTCTCCTCTCTATTGAAATCGAATATAATCTTTTATATACGAACACGGATAGGGCTACAGTGAGGACCTCGCTTATTACGGTAGCCAAAGAGCTCCCGTTTATTCCCCACCTGGGTATCATAAGAAAATTCAACACGACATTTAAAGATACTCCCGAGGCATATATAGCGCACACTATAAACTGCTTCTTCATGGCGTACAGCAGCTTCTCTGTTATGGGTTTTATAAAGAAAGGGATAAGCACAAGTGACAATACAAAGATATAACGGCCAGCCTCTGCGAATTTGTCGCCGTATATTATCTTTACCGAAAAGCCGCCAAAGATAAACAATAAAACTACCAGAGCAGCGCTTATCACCAATAAAAGCCAAAGTGTCTTTTTGGCTATGGCATGCAGGTTGCGTGTCGATTCGGAAAACTTCGAAAATACCGGCAGGTACACCGCGGAGAGCGTGATAGGTATCAGGATAAATTGTTCGATCAGCTTAAAGGAGGCGTTATACCAACCCGCCGCGACATCTCCCCTCATCAGAGACAGCATTATAATGTCTATGCGAAAATTTAACAAGCTCAATATGTAGATCAGGGCAAACGGGAAAGACGTCTTTAAAAGATACCTGTAGAAGCCGGCATCGAAGGCGAATGAGAATTGGTGGTAGCATGAAAGCAGCGCGGTTAGATTGATAAATACGTTTAAGACGCTTACAAGCAATAGTGATGCAGCGATAAGTATGGCGCCGGGTAGGCCTATCCCCAAATTAATGGCAACAAATATAACCAGGAATTTTATCGCCGCCTCCACAACCATGAGACCTCCTTCATATTCCATTGTCCCCTTAACACGGAAGATGCACCTGAAAAAGTACATGAAAGAGTCCAGGATAAGCGAAGCGCCCAATAATATAATCAGCCAGAACTTTTCGACCCCGAAAGAATATCTCCAGGCCAGTATTATGAGTACCAAGTACGCGGTTAGCGCTATATATAACTTCAGCGTTAATATATTATTCATATACTTTTTTAATAGATCTGCCTTGAGAGACACATCCCGGATGAAGAGCTCGGCCAGGCCGAAATCTGATATGAAAAGAAATATCCACACGAAAGAAAAACCGAATGAGAATTGTCCGAATTCTTTCGGTCCGAGAAATCTAGCCATCACGACCATCATCAAGAAAGTAACGACTTTATAGAAAATCTGGGCCGCGATCATGCTTGAGAAATTTTTTATGATTGTGCGCTTTACGCTATATGTCATTTTGGACCTTTTTTATGTACGTTTCTATCTGGTCATATAAATTAATTTTTACGTTTTGTTTATCGAATCTGTGCACACGCAAAAAAGGTTTCGCGATAACCTGAAGCAGCTTTGAATATGAGGAAACCCTTTTTACCCAGTAACCAACCGTAAATATGCGGACATGACTTTTATAACATAACACCTCAAACCCGGTTTGCCCGAGGAGATATTCGAGCGTTTTCTTCGAAAAATAGAAAAGATGGTGCTTGTTGATCCCCCACCATTTCGCGCCTAATAAAATGCTCAAGAAACTTTCAACATCCGGCGTAGAAATGACCAGGACGCCGTCTTTCTTCAAAATTTTTTCAATAACACGCATCATTTCGCGGGGGCTCTCAAGGTGTTCTATGACATCGAGCATTACGATGACATCAAAAGATTCTCTGGCAAAACCGGCTTCCTTAATCGTCGGATAGATCGTCCGCACCCCGAGGCGCTCCGCCGCATATTGACGCGCCCATCGGGATGGTTCCGCGCCGGCTACCTCCCAACCCGCCTTTCGCGCTTCGTCGATAAAGAAACCGTTTGCGCAACCTATCTCGAGCATCCGTCCGGTTTTTACAAACGAACCGATACGCCGTAGAATAATCCGGGCGGACCTCCTGCGGCCCTTCTCTTCTTTTATATACTCTTCGTCAATACAGTTCTCGTAATCTTCCAACGTCACGGGATTTCCTGAATTTCGAAGGACAAACACAAGCCCGCAGGTCTCACACCTTCCTATCGCCAGCGGCTTGGCGGGCCTGGGGTCAGATATGGTATAGCGTAAAGGCGTCTTTGCCGCATGCTGCGGATCCGCAGGAGAGGTGTATACAATCTTAATGTCTGTCGAACCGCAATTATCACATAAGGCGGACCGCGTCATCTCGTAAACCGATCCCTTTCTTTCAATCCGATAACCCGCACTATCGTCCATGAGGAAAATATCATGAGCATGGGCTCGATAACCCAGCGATGCCGTCCTTCGATATAAAATAAAGTCTGTGTCGCGCTGATCAATAAAGCAATCACCACCGTAAGACATATGCCGGGTAAATATATATTTTGCATCTTTTTATGGCCGGCGATTATTGAAATAAGCGCATATATCGCCGTAAAGAGCACAAAAATATAAAATGTCCTATACAATACAACCCACCGCGGCGGATAGAGCATCCCCGCGGAAGGCGAAAACCACCAAAAATAATAGAACCTTTTCGCCCACCTCGATAAAAAAACCCAGGGGTGGCTTTTTACATAAGACATCGCGTCGTCCATCAAATATTTGTTTATTTGCAGCTCATTCATCGCTTTAAATTTATCGAGCGTATCCTTATCTAATGTATTGATCGCGGCGGTATTTTGATCATACATAGCCGAGCTTTTTGAATTGGGGTTGTTCCCTATCCAAAAAAGATACCCTGTCGAAGAACGGGTGATGACAAACTTATGAAGCACGGTATAATTCCGTATCGACCATACCGCTACCGGCATAAGCGTTATTAAAATAACGATTGCGCAAAGCTTTAATTTGAGACGCGCGAAAGTATTAGAAAATATGATAAGACCGGCGGCTATCGGCATAAAAATAAGGCATGAGGACCTGTCAAGAAATGCAAGCCCTATTAAGATGCCTGCGACAATCGCATTTTTGACTTCGGGCCTTTTATAAAGCCTCGTGAGCATCAATATGATGAGCATCGCAAATAACGCGTTAAATGTAATAGGATGGAACTGTGTGGAAAAATATATGAGACCGGGGTGAAAAGCTGTAAACAGAGCGGCAAGCAAACCGACGCGTTCGTCAAACAGTTCTTTGCCGAGATAATAGACGGCTATCGCTACCGCGCTGGATGCGAGCATGTTAACTATTCCGAAGACCGCATAATTATGCTGAGCGACAAAATAAACCGCTGCAGAAAGAAGGGAGTAAAAAGGTTCGGCATATGCATAGTTAGGGATATTAAGAAAAGGATACATAAGCCCCTTTCCGAGAAGAAAATTTTCCGCTATGTCATGATATTCCCAGAATTTTGGATGGGCCAACCTTCCCATTATTACATACACGACGCATCGGATAAGAAATGCCAGCGTGAAAATTAGAACTATGCGGTATGTTATTTTACTTTTCATGTTTCACCACGATTGGAAGTTTCTCAATGTGAAATTTAAGTCTTCCGAACGGGTTCTGGCCTCGCACACGTATCGATGACGCCTTAAATTCGGTCCGCTTAAGTTGTTCCGCTAAACTCTTTGCATCAAGCCCGGGAATTTGCCGCACAAACTGTTCCATCAAGATAGAATCGCTCTTGAGATCGTCAACCGATAAAAGCTTGCCGTCTTTATGTATGCAGGCGGCATAGTATGCGGAAAAAGGGCGCCATGCCCCATGCATCTTGACTAAAGATACGTAGAAATTCTTTCCGTCTACGGAGGCAAAACCTTTATAAAACGATTCAAAACCCGCATAGTTGCAAAGAAGCGTAAAGATATCTTCGCATTGATCGTTGACACCATATCCGCGTATGATGATATTGTGCTGATGGTCATCCACGATAGGCAGTTCCGCAGGCTGAGGCTTTACGTGTTGGACGCACCAGCTGAAGATAGCGAGTACTTTATCGTCATCGGCTACTAAACCGTAAGTAATTTCTCTGACTATCCTGTTATAGTGATAGTTTCTATCAATATATTCTATGATCTTTATGTAAAGCGGTACCTTATATGTGCGGACAACGTAATTAATACCTTGTTTTGTCGGCACTTGAACGAGAACTAGTGCCGCGATAGCGGCAATTATAATCGCTGCAATAATGATCCTTCTTTTCATCGCTTCAATCCTTTTGCTATATACCCATGAGCGCATCAACGAACTTTGGCGCATTTGCCTTTAGCGAATATCCTTTTTCGGCAGTCGCTCTGCCTTTTTCTCCCATAGAACGCCTCAATGCCCTATCATTCACCAAGCGCAAGAGCTTCTCTTCCCAATCGGCTGTGCCCGTCGCCAAAAAACCGTTTACCCCATTCTTTACTATATCCTTATTGACTCCGACCGCAGATGCAACCACCGGTATGCCAAAACTCATGTATAAGATGATCTTGAAGGCGCACTTGCCTTTTGTCCAGTCAGTGTCCGGCATAGGCATGATGCCTATATCGAATTGCTGTATATCATCCTTTTCCCGTTCAAGCGACCACTCTTTATAGATGACTCGCTCATGCCGCAGTGTATCGATGCCGCCTCCGATGAGATGTATCATGAGATTTTCTTTTTTAGCCAATAGACTTAAGAAAACTCTTTCTAATTCCTTTAAGTACACTTGAGTCGTATGACTGCCGATCCAACCGATAATAACATCGTGCTTATTATCAGCTTGTGCGCTAGGCCCACAATAGGAATCTGTATCGATACAGGTCGGAATGATTTTTATGTTTTTATTAAAAGGCTGTGCGTGTTTACGCAGAAATTCATTACCGACGATAAGGAGATCGCTATGTTTTATGATGAAATCTGTCTTCCGCGGGCATTTCAGAGCGGCGATGAAACTGCCTGATCCGTGAGGAGCCAGATATATTGCATCGTCAAAATCAAAGACCACTTTTTTGCGGAATAAAAAGAGGGCGGCTTCGAGTACCGGCAGTCCTACGGGAAAGGCCTCGCGATGGATAAAGACCGCATCAAAAGGACCCGCCGTGATCACATCCCAGACCCGCCGCGCAGAGCATAGCAGAAATAGCGCCACCTTCTTAAGGCTATTACCCGGCTGGTAAAGTATCTTGTAAAACGAAGCAGTATAAAAGGGCCTAATCGTACACTCGATGCCGGACTTTCTTGAGTACGGCAAGAATGCCTCGACTCTGAGCCGCGCGCTCGCGCCTTCACTGGGATACGGAACCAGAAATAATACCTTTTTAGCCATACGTCTTTATCTAACTATGAACTCCGTTTGTATATAGATTCGTATTGAAAAAAACCAAATGACGAGGAGAGATTTTGGCGAGCTGCATCGATGCATCTCCTACCCATGCCTTCCTTTTCTCTTAGAAGCTCTTCCAATTGCCCTATCGCCTTTTCGTATGACACATCATCATGTTTTTCGACGACAACGCCAACCCGATACCGTCTGATCAGATCTTCCACATCACCCATGCCAGCATTGATGATGATGGGAAGCCTTGCCGCCAGATATTCGGCTATCTTTATAGGGAATGAATCGAGCCGTTCATTTGGCCATTTGAACAATATACCGGCTGTCGCACCCCAAAGGTTCTTCGGGACATCCTCATAGTGCGCTTTTGCGATCCTGATACCCTCCAGCTTCCTTTCCTTTATCATTCGGCCAAGGCTGCCGTTTTTATCATCTGTCAAGAATAAGAATTCTGAGCCGGGATGCGCCTGTTTAACGGTTTCGAAAAAGCTTATCATCTCAGGCACCATATACCAGCCGGATAATGATCCAAGGTAGACGAGTCTCATCCCGCCGCCCGCAGATACATAAGTATGCTCCGCTTTCTCGACGAATCGCTGGATATCGACACAGCATGGAAGGACCGTTATCCGCGGCGGCCTCTTCCTTGAGGCTGCCATCTTCTCCAGCTGCTCTTTATGGACGTTCGTCTCAACTATGACTTCATCCGAATTAAGGACGCACAGCCTTTCAAGGTATGCAAGCGCCTTGTACATCAGTGACCCTTTCTTTATCCTCCCGTTCAAGCGGTATGCTTCGGCAAGGGAGCTCTTCATATCGAATATGAACCTGGCACCGCAAAGTTTTGCGGGAACGAGCGATATGCACGCGCCCATTATCCCGCGGGCATGGACGATATTTATCTTCTTTGTGATGCATGTCCACAGGACGACGAACGAGCCGAACTTGATATCGAATGGTTTTGCAAGGATAAGCGGATTATCGTGGGGCCTCAGCCTTATCCATTCTATTCCGGCTGCCCTTAACTGTTTCGAGATGTCGGCGCCGGCCGCGAGGTCTTTCTCAAATGAGAGAAGATAGAATTTTATGCCGTGAGCCGATAACGCGGATATGTAAGGAAGGACCTGCGACCGGACCTGCGGCTCTGTCGCGGCATTATACGAAACAAACAATGCCCTTTTAGCTTTTTCCATGGATACTATTAAGCTGCCTCAGCCTGATAAAAGCATTGGCCGTTTTAACGATCGTCCCCCAAAATTGAGTTGCCAGAAGAAAGGCCAGGCGCAGGGGATTATTTAAGTTGGCGATTATAAAATTTTTAAGGTTCATGGGTAGAATTACTTTGAACCGCGCCAGCAGGTACAATCGCTCAAAATCTTCTTTCGACATGGCGGCGTAAGATACTCTCGACATCTCGGGATCCCCTATCTCGTCCCACGGCGACATGGGCTGTCCGGATCCTTTCAGCCTCTTATACACCTGGGTGCCGGGAAGCGGCATGAACATGTTGAATCCTATATTGTCGGGCTTTGTCTTTCTCAAAAACAGAATAGTCGCCTCGAAGTCCTCTTTCGTCTCGCCCGGATAGCCGACTATCATATTGGCCTGGAACCTCATGCCGGCCTTCCTGGTCAGGAGGGCCGCTTTCACGTTCTCATCTACCGCGGAGGCCTTGTTCATCGCGTCCAGTATCTTCTGGCTACCGGATTCAAATCCGTATTCGATGCCTACGCAGCCCGCACTCTTCATGAGATCGAGCATGCCGCGGTCTATGACATTGACGCGAGCCTGCGCGAACCATTTAAGATGTTTTGACCATGGCTGCTTGATGAACTCTTCGAGAAGTTCAGTCGCGCGTTTCTTCGAGGCGAGGAACATATCCTCGGCGAAGTATAATGCCTCGACATTGTACTTATTAACAAGGTTATCTATTTCAGCAACGACCCTCTTTGTCGAGTGAAAACGTACCTTGCCCGAAAATACGATAGGGCCGGCGCAGAAATTGCACCTGTACGGGCAGCCGCGCGCGGTGAATATCGATGTGGTCTTGAGGCTCAAATTTCTTGACGTGAACCGGCTCGGCCTTAAATAGAACTCCATATCAAGGAGATGACGCGCCGGCATAGGCAGACTGTCCAGATCGTCTATCTGAGCTCTGGGGATGTTGACGACGACATGCCCACTTTTCCTAACGGCAGCACCTTTGATATCTTGGGGACTTTTTCCGTTCACTATGTCGAGCATCGTCCATTCCCCTTCCCCTGTCACGGCCATATCCACGCTCAGGAACTCATCGAGCGTCTCCTCCGGTATAGCCGTTACATGCGGCCCACCGAGGATGATAAGCGCGGAAGGAAGCCTTGCCTTTATATGCTTTGTGATGTGGCCGACATCGCCCATGTTGGCCGTGGTCGCGCTGATGCCGATAAAGTCGGGCCTAAACTTCATCATCTCATCGAGCATCACCGCATCCGCCTTGTCGAAGTTGAGACTGTTCTTTCTTAATATAACGTCCCGATCTATTATCCTCACTTCATGGCCAGCGCCTTCGAGTACCGCCGCGATATAGGCGAGCCCGAGCGGCGGCCAGAATTGCTTGTTCTCATCCACGACTGTGCGCTTCTTAGATAATAAAGGATATATGAGCGATATTTTCATATGACTTTTAACCTCTCTTCCAACCACCGCTCGCTACTTGCAATCCTTGCGCCGCGAAGATTATGAAGACGGGCACTATCATGTTCCGATGCCGCATAAGCGCCTCGGCGTTCGCCTCTGACAAGCCGATTGCCGAGGCAAACAAGAGGGCCAGCACCAAAAGTGCTGTCCTCTCTGCCGTCATAGACTTGCGGACACTCCAGACGCCAACGGCCGCGAAGAGAACCACAAAATACCAGAATAGCATCTCAGGCATCGCCAAAAGGTGGCGCACCCTGTAAATGCTTAAAGGCGATGGTTCCAGGAAAAACGTTTTTAGCCCGTCCAGGTAACCGGCCGCCATATCGGGCCAGCCGATAGTCGGCTTGAACGAAGCCGACATCATCTCTTCGAACTTGTAGTAGTGCTCGGGCAATATCCTGAAAGTAAAGCCGCCCAGGTAACTGAGCCGAAGATGATAGGTCAGCATGAGCGTTACCTTCGATTCTATGAAGTGCAGGGCAGCGCTCCAGACCTGCGGCACTGCGGCGACAAGCGCCGTCAGGCCTACCGTCGCGAACCTGAACGCGTAAATAGCCCTTATATAGAGATAACAAACGGCAAAGACGGCGAGGACAAAAAAAGTTTGCATCCGCAGGAAGTAAAGAAGAGTGAAACTCGCCGCGATAATAATGGGCGTTGTGAACGGCCGCGGCCCGCCTCCGGGCTTGATATTCAGCATCCCCCACACCGCCGAAAGTATTACGAAATTCACGAGCGTGTCCCGTTGGAGGCTCGCCGAATAGAGTAGCGCAAGCGGCATGAAGAGCGTTATGACGAACGAGACCTTGGCGACCGTTTCGCTGAAAAATCCCTTTGCGATGTCGTAGACGATAAAGGCCGACGCTACTGCCAGGCTGCTGTTAAAACAGCGTAACAAAACCGGCGCATAGCCGAAGAT